>WLWF01000599.1_pt1 | contig 33725 bp, 31 predicted proteins | sample 6718331 | NCBI WGS metagenome assembly WLWF01 (sample SAMN12718692, study PRJNA515312) | sponge metagenome | isolation source: marine sponge | host: Mycale hentscheli | place: New Zealand: South Island, Marlborough, Capsize Point | collected 2003-05-01 | reverse complement strand
ATGTGGTTACAGGAAAAATGGTAAATATGATTAAGTCGGGTATTATAGATCCACTACTAGTCACCAAGAGCGCTCTTCAAAATGCAGCTTCTGTAGCAACAACAATATTATCTACTGATTGTGTAATCAATAATTTAAGAATAGATGAAGGCAATAGGTAGAAACTTAATTATAATAAAAGAAAAAGAAGGTACTACTAAAACAGATGGTGGTTTACTTCTTGCAGAAAGCCAGAGAGAAGATATACGCTATGTTAAAGCAAGTGTTGTATCTGCAGGTGAAGAAGTAGAGGGTGTTAAAGAAAACGATGCTATATACTTTGATCGCCATGCTGGTCATAAAATAGAAGTTGATAAAAAATCTTATCACGTTATAAAGTCAGGTGACATAGTTGTTGTATTATGAGATTAGACGCTAGTGACATTAGAGAATTAAACCTCTTAAAGCACTATCGCATTATAAGAAAATGGGCTTGTCGTAATAATGATTTAAATGATGCAGATCTAGAACTTCTTATATACCTTGATTGTATGGAGTTTTTCACTAAGAAAGACTTTGAGATGGGTGTTTATTCTTACAGCTGGGACAACCGGCGTTGGAATAGATTGTTAAAACAAGACTGGATTAAAGTCTGGAGACATAGAAATAGAACCACTCAAAAGTATCACATATATAAAGTGTCTTTTAAAGGTAAGCAATTAATAAGTAGAATATACAGAGTAATGCTTGGCGAAGAAAATATAAATACAGGTAGACGAAACAAGATAATTAATGGCGAGACATACACTGATAAGGTTATGACAAAAGCTATTTATAACGTAAACAAAGATAAAAACAGATAAAATGGAAACACCATTAGACAAAGCACTTGTAGGTAAACAAAAAAACCTACCTTCACATTTAAAAGATGCTATCGAAGCTAGTCCAGCTACAATGATTAGTACTGGTGTAGCTGGTGTAGATCCAATGACAGGTATGCCTCAAGCTAATCAACTTGCACCAACAGCTATTAATCCTAATGCTCTAGGCTCTATGCAACCTCAAATACCTAGCATAACAGGCCAACCGATTGCCGGTTCATACAATAGAACTATGCCTCAACCAGGTTTAGCAGCACCTTTAAATAAATACAAAAAATAAAATTATGCATAAAACAGATCCAAATTACGATAAAACAATGGCATCTAAAAACACTCACGGTGTTGTAGGTGAAAATGCTATATGGGACGGACCATTAGATCAAACAGGAAGACCACATGGAGTTGGTTCTAGTTCTGGCATCACAGGCATGCAAGTACTTAAGGCTAAAAGCTATTACAATGAAAAGCCAATAACTCAATGCGCTAAAGTATATAAGTAATGTACAGTTCTCCATTTTTTAAAGAAAAAGACTTTCCTGAAATAAAAGAAAAGAATAAAGGCAAATTTACTGCTTGGGCTAAGAAAAACGGTTTTAAAGATGCTTGTTCTGCTGCTAGTGCTGTTATGAAAAATAAAAACAAATATAGTGATAACGTAGTTAAAATGGCTAACTATGCTAAAAACTTTGGTTGTTCTAAAAAATAAATTATGTCAAAATTTTCAACACCATTTTTTAAAAAATCTCCAATATTAGGAGCTTATGAAAGCGCGGCTGACGGTAGAGCCTTTATGGGTGGATTAGTTTCAGGCCAACAGCAGTTTGCTAAACTACAGCAAGATATAACAAAAAGTTTTGAATCAATTATAGCGGGAGAAGATTATTCAGAAAATCAAGCTGAAAGACTGCAAAAAAGAATAAACAGAAGAGAGAAAAGAGCAGATAACAAAGGTGCTGATGGTAGAATTATTAGTAAAACCACAGGCGATGTTATTGCAGATTTAAATCCAAAAAAGACTAAGTTTGATAGAAAAACTCAAAAACTACGAAAAAGAAAAGAACGTGTTGATAAAGAAATTGAAAAGAAAAAAAAAGGCAAAAGATCACAAAACTTTTTAACAGCTGCAGAGAAAACTGAAATAGTCAAACAACACTTTTTAGATCAAAATGTTAATTGGAATGATTTGACTCCACAACAAAAAAAAGAAGCAGTTAAAGATTATAGAAATTATTACGGATTTAACTAGAAAACATGGGATATAAAAAAGGACATTACGGAAAATATACAGGCAACGCACCATGTTGTACTGATGTAACAAAAAAAAATTATAAAGCTACTGAGCGAGACGACGCGGCTCATATAGATTATTTAAAGCGTGATGTATTATATGATGATCATCACGGGCACAGCGACGAAAAAATGACTGCTGACGAGAAACATATTTCAAAATTAGCAGGCGATATGAAATATGACAAAAAACATCACAGTTAAACTTAAAAAATAATATTATGCCTAGAAAAAAAGTAACTTTTGTGAAAGCAGGAGAAGAAATAAAGGAAGGAAAATTCAAAGGATTTAAAACCGCAGGAAAGTCTAAAAAAATGAGTGAAAAAAGAGCTCAAAAGAAACAAGCTAAAGGTCAAGGTTTTATCTCTAAAGCGTACGGTAGTAATCCAGTAGAAATGAGTCCATATAAAATGGGACACGAATCACCAGCTAAAATGGAGTCTGCAAAACAAGAAAGAAAAGATTTAATGAAAGATATGCCAGTAGACAAAAGAGCTTCAGCAATGCAAATGGGTCATGAATCACCAGCTAAGATGGGTCATGAATCTCCTGCAAAAATGAAAGGTTCTTGGATGTCAAAACATTCAAAGTCTGCTTTTCATATGGGACACGAATCACCAGCAGAAATGCACTGCACAGGTAAAAGAAAATAAACAGTAGGGATCTGTAAAACCCAGCCAAAACACTAACACTAACACTAACACTAACACTAACACAAAATGGCAAAGTACATTAAATTTCCTTTAACAGCTGCATCTGGAGCTACGGGATCAGACTTATTAATTAATATTGATGATATTGCTTACACAACATCACCAAGCACAACTACCACAGCAATTTTCTTAAAAAATTCTCAGAATACTACTAGAAAATGGGTTGTTACACACTTAGCACCTTTAGTGGCTAATGGTGTATTAACAGCTATATCTAAGGCTATAACTGCAAATCCAGGAGGAATGGTATCAACAGTTGGAAGTCCAGTAAGCGTAGCTCAAGTACCAGCTGCTCAATCAGGGCAACAAGGTAAAATTTTAGTTACAACTTCACAAGTAGATGTAACTTACACTAGCGCTACATTCACAAATTAATATGAAATCAACAGGTTTAGGAGACAGCGTAGAGAAGTTTACTAAAGCTACTGGTATCAAAAAAATGGTAGACACAGTTAGCAAGGGACTAAACATCCCTTGCGGCTGCGAAGCCAGAAAAGGAGCATTAAATAAAATGTTTCCTTATAAACAATAACTATGGCTTTTAAACTTAATAATCCTCCTTATAAATTAAACAACACTCCAATATATCATGTAGATATGGAAGAAGGAGTTATGGGTAAAGCCAATAATAATGGTACAATTATTATAAATAAAGATGTAGATCCTTCAAGAACTCAAGATGTTATAAACCACGAAATGGTTCATATAGACCAAATGAAGCGTGGTGATCTTGATTACGATGATAAAAACGTTTACTGGAAAGGTAAAACATACCCAAGATCTAAAATGAACGAAGGAGCTAAAAAATTACCTTGGGAAGCCGAGGCTTATAAAAATGCCTAAAAAGAAATTTAAAGATACTAAAGTCGGTCAGTTTTTAAGCAAAGCCGCACCAGGTATATTAGGAACTGTTGGTGATGTATTACCAGATCAAGGTTTATTAGGTGTAGTAAAAAACTTAATACAAAAAGAAGATCCAGTAGTATTACCACCAGAAGACAAAGAAAAAGCTCTAAAACTATTAGAGCAAGATATGGTAGAAATGCAAGAAATATCAAAGCGTTGGGCTAGCGATATGAAGTCTGATTCATGGCTTTCAAAAAATACACGTCCAATGACATTGGTGTTTTTAACTATTTCTATGGTGTTTTTAATACTATTAGATAGTTTTAAAATAGATTTTAGCGTAAACTCAGGCTGGGTTGATCTTTTAAAATCATTATTAATTACCGTGTATGTAGCATATTTTGGCTCACGCGGTGCAGAAAAGTTTAAATCAATAAGTAATAAATAAAACAAATGGCAAATAATCAACCACATAGTTCACTGTTTGTAGTTCCAAGTGATACAATAAATATACCACAACCTGGTATTTTAACAAGTGGAACACAAAATTCTACTTCAGGGACTGCAGTTTTAACCGATGCTAGTCAAGACTTTACAACTTCAGTAACTAATGCTAATGGTTACAACGTAAGAGGTGGTATATTATATCAAGCGTATACAGGTGCTTTTCCTGGAAGTGTTAATGTAATAGTCAATATATCAGCACCCACTGAGTTAAAAACAGCAAATAATACGACTGCTGCTGCGGTAGGTAATCCATATACTATATATTCACCAAATCAAGATGGTAAGACTTCTTTTACGTTATTTGTAGGAACAGGTGGTGCAGCAACTACACTAAGAGTATTAACAGCTGCAGGAGACGATGTTACATTAACTAATGTCCCTGATTCATCATTTATTCCTTTGCAAGTAGTAAGAGTTTTTGCAACTGGTACAAATTGTAGCGAAATTTTAGCACTATACTAGTATGCCAACTATATTAGGTAATGCAAACGCAATAGTAGCAGTTCCATTAACTATAGCAGGTGGTGGAGGTCCAATTAAACCTGTAGAGTTTTTTATACTTGCAGAAAACGGAGACAAGTGTATAACAGAAGTTGGTACTAATTTCATGGTACAAGAAATAGCACCTTAAATAAATAAAAATATAAAATGGCAAATATAAAATTTTCAGCTTTTACCACAGAAACAAATTCAGCAGATGTAGATTTTCTTGTAGGTTATCAAGGCACAACAATGAAAAAAATAGCACCTAGTAATTTAGCTGCTTATCCTTTCTTGATTGATACAGCTTCACTATATTCTGGTTTTGTACCCGCAGGTTTAACCGCAGGTGTACAGGGTAATACTTTTTTAGGTATTAACGCAGGTAGTGGAGGTTCGAACATGACTAGCTGTACCTACATTGGAAACTTTGCAGGTACTGGATCTACAATATGTGCAGAAAATACGTTTGTCGGAAAAAATGCAGGTTACTTTAACGCTAATAAAAACCAGAACACTTATATAGGTTTTGATGCAGGTTATTTAAGAGGTAATAGAAATGTTGCTGTAGGCCATAGTGCTTTTGACGCATTTGTTGCAACAGTAGATGATAGCGTAGCAATTGGGTTCCAAGCTGGACAAGCTGTTACAAACGCCGCTGGTTCACTTGTGCTTATAGGTAGAGACGCTGGAAGAACAACTCAAAGTGTAGGTCACGTTGCGATAGGACACAACGCTGGTTATTCAAATACTACTGGAAGTGAAAATACAAATATAGGTTATCAATCAGGATATACTAACTCAACAAGTGGAAGTAACACAAACGTTGGTTATCAAGCTGCTTACTATGCTACAGGTCAACAACTTGCGGCTTTTGGGTATAGAGCTTTGTTTGGTTCGTCTGGTGCATCAAGCGGGAGTTATAATTCTGCTTTTGGTAGAGAAGCTGGAGTTGCTGTAACATCTGGTTCACAAAATACTTTATTAGGTGCTGCCGCGGGTAAAGCAATTACAACAGGGGCAAACAATACTGTAATTGGTTCGTTTGCTGCATTTAATAGTTTAATAGATGGAGATAACAATATTGTAATAGGTAAAGAAGCAGCTCCATCTGCAACAGGAGTTGATAATGAAATAACCTTAGGTAACGCAAGTATAACAGCTCTAAGAATACCAGGATTACAATCAGGAGCTTCTGATGGTGATGTTTTAACATTTGCTTCAGGTACAGGTTTAATAACTTTACAAGCCGCTGGTGGTGGTGGCGCTACATCATTAAACGGATTAACAGATTGTTTAGTTGACGGGACATCAGTATATGTTGCAGATGTTCCTGCTGGTTTAAGTGGTAATCCAGGTAGTAATACAATATTTGGAATAGATGCTGCTAACGCTTTAACCACTGGGGGATCAAACACATATATTGGTCGTGAAGCTGGTAAAAATGCTACTACACAAACCTTTAATACAGCTGTAGGACTCGGCGCGCTAACATCTGGAGGTAGCACTAGTAGTAGTGAAAATACCGCAGTAGGTGGATATGCTGGAAGTGGATCAACAGGAGGTAGTAATGTCTTCTTTGGGATGAGCGCGGGACAAGTTTCAGGTAGCGCATCTAGAAACACTTATTTAGGATATAAAGCTGGTATGTTTAATTCTTCTAGTGATTCTGTAGCTATTGGTTATTTTTCACTTCAGCAGAATTCTAGCAATTCTGTTGCAATTGGTAGGCAAGCTGGAACATCAAACACGGCTTCTGGTCATATTTCAATAGGCTACCAAGCTGGTTATTCACAAACTTCTGGTATTAGAAACACAAATTTAGGTTATCAAGCTGGTTACTCAAATACAACTAATGGCTCAAGAACTTGTGTTGGCTATGAAGCAGGAAAAGACAATACTGGTTTATTTAATACTTTTATTGGTCAATGGGCTGGAAAAGGAAGTGGTACTGGTCAGATGAATGTTGCCATTGGAACAAATTGTATGTTTGCGGGTGCTTTAGGTAATTTTAACGTAGGCATAGGACATCAAGTTGCACAAAGTTCAACTGCTGCAAATAACACAATACTAGGTTACCAAGCTGGGCAATACAACACAAGTGGAGGTAATAATACTTTCATTGGTTATGAAGCTGGAAGAAATACAAATACTGGAGCTAGCAATACTTTATCTGGTTATGAATCTGGTGCTTCATTAACAACTGGTGGGTCTAACACATTTTATGGTTATAGATCGGGAAAAGCAGTTACTGGTTATGACAATATTAGTATTGGAAGTGAATCTGGAGCTTTTGGTGGTACTGCTGGTGGCGATAATATTATAATTGGAAGACAAGCTGGAATAGGCGGGTCATCGGGGACGAGTAACATTATGATTGGAAGACAAGCTGGTGGTACTTCAGCCTTAACTGGTAGCAACATTATTATGATTGGAGAATCATCAGCGCCAAGTGCTACATCTGTTTCAAATGAGATTACTTTAGGAAATTCAAGTATCACATCTTTACGTTGTGCGGTTACTTCAATTACGTCTTTGTCAGACGAAAGAGATAAATCAGATATAAAGGATTTAGAATACGGACTTGCTTTTATTGATGCTTTACAACCAAGAGAGTTTGTGTGGGATAATAGAGCAGAAACAAGACCAGAATATGACGAAGAAGGAAACGAAACAGAAGTAGAGTTTTATTCAGCTAATAAAGGAAAAAAAGACTTTGGTTTTATAGCGCAAGAAGTACAAGCATTAGACAATGATACTTTAAGATTGGTATATGACGAAAACCCAGAAAAACTTGAGTTAAGTTATGGAAAGTTAGTACCAGTTTTAGTAAAAGCTATCCAAGACTTGTCAGCAAAAGTAACAGCATTAGAAAACGCTTAATAATAAAAATAAATAAATAAAAATGTATAAAAACACAATAACATCAGAAAATACACCAGATAGCCACAAGGCAGTTATTGTTGGTCAAGTAGATGATCAATTGGCAGAAGCTGCAGATTCTGAAACTACAGAAGAAAAGCTGCAATGTCTTAAAGAACACTTTAAATGGTTATTATCTAACGACTTTTATAAAGACGAATGCAGTGCTGAGCAAGTAAGTGGTATGGAATCATATTTACCTGCTGATTATGCAGATGGATATGAAGATCTACCTGAATAGTAGATTTACTAAAACAGGTGTAACTATATAAATATAAAACAATTAACTTAAATTAAATCAAATGGCAAAAATAAAAAAAGAACAATTAGAAAAAATTGTAAAACAAAACACAGAGCTTGAAGATGTTGTAATGCAGGTTGGAATATTAGAAAGTCAAAAGCATTCTTTACTTCACAAAATAGCTGAAGTTAATAAAGTTCTAGAAGAATACAAGTCTGAATTAGAAGAAGAATACGGTAAAATATCTATCGATCTTAAAACGGGTGAGTATACTGAAATTAAAGAAGAAGATGCTCTTGAAGTAGTTGAGTAATGGATTCAGTTATAAGAAAAATCAGTATTGGTTCTGATTATAAAAATGAAGCTATGCATTATTCCGTTGGCCAGCAAGTATATGGTGGTCACGAGATAGCTTATATTTTATTTAATGACTCTGATAGTTCTTATAATATACACATAAAGAAAAACAACGAGGTATTGCCATGGAAAAAATTTAATTCTAACATGGCTATATCCGTTGAGTATGATTTAGAGTATTAATGAAGAGTCTATACGATTTTATCGTCGAACCAGTTGGCGATAAATACAGCAATACTGTTAACGTAGGTGATAAAAAATTAGTTGTAAATACTAAAATAGAAAACTGGAAATTTGTAAATAGGTTAGCTAGGGTTGTAGAAACCCCAGCTGCCTTTTCAACACCTATAAAGAAAGGTGCTATAATAATCATACATCAAAATGTTTTTAGAACGTTTTATGATATGAAAGGTGAAAAGAAAAAAAGCAGATCTTATTTTAAAGATGATTACTATTTCTGCGCAGTTGACCAAATATATTTATACAAAAATAAAAACAACTGGAAGACTATAAACAATAGATGCTTTATAACACCTATAAAAAGCAAACAAGATCTAAAGCTAGATAAAGAGGCAAACCTTATTGGTATACTTAAATATGGTAATAAGTCCTTAGAAGCGCTTAATATAAACCCAGGTGATCTTGTAGGATTTACTCCTAACAGTGAATGGGAGTTTTTAGTCGAAGACAAACGACTTTATTGTATGAAATCTAATGATATTGTAATTAAGTATGAATACCAAGGAAACGAAGAAGAATATAATCCAAGCTGGGCAGAGAGCGGTAGAGGAGTTAATCAAAGTAGCTAAAGAAGCTATTGTTGATTCAGATGATGACATATCAGCTGATAGGCTTAAAAACGCCGCAGCAACTAAAAAGCTTGCTATATTCGATGCGTTTGAAATACTTAATCGTATTGAAGAGGAAGAAAATCTATTAAACGAAAAGCCTAAAGAAGCTAAAGAACAAAGAGTTTTTAAAGGTTTTGCAGAAGGAAGATCTAACTAATGTACGAGCAATCATTATATAAAGTTTTAAAAGATCACGTGAAACCTAAAGTTCTTAAACGAATGAATAGGTATAACAAGTGGGAATATGGTTATAACAAAGAGCATGATATTGTTGTTATAAGCAGAACAGGTAAAATAGGTGATATATATGAAATACAGAACCTTAAAATAGCTTTACCTGAAAAAACAAAAGTACATAAATTTGAATCAAATCGATGGGAGTACACCGAGTATCCTAAAGTTTTAAGTAAAATAAAATCAGTATTTGATTGGGAAGAATACCCACTAGACTTTAAAGAGAAATGGTATGATTACATCGATAATGAATTTACTCGCAGGGAAGAAGGTTTTTGGTTTTATAATAAAAACAATCCTACTTACATTACTGGTACTCACTATATGTACTTGCAGTGGAGTAAAATTGATGTCGGTAAACCGGACTTTCGCGAGTCAAATAGATTATTCTATATCTTTTGGGAGGCTTGCAAGGCCGATGTACGTTCATATGGATTGTGCTACCTTAAGAATAGACGATCTGGGTTTTCATTTATGGCCTCAGGAGAGGTGGTTAACTTGGCAACCATATCCTCTGACTCTAGATATGGAATATTATCGAAATCTGGACCTGATGCGAAGAAGATGTTTACAGACAAGGTGGTACCGATATCAGTCAACTACCCGTTCTTTTTTAAACCCATACAGGACGGTATGGATCGCCCAAAGACCGAGCTTGCCTTCAGAGTCCCGGCTACGAAATATACGCGTAAAAAACTTGAAACAAATCAAACGCTACGAGAGCTCGACGGGCTCGACACTACGATCGACTGGAAGAACACAGGCGACAACTCGTACGACGGTGAGAAACTCAAACTACTCGTCCACGACGAAAGCGGTAAATGGGAGCGTCCGACGAACATCCTCAACAACTGGAGGGTTACGAAAACGTGTCTACGATTAGGTAGTAGAATTATAGGTAAGTGTATGATGGGTTCAACTAGTAACTCATTAGACAAGGGTGGAGACAATTTTAAAAAACTATACAATGACTCAGACGTTACGCAACGAAATGCGAATGGACAAACTCGCTCTGGATTATATAGCTTGTTTATACCTATGGAATGGAATTACGAAGGATACATTGATTCTTATGGATTACCTGTCTTCGACACGCCTAAAAAACCAGTTGAAGGACCACAGGGTGAGATAATAGATTTAGGTGTAATAGAGTATTGGGACAATGAAGTTGATGGTCTTAAAAAAGACCAAGACGCTTTAAATGAATTTTATAGACAGTTTCCACGTACAACTAAGCACGCTTTTAGAGATGAGTCAAAAGAATCTTTATTTAATCTAACTAAGATTTATGAGCAAATAGATTTTAATGAAGATTTAAGAAATTCTATAAATATAACACAAGGTAATTTTGCGTGGAAAAACGCAGTGCAAGATTCAGAAGTTATATTTTTACCAAACAATAACGGTAGGTTTTTAATAACTTGGGTTCCACCGGTAAATTTACAAAATAGAGTAATAGTTAAAGGCGGTATTAAATATCCTTTAAACGAAAACTTAGGCGCATTTGGTTGTGATCCTTATGATATATCAGGTACAGTAGATAAAAGAGGTTCTAAAGGATCTTTACACGGTCTTACAAAGTTCTCAATGACAGATACTCCGCCTAATCATTTTTTCTTAGAATATATAGCTAGACCTCAAACAGCTGAAATATTTTTTGAAGATGTATTAATGGCTTGTATTTTTTATGGCATGCCTATACTTGCGGAAAATAACAAACCAAGATTGTTATATCATTTTAAAAGAAGAGGTTACAGAGGTTTTTCAATGAATAGACCTGATAGAAAAAGAAATAAACTTTCAATTACAGAAAAAGAATTAGGTGGTATACCAAACTCTAGCGAAGATATAAAGCAAGCTCACGCCGCTGCTATAGAGTCTTATATAGAAGATTTTGTAGGTTTAAAAGAAACTGGATATGGTGATGTTTATTTTCAAAGAACACTTGAAGATTGGGCTAAATTTAATATAAACAACCGAACTAAGCATGATGCCTCTATTAGTTCTGGATTAGCTTTGATGGCTTGCAATAAACACAGGTACGCGCCTAGCGCTCCTGTTAGTTTAAAAGCTGTTGATTTAGGAATAAAAAAATACGATAATAGAGGAAGTACATCAAAAATAATAAGTTAATGAATATATATACTAATACTAGAAGTGCATTTCCTAGCCAAGTAGTTAGTGACCAAGAAAAATCAAGTATTGAATACGGTAGACAAGTAGCACAAGCTATAGAAGGTGAATGGTTTTCTCAAGGCAGAACTACAGGTAATAGATATTTAACTAATTGGAATAACTTTAATCAATTAAGACTTTACGCAAGAGGCGAACAAAGTGTTCAAAAATATAAAGATGAATTATCTATTAATGGTGATTTGTCTTATCTTAATTTAGACTGGACGCCTGTACCTATTTTATCTAAGTTTGTAGATATAGTTGTAAATGGTATATCTCAAAAATCTTATGATGTAAAAGCATATGCTCAAGACCCAGAATCAGTTAGAAAAAGAACTGATTATGCTACTAAGTTATATGAAGATATGATATCAAAAGAATATCTTTTAAATTTAGAACAGACGCTAGGTATTGATGCTTATCAATCTCCAAGTAAAGATGTAATACCTGAGACACCAGAAGACCTAGAACTGCACATGCAGTTAAGTTATAAGCAGTCAATTGAAATAGCGCAAGAAGAAGCTATATCTTCTGTAATGGCTCAAAACAAATATGATCTTACCAGAAGAAGATTAAACATGGATTTAACGGTTCTAGGAATAGCAGCTGTAAAAACAGATTTTAACACATCTAATGGTGTTACTGTTGATTATGTTGATCCAGCTTATATGGTTTACTCTTACAGTGAAGATCCTAATTTTGAAGATATATATTACGTTGGTGAAGTTAAATCATTAACAATACCAGAATTAAAAAAAGAATTTCCAGGTATACCAGAAGATGAATTGAAAATGATTCAAAATACGCCTGGTAATAAATCATACATAACTGGATACGGTAACTATGACAATAACACCGTTCAGGTTTTGTATTTTGATTACAAAACATACAATGATCAGGTTTTTAAAATAAAACAAACTGATCAAGGTTTATTAAAAGCTATTGAAAAACCAGATACTTTTAATCCACCAGAAAATGATAATTTTGAAAGAGTATCAAGATCTATAGAAGTTTTATATAGTGGTGCTAAAGTTTTAGGCACTAATATAATGTTGAACTGGGAGTTGTCTAAAAACATGACTAGACCCATGTCTGATACTACTAAGGTAAAAATGAATTATGCCATTTGTGCACCAAGAATGTACAAAGGTAGAATAGAGTCACTGGTAAGTAGATGTACTGGTTTTGCTGACATGATTCAGTTAACACATTTAAAGTTACAACAGGTTATATCTCGCATGGTTCCAGATGGTGTTTATTTAGACATGGACGGACTTGCTGAGGTTGATCTTGGTAATGGTACTAATTATAATCCAGCTGAAGCATTAAACATGTATTTCCAAACTGGTTCTGTAGTTGGTAGATCACTTACGCAAGACGGTGAAATGAACGCTGGTAAGGTTCCAGTTCAAGAATTGCAAAGTGGAAGTGGTAACGCTAAAATATCTAGTTTAATATCAACATATCAGTATTATTTACAAATGATACGCGACGTGACAGGGCTTAACGAAGCTAGAGATGGTAGCTTGCCAGATCGTAATACATTAGTAGGATTACAAAAATTGGCTGCTAATGCATCTAACACAGCTACTAAGCATGTTTTACAATCTAGTCTTTATTTAACTCTTAGAATATCAGAAAATATTGCTCTAAAAATAGCAGACGCTTTAGAGTTTCCACTTACTAAAAGTTCACTACAAAACTCGATATCTACTTTTAATATAAAAACATTAGAAGAAATAGTTAATTTAAATCTTCATGACTTTGGTATATTCTTAGAATTAGAACCAGATGAAGAAGAGCAAGCACAATTAGAACAAAATATACAAGCTTCTATACAGCAAGGCGGTATAAACTTAGAAGATGCTATAGACTTAAGACAAATAAAAAATCTTAAGCTTGCTAACCAAATGCTTAAAATTAAGCGTAAAGAAAAGCAAAAACAAGATGCGGCTATTCAACAAGCTAACATCGCGGCTCAAGGTCAAGCACAGGCAGATACAGCTGAAAAAACAGCAATGGCTGAAGTACAGAAACAAGAAGCTGTAACTAGTACAAAAGTTCAATTTGAACAATCTAAAAATCAAATGGAGATAGAAAGAATGCAGATTCAAAATGAATTAGAAATGCAAAAAATGCAAAGAAGATTTGAATTTGATCTTCAGTTGAAGCAGTTAGATATGCAAGCCGTTGGAGCAAAAGAGCAAATGATAGAAGATAGAAAAGACAAGCGTATAAAAATGGAAGGTACGCAACAAAGCGAAATGATAAGCCAAAGAAAAAATGATGGCTTACCAATTGATTTTGAAAACCAGCCAGACGCTGGTATGAGCGCGTTTATGTAAACGCTATTTAATTATTTAATTATATTATATTATGTCAGAAGTAAAAACAAATGAACCTGTTAAGCAGGAAGGTGAGTTTAAATTAAAAACAAAAAAGAAAACACCTAAAAAATTTAACGAAACAAAAGATAACATTACAAAAGTAAATGTTAATCCAAAAGAACCTTTGATTGAATTAGAACCAGAGGTTAAGAAAGTAGTAATTCCAAAACAAGAAGAAAAAGAAGATGCCATTCAAATCGGAGAAACAAAGGAGGTATCTGTGGAAAAACCATCCGGAGATAGCGCAACGGTGGGAGAACCTGTACAAGAGTCCAACGAGGATGTTGAAGGGTTTTCTCCGATCCAAGAAGTAACAGAAGCTGAAGTTAAACAAGTTGAAGCAGAAGTTAAAGAAGCTATAAGAGATGAAAAAGTATTAGGCAAACCATTGCCAGAAAATATTGAAAAGCTAGTTTCATTTATGGAAGAAACAGGTGGGACAATAGAAGATTATACTCGTCTAAATGCTGATTATAGTAATGTAGACGATAAAACTCTTTTACAAGAGTATTATAAAAAGAATAAACCTTACTTAGATAATTCAGATGTTGAACTTCTGTTAGAAGATTTTGACTATGATGAAGACATCGATGAAGAAAGGGATATACGCAAAAAGAAACTTGCGTTTAAAGAAGAAGTTGCAAAAGCCAAAAGCTTTTTAGAGGAAACCAAGAGTAAATATTACGACGAGATCAAGTTGAGACCGGGCGTTACTCAGGAACAACAAAAAGCTATGGATTTTTTCAATAGATATAACAAGGAGCAAGAACAAGCTGAGCAACAGCATCAAATGTTTAAGGATAATACAAAAAAGCTTTTTAGCGATGATTTCAAAGGTTTTGATATCAATGTTGGTGAAAAGAAATATAAGTACAATATTCAAAATGTTGATAAAGTTGCAGAAAACCAGTCTAATATAACAAACCTCGTTGGGAAGTTCCTAGACGAAAATGGTAATGTTCAAGACGTTAATGGTTATCACAAAGCTATTTATGCTGCTGAAAACGTAGATAAGATTGCCGCTCATTTTTATGAGCAAGGAAAAGCTGACGCTGTAAAAGACGTTGTAAACAAATCAAAAAACTTGAGTGACACTAAAGCTAGGACTAGTCAAGGTGATGTGTTTATTGATGGATTTAAAGTTAAAGCTATTTCAGGTGCTGATTCTACAAAACTTAAAATAAAAACTAGAAAATTTAACTAAAAAATTAAACAATTATGAGTTTAACTCCTCAATTTGGAAGTTTGATTCCAAGTCCTGCACAGGAACTTTTGAATTCAAACTACCTACAATTTAACACTGGTGCTGCTGCAACTGGTGGCGATACATTCGCTCAGCAGTATTTGCCAGAAATTTATGAACAAGAAGTAGAGCGTTATGGAAATAGAACGCTATCTGGCTTTTTAAGAATGGTTGGCGCTGAAATGCCAATGACATCTGATCAAGTAATTTGGTCTGAACAAAATAGATTACACATATCTTATGATAATTGTACTTTTGCCGCTGGTGTAATTACAGTTGCTCCTGCAGCTGGATTTCCAGGCGTACAAAACGTTATATCAGAAAATGATACTGTTGTTCTTTTAGACACTGCTACAGGTGCTGAAGAAAAAGGTATTGTTACTAATAGCGTGTTAGGTAGTGCTGCTGCCGCAGGTACAATTGCTGTTGCTGGATTTGGTGGAGCTGCCGTAGTAGGTGGAGCTGCTTTAACAAGTGGTAGTATTAAGGTATTTGTATACGGTTCTTCTTACGCAAAAGGAACTAGCATGGTTGCTGGTGGGTCAATTGCCGCTGGAACTCAACCTAGAAATTCTGTACAACCTCAGTTTACTCAATTTTCTAATTCACCAATTATCCTAAGAGACCAATACGTAGTATCTGGATCTGATATGGCTCAAATTGGTTGGGTAGAAGTTGCTACTGAAGACGGAACATCTGGATACTTATGGTATTTAAAAGCTGAATCAGAAACTAGATTACGTTTTGAAGATTACTTAGAAATGAGTATGATTGAAAGTGAGTTTAATCAAGCTGCTGCGGGAGCTGGTGTAGGAAGTGCTCTTGTGCCAGGATCTGAAGGTTTATTTGCTGCTATTCAATCTCGTGGTAATGTAGAGGTAGGATTTACTGCTGCTGCTGGACTAGATGAGTTTGATGCTATTTTGAAAAATTTAGATACTCAAGGCGCTATTGAAGAAAACATGCTTTTCTTACAAAGACAAACAGCTCTTGATTTTGATGATATGCTTGCTGCAATCTCTGGTGGAACTGCCGGTGGTACTGCATTTGGTTTATTTGAAAACTCTGAGGAAATGGCATTAAATCTTGGATTTAGTGGTTTCCGTAGAGGATCTTACGATTTCTACAAAACTGACTGGAAATATTTAAACGATGCTTCTACTCGTGGAGGTATTGTTGGTGTTAATTCTATTGAAGGTGTTTTAATACCTGCTGGAACATCAACTGTTTATGATCAAGTTTTAGGAACTAACATCCGTAGACCTTTCTTACATGTACGATACAGAGCTTCACAAGCTGATGATCGTCGTATGAAGTCTTGGTTGACTGGTTCTGCTGGTGGTGCATTTACATCTACATTGGATGCTATGGAAGTAAACTTCCTATCTGAAAGATGTTTAGTAACACAAGCTGCTAACAACTTTGTATTATTCAAAGGAGTGTAATTACTTCTTAAATTAAATCCTATGGGCTACACAGTGAGCGTAGCCCTAGGATTTTTTATTAACTATTTAATTTTATTATATTATGGCTAAAAAAGCTACAGCAGAAACTGTTGAGGTTGCACCTCAAGAGGTTGCGGTAAAATCCGCTCCTAAACCTACAAAACCAACGTGGGAAATTAAAGATAGAGTTTATTATTTAACAGGAGAAAAATCTCCTTTGACTCTTACAATTCCAGGTAAGCATACTAGAAAACACGCTTTGCTTTATTTTGATGAGAAAACAGGTAAGCAAAGAGAGATTAGATATGCAACAAACCAGGATTCACCACTTGTAGATGAACAGAAAGGTGAAGTAACAATGGGTCACATTAGATTCTATGATGGGACTTTAACTGTTAAAAAAGAACAGCAAAACTTGCAAAAGTTATTATCTTTGTATCACCCTTTAAAAGGTAAATTATATGAAGAGTTTAGCGCTAAAGAAGAGGCTGTTGATCAATTAGAAATATTAGATCTTCAAATTGATGCATTAAATGCTGCTAGAAATATTGATATAGATCAAGCAGAAGCTATTCTTAGAGTAGAGATTGGTTCAAAAGTTAATTCTATGAGTTCTAAAGAGCTTAAAAGAGATTTACTATTGTTTGCTAGAAATAACCCACAACTATTTATTAGCTTAGCAAATGACGATAATGTTCAATTAAGAAATTTAGCCATTAGAGCTAGTGAAGCTGGTATAATTAATTTATCACCAGACCAAAGAACATTTACATGGGGATCAAATGGTAGAAAATTAATGAATGTGCCTTTTGATGAAAACCCTTACTCAGCATTCGCTGCTTTCTTAAAAACAGATGAAGGTGTTGAGATCTATAAATCTATAGATAAAAAACTATAAAAACAAGTGATACTAATATAGGCGGTTTCGGCCGCCTTTTTAGTATAATAAAAAATTAATATGGTAAATATAAATACGGTATATCAAACAGTCTTGCAGATATTAAATAAAGAGCAAAGAGGTTATATAACTCCAGCTGAATTTAATAATTTAGCACAGCAAGTACAGTTGGAAATATTTGAATCATATTTTCCAGATGGCAATCAATTAAACCGTCAAAACCAAAATAACACACAGAACGATACTCAGTATTTTAATATTTTTAAGAATCAAGAAGAAAAAATTGCTCCATTTGTAAAAGACTTACCATTGCTTTATGATACAAATCAACAAGGTTGGTCATATAGTCAAAATCCTAATTCTATCTCAACTACATTTGAAATTTATTGGACTGGTGAAATACTATCTTCCTATAACTCTTCTAACTCTTCAAGCTCCTATTACGGATCTAGCGCTTCTACAAGCGGCGGTAATTATATAACTCAACTTGTTTCTAAATCTGAGTATAATAAAATTACAAGATCAAAACTAACAGCACCTACTGAAAAATATCCTTTAGCTTATACTGATAGTGGCACATTGCAGCCTGGTTATGATCCTTATTTTAAAATATTTCCTTTACCAAACAGTGTTGAAATAAACTGCATTGTAAGGCCTTTAAGCCCAATATGGAATTTTAGATCAGGAGGGCAAGGTCAATATATTTATTCACCATCAGGTTCTGTTAATTTCACTTTACACAACTCAGAACAAACAAATTTAATTATACGTGTATTAAAATATGCAGGCGTAATAATAAATGATCCTACTATAATAGATGTAGCAGCTCAAGAAGTTGCTCAAGTAGAAGCAAACGAAAAATCTTAATAAAACATGGCACTAGTTACTGAAACAAATCAACAATACTATCAAGGCGCTCAAGTTTTTTTAATCACTGAAGTAGCTGGTCGAAGTTCTTTTGTAGCTACATTTGATACTAATTTAGTTTTTGGATCTTTTGATGACACTGAAACAGATTACACTTTAAATAACTTTAAGTTATATACTAGTCCAAGTGGTTTGCCTGGCAGCTTTACAGAATACGCTTCTTCTTATGAAGTGGAAAACAATATAATATACATAGGGACTAAATCAGTTCCTGTATTATTACCTCAAAACACGTACGTAGTAGTTCAATTAAAAACACTTAGTGGTGGTAACTACGGCAATCAGGATGCTATTGGAACTGCTGTAGAAAATAACTATGGAGGATATGAATATTTAAGCCTCGGAGATGTTTGTGATAACTTCATGGTGGGTTATGTTGGTGATGGTAAAATACTTCAATCAGCTAAAAAATCTGATGTATTATTTTTCGCTAAAAGATCTTTACAAGAATTTAGCTATGATACTTTAAAAAGTATACACTCACAAGAATTAACAATACCAGCTAGCTTGAATATAGTACTACCTCAAGACTACGTAAACTATGTTAGCGTTTGCTATATTGATCATTTAGGTGTAAAAAGACCTATATATCCAGCAAACAACTTAACAACTAGCCCTTATCAAAATCTAGTTCAAGATGCAACTGGAATTCCAATTCAAGATAACTTTGGCTCAAACATAGAAGGAACTTCTATAACAGAAGAAAGATGGAAAAAAGCTAATGACGTTTTAATTAATCAAGGTATATTTGATAATTTAGATGACTATGCTTATTGGGCTAACTATTATGGCTTTGACAATACTATAGCATATGGTCAATTATATGGCCTAGAATCTCAATATGCTCAAGTAAATGGTTGGTTTAATCCTAACTACAGAGAAGGCAAAATGTCTTTTTCAAGTAATTTAGTAAATAAACTAATTGTATTAGAATACATATCTGATGGTTTAGCCTATGACATGGATAGTAAAGTACCTAAGTTAGCAGAAGACGCTCTATATGCTTCTATAATGTATAACATAATATCTACAAGAGCTAATCAACCTGAGTATATAGTACAAAGATTTAAAAAAGACAGAAGTGCTAAACTTAGAAATGCTAAAATAAGATTATCAAACATTAAGCTTGACGAAATAGTGCAAGTAATGAGAGGTAAATCTAAATGGATAAAACACTAAAATTTAATGGCTAAAGTTCAAAATACTTTTTTAAAGTCCAAGATGAACAAAGACTTGGACGCTCGTTTATTACCTGAATCGGAATATAGAGACGCTAGAAACGTTCAAGTAAGTAAATCAGAAGGTTCTCAAGTTGGAAATTTAGAAAACACTCTAGGGAATATTAGTATAGAAGATTACAGCTTTTTAATAGATGAATCTAGTGTAGAAAATGTTGTGTGTATTGGTAGCTTTGCAGATGAATTAAATAGCACTGTTTATTTGTTTTTTACAGACTACAATGATCAAAACCCTAATAGATATGTTTATTCTCCTACTGCTAGAAACTATATAATATCTACAAATATATTATCAAACATATCTACGCTTTTAGTTAAAGGCGCTTTTCTTAATTTTTCTCAAACAAACTTAATAACAGGTGTAAATGTTTTAGAAGATTTATTATTTTTCACTGATAATAGAAATCAACCAAGAGTTATAAATACTACACTCGCAAACACAAATTCTTCCAATACTAATCCAACATATTATACAACTGAGGATCAGATATCAGTAGCTAAATACAATCCGCACCAAGCTATAGAGCTTTGGCAGCGAAGTATTTTGTCTACTAGTACCGTACAGGATTATGAAACCACCATGAAAGATGTTAGTACATTGTTCTTGCCAAATGGAGGTAGCGCTCTATGCGCGGCCGCGGGTTCAATAACTGCTAGTAGAATACCTGTAGATAACATTATAGGTGAAATAAATTTTAATACGGGCGCTTATGGAGTTGGAGCTTCTGTTTTTTTACAAAATAATCTAGCAGGAGGTGATTTTAGTTTAACTGATACCGGTGTAACAGTAACAACCGTAGTATCTCCAGCAGGTCCTGGAGATTTTGATGTAAATTTAAGTGGGGCAATAACCGTTTTACCTAATCAAAAACTGGTTTTTAATGCTAATCCTTATTTTGATCCTACTTTTTCAGGTGATCCGGATTTCTTAGAAAGCAAATTTTCAAGATTTAGTTATAGATATAAATTCACTAATAATGAATATTCTATATTTGCGCCATTTACTCAATCAACTTTTATACCTAAGCAAGATGGGTATTTTATGTTTGTAAACCCTAATGATCCTACAAGTTTAGGAAGTCAATCTAAAAATGATCAAGACGAAGCCTATAGAAGTACTATTGTTTATTTTGTAGAAAATAAAGTAAATAAAATAAGTTTAAAAATACCACTTCCTTTCAATAATTACGACATGGAAGAGGCTTTGAAAATAAAAGAAATTGATATACTTTATAAAGAATCAGACGGCATAGCCGTAAGAGTGGTAGAGACAATACCTATAGAGCAAATAACAAATCAATCAGGCACTTGTTTAGTGAATGGAGCTCAGACACCTGGTGCTGCTGGAAACCCTATAGCAATAAAAAATATTCAAGGAGGTATAACAATCGGTAGTGATGTTTTTGGTCCAGGAATACCTAGCAAAACTAGAATTACAGAATTTACACCTACAGATCCTAGTAATCCAGTTGCCGGAAATATAAAAGTAGATAAAACTGTTTCTCAATTAGACGATAATTCACCTCTAATTATAGGTGATATTCAAAGATTTACTTATGACTATGAATCTACTAAGCCTACAAAAACTTTACCTGAATTTAATTTAATTAGAGTATATGATAAAATACCAGTAAGAGCTCGGGCGCAAGAAGTAGCTGGCAATAGAGTTATTTATGGTAATTTTCAAAACAAAATAACTCCACCTAGCTTTTTAGACTACAATGTAACTTCGTCCGCTAAAGCAGACTTTGAACTTTATGAATCAGTGATTTCATACACGGGTGCCGCTGCTACCTACGCAGCTGGAGATCCAATAACAGTTACGATTGCAAAATTTACACCACCTGCTGCTGATGGAGGTGGTTTATTTGTGGGTTATGTAGTAACGTGTAATGAATATGGATCTGTTATACCGAACAACACTCAGGTAACAAGTACCACAAATAATACTTCTACTAGTGCTGCAACTATAACACTGTCTAACGCTGTAACTTTTCCAGTTGGAACATTTAATATTATAGCGTCTCCAGGAGGTAATACAGAGCAAACTGTTACGCAAGTAGAATACCCAAGTAGTTCTGTAAAAACAAATAGAAATTATCAAGTAGGTTTTGTATTATCAGACAGGTATGGTAGACAATCTAGTGTTATATTATCTAATAGCACGACATCAATTATATCAGGTAATGGTCAAGAGTTCGGTGGTTCTACATTATATTCACCATATATAAATAAAAACACTAATCCTATAAACTGGCCAGGAAACTCATTAAAAGTATTAATGAATTCTCCAGTACCTAATAATAATTTATATAATGGAAATATAAATAGTGTAGAATATAATCCACTTGGTTGGTATTCTTATAAAGTTGTTGTTAAACAAACAGAACAAGATTACTATAATGTTTACTTGCCAGGTATAATGTCATCTTATCCTAACGATACTACTTTAGAAGTAGGACAAACTTCTCATGCGGTTCTTATAAATGATAATATAAATAAAGTACCTAGAGATTTAACAGAAGTGGGACCTGATCAAAAACAGTTTAGAAGCTCTGTTCAGTTAATAGGTAGAATTCAAAACACAACCACTTTAATTACCACGAATGTTGGTGCTTCTAATACTCAATATTATCCCGAAAGAGCAACAGATACGGTTTCTGTTATTTCAACTGTAAATGATTTATTTGACTTCAATCCTGTTGAACCACCTTTACTGAATTTATTTCCTCAGTTCTATTCTTTAGAATCAAATCCTTTAATTGCTAGATTAAGTACAGAGTTTCAAATAGGTCAATTAGCTAATACAAATTATAATCCTGTAGGTGCTACTAGTGTGGCTAGTGGTAGTGTTTCAAACACTATACAATTAACTGCTATATCTGGTACAGCTACACCACCAGTAACTCTCAACTCTTTAGCTGAGTATTTAGTTGTAGGAGTAGGTATACCAGCTGAAACATATGTACTCAGTAACAGCGTTATTGCAGCGGGTGTATTCACTGCAGACTTAAAAGATGCTGCTGGTAATAATGTTTTTGTAAATCTACCTGCTGATGTTCAAATATCTTTTACACCAACTGACGGTCCAACTGCAATACCTGCATTTGCGCTAACTAGACCTGGCGTGCAATACTTGGCTGTTTGTGAAACCGAACCGGTTGAAAGCGCTATAGATATATTTTGGGAAACTTCTACTTCTGGTTTAATATCAGATTTAAATCAAGCTGTTTTAAATAACCAATCGCAGCCAGCTGCGGCTAATATTTTATGGGATCCAGATTTTGACGAAGGTTTAGCTAAAGATGGACGTATCCTTACTTCGCCTGGGTTTTCTATTGTAGATAATTTTGGCGCTACTATTCCAGTATCAGCAACTGATATTGTAGAATTTGGAGCTCCTAGTGGCGATGCTGTAACAAATGCAGCTGGAGAAAATGTAAATTCTCCTGATTTTAAAGATTATTTTAGATTAGTTGATACACAGGTAGGCGGGACTCCGGGTCCTTGGCAAATACAAACAACATCTCAAACTACTCCAAGCAGTTTAGGTGGTCCAGTAGACGCAGCTGTTAATTATTTTGATAATATTTACTTTTTTGATGAAGCAAATTTTAGAGAATTTAATTTTACTTTTAGAGTTGTAATAGATGGTCAAGAAAATTATATAACAAAGCAGGCGAACTTAAGAAATGTAGCGCCTTTATATCAGAAAATTACAGCTCTTAATGTAGATATTCCAAATCAAGAATATGGTCCTGGAGCTAGCCCGCCAAGCACGATACCAACACTTGTACCTGTTAAGAGTAACAAAGCAATACAAGATATAGCTGTAATAAATATAAGAAATGGATCAGCAAATATTACTGATCCAAATCCAGATAGTGGTAGAGCTTTGTCAACTAGAGATTTACAAATAGTAAATGAAAATTTTCAAGATGGTTTTATATTTAGACAAACAATTAATGGGCTTAATGGACAACCGGCTCAAGTTAATTTAAATGGAACACCTACAGATATATTTTCTTTAACTTTTGAAGAAACAACAGACGGAACTCTACAGTATAAAATTAAAAATGACTTTTATCAAAATACAAATTTAGTAACAGCTGGTGTTTATTTTATACAACTAGCAATACAAGACTCTGGAGGTAGTCTTGTGTACGCCGCGTTGAAAATTGATATGAGCCTTGAATTAGATGAAGATAATTTTTACAATAAACTTCAAGCTGTAGGTGCCGGTGGTACTTACACTCGAATAAATACTCCTACTTCTCAGTATGTGGTTACTTCGGATGGCCAAGATTACTGTGGACAAGCTTCTGGTTGCCAGCCTTATGGCGTGAATTTTAGATGGTGGAATTATCCTTCTACTCTTTTTCAAATCGAAAGTTCAGACGCTGGATCATCTGTTGATAATTACGGTTGGTACATTTATGCTGGAGGTTATTTTTCTAATACTGTTCAAGATGCAGAAATTTGTTGTGATTCTGAGTTCGACCACGGCGCGTCTTCTAGTGTTTCTTTAGTAGAATATTCACAATTAGTAAATGGCCCTAATAGCAACACTATTACTATACCGATGAATACGCCTATAACAGGTGGAGATCATTTAGTACAGAAACAACCAACTGTTGCAGATCCTGGAAGTTTTGACCCAACCGATATAACAGTAGCTCAAATACCTCTTTGGGGATTACCACCACTTATACACGGTAGAATAGCAATAAAGGCTTACGACGATAACGCAAAATTATGGACTTATGAAATATTAGAAGGAGATTCTTCAAGTGTTGTAAACAACGGATCTAATAATAGTGGCGCTACTGGTAATGCTTTAACAGGTTGTATGAAATTATTTAGAGATGTTGGTGGAACAACAAGTGCTGCTGGCGCTGGTTGGAATTATAATGAAGGACCTATAGACATACAAACCATGCATACTAGGGTTTTAAATGGTAAACCTGGATCAAGAACACCTAGAATACAATATACTGTAGAAAACGCTGGAGTTAAACAGTTTTATTGGGATCAACCTGATAGTACGTATGGAGGCGGAAATTATGGATATGACACAGGAGGACTTAGAATGTTAGATAAAAACTGGGATTTTCAAGGCGGAGCAAACCCTCAAATAGTATACACATACGGTGGACCTCAAAACTTTATGACAAGTCCTTGGTTTTATGTGCCAACAAGTGGAACTACACCGATTGGAAGTGGATGGCCTGTTGGAGATTCTTATCAAAGACTTTGGGCAATGTACACTTATAGCGGATGGGTTGGATCTCAATGGAGCCGCAATCATAAAGCTTGGAACGCGCCCCCAGGAGACAGTGGTTTCTGTCAAATATGGGAAGTAGATCAATTTCCTCCACTCATAATTGGAAATAATATTACACAGGGACTTCAACGTCGACTTGATGATGGAACAAATAGCTGCTTGCCTTACGCTGCGCACAGGGCTCAAGTAAATCTACCTTCTGATGCTGCTGATCCGGCAGATAGACCTTCAAATTTTCAATATGCTATAATATAGTAATTATATTATAAAATAAGTAATAATTAAATATGGCAGGTGCAATAATAGAAATAAAATACTTTAATACTTTTATACTTAAAAAGACAAATAATACAAACATAACACCAGTTTGGAATGGCTCTTTTGGTATACCTGAGGATTTAGGTGGTTATCCGGTGCAAACTGGACTTGACAGAGATGACAGTTGGGCTATTGAAGAATCTAGAATAAGAGGAGGATATAATAATACTTCAGTTGATTTTGGAGCAAAAGCCTATATAGTAGAAGACGAGCCAGTTGGAACTAGAAGATTTAACACTTTGATATATTCTGGTATATTTAACTCAAGAACAGGTATAAACAATACTAATGTATTCTCTGTTGGTGAAGATATAACTAAATCTTTAGATCCTGCGAATGGAAGTATACAAAAGCTGTATGCTGAAGACACTAACTTAAATATATTTCAAGAACTTAAAGTAAGTAGAGCATTGATAGACAAAGATGCTATATATTCAGCCGAAGGAGGTGGGACTGTTACGAGTTCTAATCTTGTTATTGGAGCTATACAGCCATATCTAGGCAAGTATGGAATATCTACAAATCCAGAAAGCTTCGCTGTGTACGGAAATAGAAAGTATTTTGCAGACAGAAACAATAATGTAATTCTTAGATTAGCTCAGGATGGTATTACTGAAATTTCATCTTACGGTATGAAAGACTTTTTTAGAGATAATCTTGCCTTGTCAAGAACAATATCTACAGAAGGAAAAATTTTAGGTAGTTACGATATATACGCAAGCGAGTATGTAGTTTCAATACAAAATCCTCAACTTGTAAGAACTCCAGTTAAACTGCCGGGCAATAATACATTAAATTTTGACGAAAGAGCTCAAGGCTGGGTTAGCTTTTTTGACTATGTGCCTGATGAAATGTTTAGTTTAAGAAACAATTTCTATTCTGTTAAAACATTAGATGTAGAAGGTGAAACAAACGGTGCTGTCACAGCATCTACTAATTTAAATATTTCAGTGCTTTCTGTAAAAGGTTTTATAAAAACAGGAGCGGTAGTAACAACAACCGGAACCGGTATACCAGCAAATACTGTAGTAGTTAGTTTTAACAATATAACAGGCGATCTCGTTGTAAGTAACCCAGTTACGCTTGCTGATAACACAATTTTAAACTTTAGTGGTTTTCCGCAATTATGGAGACACTATAGTAATCAAGTAAAAAGAGGTAGTTATTATGGAATAGATAACTCTAGTTCAATTACATTTGTTTTCAATCCAAATCCAACAAATTCTAAAACATTTAAAACAATAGGATATGAAGGAAGTAATGGTTGGCAAGTTGATACTATTGAATCAGATCAAACAGGTGAAATATTTCAAACAAATGCTGCAGTTGGAGGTTTTCAAACTAGTCAAGATACAGCTGCTTTTATAACAAGCCACCACGAAGGAGAGTATGTTTTAACTGAAGCTAGCGCTACAGTTTTACAAGATGTTACAGAATCTGCTGTAGTTCAATTAAATCTTGGTAGTATTAATGGGTATATTTTAGTTGGGAATACTGTTTTTTCTGAAGAAATAAACAACAGCATTAGAACAGTAGTAAGTTACGATAGCGCAACGGCTACTGTAACCTTGAGTCAACCAGTTACATTAACGGCGGGGTCAAGTATATTATTTAATGGAGAAGTGCCACGGGTTAATTATAATTCTGTATTTGGTACTGTTTTACCGCCTTTAAATAAGTATTATAGCGGTTTTAATCTAAAAGAAAATAAATACGTTGCTAACTTAATAAACAACACTGCGCCTACTCTAGGTGAAATAAATTTCGGAAGAGCCGTGTCTGGAATAAAAGGTTTCTACACTACGGTTAAAATGTCTACAGATTTGACAACTGCACTAGGAGGAGAAAAAACTTTATTTTCAGTAGAAAGCAACTACGACATGAATAACGGATATTAAATTAAATTAAATGAGTAATTCCTTAGTAAAACAAGAGTATACATTAGAACAACTAGAACACATACAGCGTTTTAGAGAGTTAATAATGGACTTTGAAGAAAAGCTACTAGATTTACCAGGTTCTTACGGTAATCCTGAAAAACCTGGCCAAGATGAAATAGCTAACACAGTTAATCCACTTAAGCATACTTTTGCAGACGGATTATATATTAGAGAAATATTTATGCCTAAAGGCCAAATAATCTCTACTGGTATACATAAAAAAGAACATCCTTATTTTGTATTAAAAGGCGATATATCTGTACTAACAGATGAAGGTATTAAACGTATAAAAGCGCCTTATAACGGAATAACAAAACCAGGAACAAAAAGATTAATATACATGCATGAAGATAGTGTTTGGATAACTGTTCATGCTACAGATAAATCTAAAGTTGAAGACGTTTTAAATGACGTTATTGCTAAAGATTTCGATGATCCAGATATTAGCATAGAAAGCATGAAAAAACAATTAAAATTAAAAAGCGAATAATATGAGTGTAGTAGTAGCAGGCGCTGTTGGTGCAGCAGGTTCAATTGCCAGTGGTATTATTGGCGGAGGAGCAGCAAGAAGAGCAGCTCGTAGAGCTAGAAGAAAAGCTAGAAAATTAGAAAAAAAATTAGCTCAGCTAGAAGCAAATCGCCAAGAAATTATAAATCCCTATGAAGGAGTTACGAGTTTAAGCGCTATGCTTAGTAATCCATTTGAAAAATTAACGGTAGCTACTAAAGCTACTGAAATGCAAATGGAGCAGACTGATATTGCTTTAGCTAACACCTTAGACACGCTTAGAGCAACTGGAGCTTCTGCTGGCGGTGCAACTGCACTTGCTCAAGCAGCTCTTCAAAGTAAAAAAGGTATTGCCGCTGATATAGAAAGACAAGAGGCTAATAACAATCAACAGCGGTTATCTGGAGAACAAAGACTTCAAACGCAACAAATGGCAGAAGCTCAAAGAATTCAACAAGCAGATGTTTCAGGAAAACAATTTGTTTTTGGGGCTACAGAACAAAGAGAAATGCAGCAACTTGATAGGGTTTCAAATCAAATAGCGGCTTTGAGAGGTCAAGAAGCTCAAGCTAGAAGAGATCAAACTGCGGCAGTAACAGGTGCTATAGGAGGCGTTGTAAGTTCAGTTGGCAGCATGGCTTCAGCTGGAGCTTTCTCTAACAAACAATAATTCGCTAATGGAAAATAAAAACATAACATATAATCTTTCAATACAGCAGGCTAATAAAAGCAATGCTCTAGCTTATAACAAGGAATATGTATCTGCTAATATAGATACTACTTTTGGTATATTAGACAATGCTTACAAAAACACTGGAAAAGAATACGCTAAATTAAAAATGGCTATTCAATCAGGTAAATGTGTAGATGAATACTGTGATTATGAAAACAAGCAAATAGAAAGACTAGACACTGCTCCAGCTAATTCTTTAAAATTTATAGAGCAAGTTGTAGATCAGTTATCTACTACTGATGATACTTATTACGACGTTAATAATGATTATTCTTTTATGGTAGCTAACTGCATGATGAATAATAAGCCTGGATTTTCTAAAACAGAAGGTTACAATGTTTATTTAGAACTGTTAAAAGATGGATCTCAAGAAATAACTTTTGAAGGACCTTTGTTTGAAAAACCTCTAATAATAAACAGTAACACTTTAAACTCTTTAATTAAAGCTAACAATGATTTAGTTACTGAAACACCAGATATAAACGCAGATATGCTAAAGCTTTTAATTGATAGCGGTGTTTTAGCAGAAGGTTCTGCAGATGAAAATGGTCAATTAATACCACAGGCTGCTATAGCTGATGAATTTATATTAAAAAACACTGATGGATCATATGATTATGAAATTATAGACATTGGTATGGGTAAAGGTAGAAACATATTAAAATTTGATATAGATAAAATTGCTAGAAAAACAAAACCTTTTATAAACGCTGAGGTTGCTGGTCTTTTACAGCAAGAGCAAAGCGTCGTGGCAGCTTGGAATGTTTTTATAGCTAGAGGATCTAGCGAAGAAGAAGATGATCAAATGGCTCAAAATGCTAACGCAGGTAGTTTAGCTTGGGATTACAAAAAAGTACTACCTTTATCACAAGAAAATAAACAATTATTTGAAACGGGTTATGCTAAGTATTTTGCTAAAAATTATTTAAAGCAATTTATAACTAATAAATTACCAGTAGTAGAACAAGACGCTGCTGTATTTGATTTAGAAAAAGCTAAGGAAGCTAAAGCTCAAAAGTTTATACAAGATAATAAATTAAGTTAAATGACATTATTACAATACGTTAGTTCTTTACAAGATACTGGGTTATCTCAAGAAGAAATATTCGCTAAAGCTCAAGAGTTTAAAGGCAGAACAAAAACTGAAGAAGTAAAGACAAACGACTCCCAGATGGCGGACCCAAGCTTGGAGTCAGAAAACAATACAGGGTCCGAATCGGTAAGTGGATCTTCACAGCCAGTAGAGAGCGGAGGTAGAACTAAGGAGCAACAAGCTCAATATGATAAAATAACAGCTATCGCTAAGCCAGAAGAAATTATAACTAAAAACGGCTATGATTTTAAATATGATACTAGTGGTGTATATTTTTATAAACCAAAAGGATCAGACAACGGCTCTTGGAAAACCTATGAAGACAAGCAAGGTGTAGCTAATTTATCTATAGCTAGTCAGTTTGGGCATTCTGAGTTTAATTTAGATGAATACAATAAAACAAAAGACACGCTTAAAAAAGGCGAGGAACTTTATATTGGAATTGATGGTGGTTTAAATATTAGTGAAGCAAAGCAAAGAACTTTAAGCCCAGAGCAACTTGAGTTAGAAAAACAGTTTATAGAAGCAACGGCTTTGACCACTGAAGATGAAAATAGAATACAGACAGATACTGATAATTGGTTTAATAAAAGCACTGTACCAGAAGAAAAAGAAGAAAAATATATAATAGAAAAAACAGGTAGCGTTAGAACTAGAACAGTTAAAACAGGTAACATGCTACCAAATCCTGAGTGGGTGCAAGCTGAGATAGAATCTAAAAAAGCTTGGGATAATCTAGACACTAAACCAACTGATGTTACAGAGCAAGAGTGGATTCAGCAAAACATGAAATCTAATCATGCTAGTTCTTTAAAAGCTGAAGCAGAGAAAGAAAAACTAGAAACTTGGATAGAATCTCAAGAAGGTGGATTTGATTGGAAAAAAGCTGCAAGTTTGTTTGGAACTGGAGGATCTGCCGTTAGTGTTAAAGACGTTTTTGATAGAGGTGATAAGCAGAAAATGGTAGAAGCCATACAGCAAACTAGAAAGCTAAACCTAGATGACGCTTCTAAAAATGCTAATGATTTCGCAACTAATGCAAAAGAAACTTTAGATGGTCTAACATCTCAAATGAAACTTATTGCAGACGCTAAATATCAAACACCAGAAGAAGCTAAACAAGGTAAGGCTTTATTAACAAAGCTAAGTAAAAAAAGAGATGAAGTTTTAAGTTTATACGAAGGCAAGGTTGAAGATCTTAACGAAATGATGTTAAAACCTGAGTATAAAGATTTAAATGTAAAATTAGATTATTTAACTAGAAACTTTAATACTGCCGCTATTTATAGCGAAAACGTGAAAGTAGGTATAGCTAACGCAGGCGTGGCTTTAGCAGATTTTGCTCACATGGTAGCAGACGCACCTAATGCTTTTGGTGTAGAAGAAAATCCTTACGCTAGTAAAGCTCTTAGCATTGTTTCACCTATATCTTCTTTAGCTGCTAAGTTTGTAAAAACTCAACCGTATCAAGAAACAAGAAAAGAAAAGAAAGCTCAAGTTGAAAATTATGTCAATCAAACAATGCAAGGCATAGCACACTCTCAAACTTTAAGTGACTTAAAAGACGGTAGTGATTGGGGTAGATATTTTTCAACAATGCTTGGTAGTCAAACTCTAAACACTGCTGTTATGTTTGGAACTGGTGGTGCGGCTTTGCCTATATTAACGGCTCAAGCTGTAGGTTCTAGCTACGGTGAAATGGAAAAAGAAAATAAAGAAAGAGAAGCTTTAGATTTAGAAACATTTTCACCTTTTCAAATGTACACAACAGCTATGGGTAATGGTGTTTTAGAATATGCTTCTGAAAGAATATCTTTAGGTATAATAGGTAGATCTAGAGCTGCTTTTAATGCTATGGGCCCAAGCGTGAAACAAGGTTTTACTCAACAGGTTAGTAGTTTACTTAGCAGAAAAGGAGCCACAAGAGCCGCTAAAGCTACTGGTTACTACGCTTTAGACGTTACTAAAGAAGGTTTATCTGAAGGTGGCGTTGAATTAGGTGGCAATTTATTTGATAGAATAATACTAGGTAAAGATGTAAATCTTTTTGAAGGAGTTGCAGACGCCACTTTTAGTGGTGCGGTTATGGCTGGTGGTGTTTATAAAGCGCCGGCTTTGTTTGCTAATATATCTCAAATGGTTCAAGGGCCAGATAGTAACACTAAGATAGCAAACAATCAGCAAAAAATAAAAGACCTGCAAAATACAATAGCTTCAAATCCTAAAATGTCTAAAGCTAATCTTGCTAGGCTAAATGATCAAGTAGTTGATTTAGTTAAAGATTCTAGTAATGAAATAAATAAAACTCTAAATAGATTTACCCAAATGGATAGATCTGAAATAGATGCTTTGTCAGATCTAGAGCTAGGTATAAATACAAAAAGAAAAGCTATTGACGAAGTCAATGCTGATCCTAATTTTAACGACAAACCCGCTGAGATAAATAGAATTCAAAATGAAATTCTAGAGCTAGACATAAAGAAAAATAAAATACTAGAACCTTATATACAAGCTGATAGCGATATAGACACTAGTCAAACTGTAGACTTAACACAGAGAGTTCAAGAAGGATCAGATGTTGTAGCTGAACAGTTAGGCGATACTGGTATATCTAGGTTTGATACTACAGAAGAGTTTTTGGGTGGTATTGAAACCTTGAAAGCTCAAGGCGTAAAAGTAGAAGTAGCAACTAACGAAGCGGGTGAAACTTTAGATGCTAAAGATCAAGGTTATGGTTTAATCGCTACTTTGCCTGATGGTACTCAGCAAGTTATTATAAATAATGCTTCAAGTGAAGCTGACGGTGTTTTACCTGCGGACAAGCATGAAATACTACATGCTTTTGCTGCTAAAATGGATCCGGCTAAATTAGCTAAAATGGGTATGGACTTGAAAAACAGTCTAGATAGCAACCCTGACATAAAAGTTAGTGCTGAAACTCAATCTTTATTAAAAGAATATGAAGATGATTTAAACAACGGAAAAATAAATGAAGCTACTTTTTACGAAGAAGTAATGGCTGTTACTAGCGACGCTCTTACTCCAGACGCTAATGGTAATGTGGGTATTACAGTTACTGAGCCTGGAAAATTAAAAACGTTTTTAAATAATTTCTTAGAAACAATAGGTTGGAGGCAAAGCTTTAAAGATGGTAACCAGGTTTTAGACTTTTTAAAAGGATTTAATTCAGATGTTATGAGCGGTAAAGGTTTGTCTCAACAAACTTTAGATACTGCAGAAGTAGACATGGGATTAGCTACAGAAGTAGATTTAGGTACTGTTAAAGAGTCTAGAAAACAAAGAGAAAGTGTTTTAGACGCTATAAATAATCTTGCTCCAAAAGATGTATCTACTAAAGTAGAATTTGATAAAATGATAAGAGATCCTAGAAAAGGAGCTAGAATATTAAATTCTGTTATAGCTGAGGGTGGAGCTATAAATAATTACATAAAAAGTAAATCAACTACTAAAGTTGAAGCAGAAAAGGTTATACAAAACGTAACTGACAGAGTTCTTAACTTTAATCCAGAGGCTACCAGAGCAGATGGATCAAAAGTAGGCATGGAAGGTTTTGGAGAAGCAATATTTGCTAATGTTAGATTTGGTAAATTAGATGCTAAAAAAGATTTATTTAAAGAATCTGAAATAGCAAAAAAACAACAAAGTACAGATAGTGATATTGTTAGAGAAATAGCAAGTGGAGACACTGGCGTTAAGTCTGTTTCAGAAAAACAAACTAGAAAAGCTCAATCACCTAGAAAAACAACTAAGTTTACACCAGATTTTGTAGGTAATCTTGATGTTAATACAGAAGGTAAAACAGAAGCAGAAATAAACGAAGATGTTCAAAAGCAATTTGACGAAGCTATAGCTAAAGATTTAGAGGCTATGGGACCAGTAACAACTTTCGGTCAAACTAAAGATATAGGACCCGCACTTGCCTCTTTAATAGAGAAAGCAACTGGTATGCCGGCTAAAGTTTTTACAGATAAAACTAAAAACATATCAAAGAAGGATGCTACCTCTGGTGCTCTAACTGCTGTAAAACAATATTTAGATACTAATGCTCAAAGAGATTTTAATAATCTACCTGATGCATTTGCTCCTGGAACTGGTAAAGCTACATTTATACCTGAAAACGTAAAGAAAGCTTTATACAAGAAAAACGATAAAGGTCAATTTGTTTTAGATAAAAGTAAAACTATTAAAGACTATAAGGATTTATTAGGTGACATGGT
>WLWF01000595.1_pt1 | contig 33751 bp, 50 predicted proteins | sample 6718331 | NCBI WGS metagenome assembly WLWF01 (sample SAMN12718692, study PRJNA515312) | sponge metagenome | isolation source: marine sponge | host: Mycale hentscheli | place: New Zealand: South Island, Marlborough, Capsize Point | collected 2003-05-01 | reverse complement strand
CCGCGTTCCAGTTTGCCATTCGCGCAGCGTCTTGCCTTGCGCGAGTGTTGTAGTAACTCGAATCATCAGAAGCGCGCTGCCCAGTCTCCATCTCAACTAAGCCGCGACGGTTGGCGAAGTTCTGCTGCGCTTGGTTCTGGCGAGCTGTTGTCCCGTACTCGTTTCGCATTGTGTCCGCCACAGCACGCCTCTGCTCGCGACCCCGACGGTAGTTCATATCGTCCATAGCAAACCGATCAATCGCAGAGCCTCGCTTAAAGCCTTCGTCAAACGACTGGCCACGCATCTGAGTCCCCAGGCTACCTGCGCCTTGCAGCGCTTGCAGCGCGCGCTGCTGCCCTTGTGTGGCAATGTTTGTAGCTGCGCTGCGCCCGCGATTCATGGCTCCCTGCTGAGCAGCCATCTGGGCAGCCATCTGAGAGCCAGCGCCGATCATGCCCCTAGCTGCAGCCTGTTGCCGCGCGGCCATAGTTCCTGCGCGTTCGAGGCCGCGAGACTGCTGCAGAGCTTGCTCTATCTGGCCGCGCTCGGCGTCAGTGTACCCGCCGCCTTCGTAAATGCCTTCTAAGTTTGCTAGGGCACGCCTCTGAGACTCGATGCTTCCGGCGTCGGCCTCGGCCATGCCTGCCACTGAATCAGGCAGGTACATCCCTGTGTCGTCTTCGTACGATACTTCGTAGTCAAGATTCTCGTCGCCAGGAAGGAACTCCTCAAGCCCGGCTATGCGCTCTTGGTTGTATCGCGCCTTGGCGTCTTCGTACATGCGCTCGGCTACGTTCCTTCGCCGACCCCCTCCGGTGAAGTCAGAAAGCAGCGGGCCTCTTCCCTCTTCTTCTCTTTCGCGCTCTTTCTCGGCGTCCATCCTGGCCCTGCGATTTCTTCGCGCCTGGCGGTTTCGCGCCGCAATTGCATGGTAGGAGTTCCTGTCTATTTGTCGGTTCAACCAGCTTCTAAACGACATGTCGCTACCCTTCGTTCCTTACGATCTTGAACCGTAGATTGTACCTGCGCCCCGCCGTTAGGCCGTCCAGCTTTGCTTGTATATCGTTTCCGATGAACGACCAGAAAATGGAGGTTATCATTACCGGCTCTTGGGGGCGCTCAATATCCTGAACCTTTGCGACCGACACCGACGCGACGTGCTCCCCTGCGTCTCTTCTTACTATGAAAAGATCAGGGCTGGCAGTGACAATCACATCGACGAACTCAGTCGATCTCAGCAAAGACTCGACGACCAGAGTTGACTGCTCGGCGAACTTGTTTAGCTGAGCAACAATGTCGGCCACAGCTTCCGTGCTTTTCAAAAGCATGCGCTCTGGGGACCTGCGCCTCATCATCGCTGCACCCTCGTTGAGCCAGCGTTGTACGTTAGGCTCATGCCGGAGAAGCTCCAGTCAGACAGGGCGGTGCGAAGCTCGTACTTGATGACGAGCTCGGCTCCTCGACTGTGCTGCCTGGTTGGCGTCAAGCGAACTACTCGCTGCGTAGACGACGTGCTGTATGGAACAACCGGATTTAGTGTGATGGCGGTGGGGTCATCGTTTGTGTAGAAGGTGACGAAGAACCTTGTGATCTCTTTCAAGCTTTCAAACACGGGAGTCACGTACATCCAGTGCTTCAGCATGCCGGGGTTTTGCGCCTCCTTAGCAATGAACTGGATGGCACTGTTTACGCCCACGTAAGCCGTGGCTGCGCCTATGACGATGCCTGCCGCGTGGACAGTGAACGTAGTCGGAGAGGTCACCGTCTCTATCAGGTACTTGACCCCGCCTTGAATGATCGCATCGCCCACGGCCGGAGAGTAGCCAGCTAAGATCGTAATGTCTGTCCCAGAGGCAGCCGACACTGTGATCACCGCCGTTGAATCGTAGTTGTCGCCGTTCTGAAAGTATATGCGACTGTCCGCCGTGTCGCTTCCAGTGAGCACAGCGTACTGAGAGACAGCTGCCATTATGCCATCTCGCAAGTATCTTCCGGTGAAGGCAAACTTGCTCCATGTCATTGACCGGCCAGACCACACTGCGACGTCGGTGCAGTACTGCAGAGCTCCTGTCGGCTCGGGTAGCCCCAGGTAAACCAAGTCTCGAGACTCGTCAGAGAAGGCAAAGGTCTTCACCGTCTTGGCGTTGCCGGCTGCCGTGGTCGTCGAGAGGGACCTGCCTAGCAGGTCTAGCTGGCTCTGTATGACGTTGATCGACAAAGGTTCGACCCCCGCTCCGGTTACTGATACGACGCCCTGGGTGGTCCACGCGAACGCTTTATTGTCGAACGGGCATGCGGCGTCTGGGTGGACAAGTACGTGCGACGGATCAAGCACGTCAAGCCTCGCGTCAAAAGGGCTAGACCCGGTATATCTGTAGATGCCCTCGTCGCTAAATATGAGCAGGGCGTTTCGGACAGGTATCATTCTTCTGACTACGTTGCTCCTGGTTCCAACGTCGAAGAAGTTTATGTCCGGCACTGCCTCTGGTATTGACTGCTTGCTGAAGTAAATCCGGTTTGAGTACGTGTTGCTGAGCACGCGAAGTCCGCTCCCAAACGTATACGGCTCTGGAATCAGAGTAGGCATTGCAGGGGAAAACGACGGAGAGCTCGGCTCGTCATAGGCGAAGAACTCGCAGCGAAGGTCGTTCTGTGAATCTGCGTAGAACGGGGAAAGCTCTCTCCATAGAAAGCCGGCCGAGAGGTCATCGCCCCCGGTGGCTATGATGTCAAAGTAGCGAGAGGCGTTCGTCGCGGCAGTCATCGCTAGGTTCTGCACTGTCTCTCTGGCGTCGCCATCGTTTACAAAGAACTGTCGAAGAGACGTGCTTGGTCCGTTTGCGTTTGATGACGAGAAGTAAATGTCCGATGAGTACGGGGGGGACACTCCGTCGTCGATTTGCCCTTGGCATGCAGCGGCTACATACGAGTGTAGCTCGCAGTTGTTGTTTGGGCCGACTGCGCTGGCGATGGCGTTCTTGCTTATGATGTACCTGTTGTTGGGTACATCGACGCCTGTTATTTGAGAGAGTGCCGGGAAGATTGCGCTCCCCGCAAACAGTGGGTCCCCGGTATAGGCACCGACGCCACTGGCCTGCAAGGCTCCTAAGAACCGCCCGATGTTGTTTTCGTCTGGCACCCCTGGGATTGTGAGGTAGGGATCGCCTATCGCTGTGGTAACGTTGGTTGCCTGTCTTGTCGGCAGCGGCTCGGGGTTGACCAGCTCGACAGGCTGTTGACTTAGCAGCTGACAGTCAGCGAAGAACATCATCGCGGAGAAAGTCGCGATGTCTTTTGCTATGGGAGGCCGGCTGTTCTGCTGTAAGATCGTCTCTGCGGTGGAGTTGGTGTACAGAAACGCGCCGAGGTTCAGGTCGAGCACGCCATCAACTATGTTGATTTTGTTAGCCGTGATGTCTGTTGCTGTGATTTCTTCGTCAGCACACAGCTGCATTTCGTCGCCTGGAGAAGCGGAGGCCCCTCCGCCTGCGGCGACGTATGTCTGGGTCGTCCGGTAAACAAGCACGCGATCGCCAGCCTCTATAGCCACCCCTCCGCGCGCACCTGTGGTGCTCAGCGGTATTGGCACGTCAAGTGAGACTGACTGAACCCCCACCGGCCCCGCACCAGGCTGCCTTACGAGAAGCGACCAGCCCGACGGTGCGCCAAACATTGGGATGCTGTTGACGTTCTTTTGAAAGACCACTCGGTACGCAACTGCGGAGTCCCTCTCTAAGAACCCTCCAGACGCAGGAGTGATGACTGTCATCTCGGGGGTTAGACCCTGAGGCACGCCGGAGAGGGAGGCTCTTTGCCCATCCGGCAGGGCGGTAGTGTGTATGCGCCTTACTCCATCGTTGGTTGTGAGGTACATGCTGGTTCCCGCGTCGGTGAACCTTGACTCGCTTACGGTAGACTTTACGCCGTATGTAGTTATGCCGACATCCGTCGCAGCGTTCTTAAATACTTGCGCTCCATCGCTGCGCCTAATCAAGAAGTCGAGAGCCGACATCGAGCCAGACAGCGACTCCCAGACGTAGTACTCGCCACCAAACTCTCCCAGTGGTCCGGCGATGTTCCCCACGGTTGTGGAGTAAGTGCTGTCCTGCGCGTATCCGTTTCTTGACTGCACGATGCCACGTCGTTCGATTACGACGTTCTCAAACACGCTCGCCGCCCCTGGCGGAGACGCGCTGTGCGGGTTGGGGTCGGTTACCCACCCGGCTGGTAGCAATGTCAGCTCTTGCGCCATCCTACTGCCAGCGCCTGCTAAATCGCAAAGGCCCGCGCCTGTTGATTATCCGAGGCTGTTCGCCGTCATTCCGTGGCTGAATGTGCGCTACCGCTTGCTGCATCTGCCGCATGAATAGGGCCTGCGCGGTTTGCACTGCGCCCAAGTCGCCGAGGGCTTCGAGTATCCGAACGCAAGTCGCGCTGATCAGCGCCGGCTGCAGCTCTACGGTTAGCTGCACTACTGCGCTTTCGGTCGCGAGAGAAACCCAGTCGCCTACCTTTATGCCTGACCCAACGTCTGACGTGGCAAACGTAACGTCACCGCCAACCCCGATGGTCACCGCTGTCGCGGTTATATCTTCGCTAACATCATCGAACGTGGGCGAGCTAGATATAATGTCGAAGGTTGCTGGGTTTATCCACGCTGCCGGAACAGTCCCTGATAAAACTGTGTTAGCCCCAGCTGGCGCTATGCCAGTGATCTGCATGGCAGCAGAGTTGACAACAAGCCTGCCTGGCCTGTCATAGTACCTCAGACGAAGCGTGCCTTGCTGCGTGGGCTCCGGCCTAATCAGCACGTTGTTGCCCTCGATGCAGTAACAGAAGGCCGTGCTCCACCATGTAGAGCCGCTGGTGTTGTAGTAGTCAACATCCTCAAGCGGTATCTCTGGGAGACTGAACCCGGTGCCGTCGGAGTTGATGAAAGTTACATCTCGCAGCGACGCTCCTTGGGCGCGCGATGGTATGCGAAAGCTGCTCGTTCCTGAAGTGACAGTGTAGTCCTGCGAAGCGACGTAGTAGTTACCGCGAGCCTTGCGAATCTCCGGCAGCACGTTGGTCAGGAACTCTTCGTAGGCGAGCTCTAGAATGTTGGCGTCGGTAAACTTGCCGTCGTTTGTCGCCGAGGGCAGCTGGCACCGCATACGCACTGCGCTGATCAGATCGTCGCTTGTATACGCCATGTCACCACTTCACCTTGTCTGCCCAGTAAGCCCCACTCATGCGGCCAAGGGCGATGTTCTTTGCGTGACGAGCTTTGAAGCTGCGTCTCCTCGCCTTCTCTTTTGCGCTGCTCGGCGATTTGCCGGCTCCGCTGACACCCTGCTGTCCAAAGCGAATCAGCTTTACGCGGTCCCCCTCTTTTGCGAGAACCGCGTGGCTTTTCTTCGAGTGCCCAGGCGTACGCTTAGGACGGTTATACCCCGAGAACTGTTCCCCTCGGTGTGTAACCGCCACGCCTACTCCTCTTCTTCGTCTTCGTCTTCGACTTCGTATTCGACCTCTTCGTCTTCCTCAACCTCTTCGACTTCCTCGTGAGGCTCAGGGCGACCCATGCCGAGAATAATGGTTAGGCCTGGAACTTCATGCTCCTCGCCTACTCGCTTGCCCAGGCGGGCGCGCTTGGCGGCTTTGACCATCTTCTTTAGTGCGTCTGACTTAGCTAGATCCACGTTCATTCTCCGGCAAAAAACAGGCTGCCGGAGCACCGCTAGCAAAGGGGGGAGGCAGCGGTGCCCCGGCAACAAACTACGGTGCAGACGTCGGGGTAATGTTGGTAATCTTCACACATCGAGCCGGATGCGTGATGATCAACCCTTGGTCAAAGTAGTTGCGGATTTCAAACCCAGCCTGATCAGTAAGCTGACGAACGAAACGATCAGGGCCAGCATCTGGCAATCGGAACGTAATGTCAGTCGAACCAATGCGGAGGCAGCGGTTCATGGGTACGACAAACGCATCGCCTGCCTTGACCATCGGGTGAGGCACGATTTCCATCGCGCCGTTGAGCCCGTAGAACTTGATGCTGTTGCTTCCGCTAGGCATCTCCTTGTTTCCAAAGTTGTCGTTGAAACGACGGTTGGACCCAAGGGTGTTCATAAGGTCGGTCCAAGTGTAGGTGCTCACCAAGACAGTGACGTCCTCCATAAGACCGCGAACCGTCGCGCGACTCATAGCGTTCTGGAGGTTGGTGGCCGTAAGAGGACCAGGAGCGCCAGGAGCGTTGTTGTAAACGTTTCCGCGCCACAGGCTGTAGGTGGCCGCGTCGATGTTGAACAGGGTTCCCTGGTTCGAGATGATGGCGTCGAGGCCGTTGAACCAGTTGCCTGCGGTGGGGGCTGCGCCGGGTCCGGCGAGTCCGTATGCACCGCGTGGGTAGAAGAAGCACGAGAGTGGCGTACCAACGGATGCTGCGATCAGAATAATATCCGCAGCGAGCGCTGTAATGGTCACCGTGCGAGTGTCAGGGTCTACGGCTGTGCAGATTACAGGTCCGTTAGTGTTTACCTTTGCGCTTGCAACGCCAGGATTTAGGGCCGTGTCTTCGTAGATGTCGACCTCAGCGCCTTCCATCTGCGCCCAAAGACCACCAGCCCAAGACTGTTGATTCAGCTGGATGGCAGCGGTGGTGGCGGTGAGGCCGGTGTACCCAGCGTTGACGAATGCGCCAATGCCAGTGCTTGAGCCTCCATAGAGGAGAGCCATTTCGCGCTGGAACGCGGCCGACTCGGTCATGTCGAGGACAACCTCGTCAAGGGCCGGGCCGAACGACTCTTCTTTGCCGCCCGATCGAGACACAACGCCGTAGCTGAGACGCTCACGAAGAACGAACTCGGAGCCAGTGACTGCAGCTTCTCGGGTGACTAGAGAGATGGGGCTGTTGAGTGTGAACGCTGAGCCCACGCCGCCTGCCGCACCGTTCCAGGTGTAACCCTGCGAGCGAGTGAGCTTGACGGGGAACCGGAACGAATCACCGATTTTGTCAGCCTTTTGGAAAGGAATCTTCTTTGCGACGATCGCAAACTCGGGAACAAGGTTTTCGAGGTCGTCGCCGTAGACGCGCTTAAAGAAGCCGTCCAACTGCGAGGTTGTTACTGCTGTAGCCATGATATCTCCTGAAAATGATTATGTTTTCGGGATCGCCGATACCGGGGCACGCCTTCGCATCCAAAAGGGTAGCAGTAACGCTTACGGGTCTAGAACTCCGACATGTGCATAGTGAAGCAACAGACCCGCACGTGTCAACCCCCCAGGCGTCGCTGCCTGAGCAGAGCTCTCATCTCGTCCACGTTATACGACTTCTTTGCTGGGGCCTTGCGGCGTCGAGGGGTCCGGGGTTCAGGCGATTTGTTCGAGGAGTTTGCTCGCACTCGATCGACATCAAACTTCCTAAACTTTTTGCCGATGTCATCGCCTAGGAATCCGTGGAGCTTTTCTGCGTCTAGGCCGCCAAGGAACCCCTTGACCATGCCCCCGTACTCTTCTTTGACCACGTCGGCCACGTCTGCTGGCGTCATGTCGATGCCCGCGTCGAGCGCCTCGGATGCCACCTGCGCCATGAACTGAAGCATCTGCGGATACGCCTTGCTCTGCGCGCTGACACCTACACCTTCCAGTGCGGCGGTGAAGTCTCGCGTGTACTTTTCCTGATAGTGCCGCGACTGTGCGTCTAGCTGAGCTGCCTTGCGCTTTTCGGACGCAGAGCGTTTCTCGTTTTCCCACTGTTCTTTTTCTTGGCTGAGCTGCCCTCTTTCTCGGTCCATCTCGGAGCGAAATCTTTCTTCGGGCGTCATTCGCTCCCAAGCCATCTGCCTCTTGTGCTCGCGGCTGGCCATGGCTTGGGTGTCTATCCCGAGCTCGCGGAGTAGCGCTTCGGGGTTTCCGCCTTTTAGTTCTTTTATGAACCTTTCGAGATCGTGCTCTTTTTGATCTGCCGCCTTCCTGGCCTGCGCCGCCTCGACAAACCGTTTATGAGAAGCCTTGGCTCGCTGCGTGTTGGCGACTACCTCAGAGAGAGGAAGCTTGAGCGTCTCCCCGTCGACGGTCACCTCCACGAGTCGGTCGCCCATCTGACCTAAGTCGATCATCTCCTGTACGGCCGCCGCGTCGCCGCTGCTCATTTCCCCATTGCTGGCGGAGACGGCGTCTGCCACTGACTGTGCCCCTTCTGACCCTGACGGTGTTGCAGCCGGCGCTGACGTAACCGCCTCTACTGCTGCTGCTCCCTCTGTTCCTTCGCTCATGCCATACCTCCCTGTGGGTTATACCGCTGTCCCGTCACCGGGTTTTCCGGCATCTCAGGCATCTGCGGCTGTTCAGCCTGTTCGCCAGGCATCATCTGCTCTGGCTGCACTTGTCCTGCCATCATCTGCGACTCTGGCCCCATCTCGGGGGATACGCCTTGCGGCGGTCCTGGTGGTGCGTCCATCGGCAGCGGTTCCTGGCCGGTGAGTATCATCATCTCCGGATGCTCCTGCGCCATGGTCGCGTGCTCTTTGATGTGGTCGAGGACGACCGAGGTGAGTTCGTCGTTGAACCGAACGGCGGGGTCGGCGAGGATTACCTTGTGCTCTTGAATGTGCAGCCTGTGGTTGTCCAGCGGAGTTGCCCTCACGCGCTGCCCACTGTTCATAAGCTCGTTTTCGCTCTTGATAAGTGAGAGCTCGGCTCGTGGTCCGTCGAGGATTGGATTGAGACGCCCCGTAGCGACGACGTCCATGTACTGCTGTGCAGTGATTGCCTGTCGCTCAAGCAAGCGGTCTGCGAGCTGCACCCGTCCAGCGGCAGTGCGAAGGAGTGGGCTTGAAAGATCGACCTTGATCCGTCGGACTGCTGCAATGTCATCACCCGTAAACTCAATAAGGTTGGGGCGCTCGTTTGCGCCAAGCACCTCGGCAAGGCGAGGCGTCGAAGCATACCGCTGAAGCATGCGGACAAGACCAGTGACAGCAGACTCCATCATGCGGCCGTAAGCGCGCTGCAGCCCATTGTTGTACTGAATGGCCATCGAGTGAACCAACGCCAGAGCTGCGCCCGATTCGAGATTCTTCTCAGGGTTACCACGCGCAACGGAGTTCACCCCCGACAGAGTCTCCATCATCGACTGTATACTGTCCATCATGCGGTACGTGTGACTGCTGATGCTTAGAAGCTCAAGCGGCTTCGGCTCTCCCGCCGCCGCGTTGTACTGCACCATGCGAAGACCGCCCGATAAGTCAGTCACATCTATGTCAGACCCATACGGGACCAGCACATTCTGCACACCAAACGCCTCATGGTTGGTCATCGCTGTCGTCATCAGGCTATCCATGGCCTGACTTAGAGCGAGCAGGTCCCAGTTGCCGGAATATCCGGAGCTCGTGTTGAACTGCATGGATGGCACCAGCGGATATATGGGTATCTCGCTGTATGGCATAGGACCGTCATGAAGCAGCGTGTTTCCCGCCAGAATAGCGTGCCTTCCTCGCGGAAGAGCGTCGGTTTCGCGGTGATAAAAGTAATACACCGGAATAATGTCTTGACTTTCGGTAGTCGGGTAGCTGTTGACGTAATCAAACATCAGCGACTCGCTATCGGCGAGATTTGCCTGGAGATTCTCTACATCTTCGGCGTGCTCGGGATAACGCTCCATGAGATCGTACCGATTCACCATCATACGCTGCGCGAGCCAGTCATGATCGTTATCTCTGCGCCCAATGTCGCGAACAACGTCCATCGGCCCGCTGACATACGTAGATATGTCCCCAGTGTACACGATTCGCTCGCGCATCACCGGCATACCCATCTCATCGTAGACCTCAAGCCCATCATCGCCGATGACCTGCACTTGCTCTACGCCGTATTGGTCGCCTTTTTGTGCATCCCAGGTGAGGCTGAGCCACCCTTCGCCGAATACAAGCGCATACTCCACGGCACGCACCGAATCGTCCTCTACCTTGTACTCATCTAGGTAGTAATCAATGAGCCCCTCGGCGACTCGCGCCTGAACCAGGCTGCGCTGGTCGTCGTTCATGGCGCGTGCGGAGAATGACGGCCGACTTGCAGTCGTCATCGTCAGCATGTGCTGGATCAAGTTGCGATAATGGTTGACTCGCAGCATGACGAGCTCGCCTTGTTCGCCGCCGTAGGTGATTGCCGAGCTATTGCGCCAGCTGCCCTCTGCGTCTAGGCCGTAATAGGTGCGAACGGACCTTCGCCACACGTCCGTGCGGCCCGTGGCGTCCATCTGACGGTAGTACTGCATGATCGCATTGCTGAGATCACTAGCAAACTCTTCGTCTGGCTTCGCTGCCCAGTATTCTTTGTTGCCGGGTACGTCTCCCTGAATAGGCATCTACCATCTCCTGTGCTTAGGTCGGAAGATGTTCACCACCTCCGCCACGTCCCCGCCGTTTACTGCGCGCTTGGGAACAAAATGAGTGTCGTCTGTTACGCCAACTCCATGAACAGGGAAAGGGTTCTTCCCCCGCAGAGCGTGTCGAAGCAAGTAGCACGCAGCGGCCACCCCATCAAAGTGCCCGAACTCGCTGCTTCTCTCAAAGCTGGTGCGAGCCTTGTTCCACACGCCGTGGCGCAGGTGGGCGCGAAGCCCTGTGCATCTCGGGTGAATCAAGACCTTTTTATTGGTGATGGCAAGTCGCAGGGCGTTGATTGCGGCGTCTCGATCATCTCTGCGAGCTGGTGTCAAGCGCATTTTGTGGATGCTGCTCAGGTCTGAGAGCACGATTCGGTCGGCGTCCACCACTCTCATGGCGGGCTCCTGGTCGCCGTACAAAGACTGCTCTTTAGCCTTGATCGCTTCTGCGATAACTCCGCTGTTGGACCTCTCCAGAATCAGCTCATCCTCGATAACCATAAGGTCATTGGGAAAGTGGTAGTAAGCAAACACCACAAACGTAAGGTCCCTGAACCCAAGGTCTGCAGCTGTGTACGCCTCGAAGTGACCAGGGCGGTCAATCTTGCCAACGATGTGCTGCTCGAACTCGCCAAACTCAGGCACAATAGCCCGGCTCTCATCAACCACAAACTCCGCCATGTACTCGCGACGCCACGTGGTTGAATGCTTACCGCCCGACTCAGAGCAATACTCCTCGCGCTGCCTGTCCGTTATATGCGGCGCGTCGTGAATAGTGCGGTGAACGTAGTTACCCTTCGCCTCAGCCTGCGCGCAGTACATCGCAAACGGATGCGCCGGAGTCCTCGGAGGCGTCGACAGCATCACAATGCGGCCGTCAGTGGTAATCGTCTGAGGAAGAAAGATGTCCTGGCAAACATACTCCAGGTCATCTACGAAACCAGCCTCCTCTATAATACCCAAGTGCATCTCGGTTCCACGGTGGCGCTCGGCATTGCCCGCGTCACACCCAGCTACGTGAATCTGAGAACCGTTAGGAAAGGTCCAGTTTCCAAGGTTCTTTAGGTGTTTTGGCTTTACCGTGCGCGGAGCATCGAGGAGAATGTTCCGCATGTGGGGCTCAATAATCGAACGAACCATCTTGGCTGTAGGCGCAGCGATTCGTATCTGGCTGTTCTCATGCTTGAGTGCGTGCTCTAACGCCAACACGCAAGCCAAGTAACTCTTCCCGTAACGACGAGAACAGTTGACCACAAACCGTCGACCTGTCGTCTCGTGGAACTTGCTCCGAATGTAGTCCTGTCCCTCGTGAAGTAGGTACGACAAGTCGCCGAGCTCCCAGAGCCGGGCCTTTAGTTGCTCCTCTTCGGACAGTGCCATCAGCCGGACCTTCGCCGCGATAACGTGAGCCGGTTCGTCTGATCACGGACAATCGCGTCAAGGCGGTTTATGTCTTCATCGTATTTTTTTAGGTGACCCTCTAAGGCGTCGATGCGGTCCGAGGCGTCGCTGTTTTGCTTTACCCGCTGGACGCGCAGGAATACGTCTCTCGCCACCGCCATAGCCAGGATGCCGAGAATCAAAACCACGACTGGCCAGGTCACGTCAGGCCTTGCCGACCATGCGGCCGTGCTCAAACGCGGCGGCGAGTAGCTTCGCGATGATCTTCACATGATCGGGGTGCGGGCTGCTGCTAAAGCCCAGGTCGCGGATAAGCGTCGAGGCCGACGCCGAGTAGTCAGGCGTAGGGAGCTCAACCTTAGCGACCGCAGGCTTTTTGGCGGGTGCCTTTTTTTCGGCAGTTTTTTTCTTGGCCGTGGCCTTCTTCTTAGCTGAAGTCGATGTCACTTTGATCTCCGATTCTTTCTAGCTGGTCCATGATGCGAGGGATAACAACCCATAGCAGTTCAGGTAGGTCTGCTTTTACCTTATGTCGCTCCACCTCCACCAGAGGTGACTTAGTATAGATAACAGAGTACGCGCCACCTTCCTTGCGGATATGGATGCCAGACACTTCCTCCAGCGGCTCACGGCTTCTCGACGGCTTCCCCCCGCTCCGACGCGATGGACGACCCCCCTTGGAGGATCTTGAGACGCTGCCGGGCTTGGCCGGCGGTGAGGACTGAGATTCGCTCATCGGTTACCTGTGATTCTATGCGCGCCTCAAGACGCGGACCATAACGGTCTGGATACTTACGCTCTAGCTTCCACGCTGCAGCCTTCCAGTCACGGCTGGCTGCCTCGTTCAAGCTCTCTACTAATACTATCTCTGCCTCAGCCTGAGCCGCGCTTAGACGCTTGCCAAGATCTCGGTAAGGCTCTTCCCCATTGTGACCACGCTCCAGCCACCTATGAAGCTGCGAAGGAGATATGCCACATGCTCGGCACGCCACCTCTAGGAAGTTGCCTCGACGCACCAAGTCAATCAGCTGGTTAGCCAGGTTGTCGGTCAACAGCATCTCGGCTACCTCCATACACACGTTGTACCACCTCACCATTACTAGTTCAATCAGCTGCGCGTGCTTACTGGTTTGGACTACTAATGAACTGGGGGGAGCATAAAAAACCGGGGATCTGAGTCGGGGTGCGGGGGGGTGGGCGCGCGCGCTCGCACATACGCGATAACACGCGGGCCTGCGCGCGATAAGCAACCACATACGCGCGGTAAACAATCACACGCGCGTGTTTAAATAACCCCCCCATCCCGAACCATGTGAACTCCGGTTCACTGTGGTGTGAACACCAGCAGAAACACCAGCAATCACGGGAGCTTACCCCGTAACCTCCCTCCCTCTTGTGTACTTACGTTCACAGGAGGCGGGCGGGCATTCCCTACCCATCCGCCCTCAACACTAGCACAAGTCCCTCACGCTTAGCAACCCCAGAAAGCTTATGTGATATCATACACTTAGCTGCGCCTTCCTCGCGCGCGCGTTCTCTTACACTTCATGCGTAAGCCTTGCCTGCTGAGTGTTGGCACGTGGGTTGCAATGTACCCCAAGTGTCTCGCAACGCAGCGAGTCACCAATCGGGAGTCAATCACATGCACAAGCTAGCACTAGCAGCGTTCTTCGTAGCGCAGTCGTCATTATGCGGAGTCTTGATTCACGCTGTCCTAAGCACAAGCAATGGGCAGCTACCACAGGACCTAGTCCTATGCGGAATCATCGGGCTCCTGCCCTTCCTCTTCACTCACATGGTGAAGTGATGCGCGCTATCTATCGCAACCTAAACAAAGCTAAGCGCGACCCTAGGCGCTTCATATGGTCCATCGCTACGTGTAGCGCGACGGGCAACAGTCCAAAGCTAGAGCGGCATTCGGACGGATCGGAAACGGTCTATCTCTCGAACCCTCGCGCCATGGTCAAGGCTAAGTCAATGGCTCGCATCCAAACCAAAGCGGTTCGCGAGGTCGGCGCTTGGCTAGTTGGAGATGTTAGCGCGCCGATAGCGGGCGAGCGTCGAGCTATCACGCTGAACCCTCTGCCTCCGTCACGCGGCGGACGTTGTGAGGTCGGCTTCTACTACTGCCGCTTCCACAATGGCGCTCTTGAGATTCAGGAGCCTGTCAACTTCGCGAGCCTTCGTGGCGTCGCTCTCACCCCTAACGGCGCTTACGCCATCGCATAAGGAAAGCACAATGCAACTAGATATCATCACGCCATCACGCGCGCAAAAGCGTCAACTCAAGGTTCAAGCGGCCGAGCTACTCGACGCTATGGGCTGGCCTAGCAGGCTAGGCAATATCGATAGAAGCTCGAAGACCGTCAAGGGTCTAGCCTACGGGGTTACCACGTTCATCGTGTACCACTCGCCCGGAACGCTATCGGGTCGGAACGTCTGCACAAGCGCTAGCCGTGGCTGTCTGCGAGTTTGCCTGCACACTGCCGGGCGCGGAAGCATGCACTGCACCCAGCGCGCTAGGCTTCGGAAGACGGAAGCTTTCTTCTCAGACCGTCCGCGCTACATGCTCCAACTAGAAAAGGAGCTCGCGAGCTTTGCTAGGTCGGCGCGACGTCGGGAGCTAATACCTGCCGTTCGGTTGAATGGCACGTCCGATATCAAGTGGGAACGCATCGCGTTCATCGGTAAAGATGGCAAGCGATACGGCTCCATTATGGAACGCTTCCCGAGTCTGCAGTTTTATGATTATACGAAGCATACCCCGGCCGAGCGTCCAGGTGTCGGCGACTTGCCCAACTATCATATCACTTTTAGCTACGCCGAGGACAACCATGCGCGTGCTTTGGAGGCCTTGGGCTATGGTTGGAACGTCGCTGTGGTTTTCCGCCACACCTTGCCCGCGAAATGGCAGGGCCGTGAAGTCATCGACGGTGACACGTCGGATATCAGGTTCGCTGATAAGGCGGGCTGTATCGTGGGGCTTATCGCCAAGGGCAAAGCCAAAAAGGATTGCAGTGGTTTCGTTGTAGATGGAGGTGAGTGATGGGTTGGAATGTACTTGAGAGCGTAGACGGGCAAGGTGTCTTCTACTGTAACACTACTAATGAGGCCTTTGGTCCCGTAGCTAGCGCGGATGTACTGCGCGCGGTGGGGCAGGCCATGCACAATGACGGCCGTGATGTTCGCGAGTGTCCGCCTGAAGAGCTCACGATCACCGTGCATACCTTCGCATGCTTTGAGATCGGCGTGTTGCTGTGACTGGCGCGTATGTATCGGATGAGCGCGCCCATATGGTAGCGCGTGAAACGCTCGCGGCTTTCACGGCCGGGAATCTTTACTCGCGCAGTAGCCTGCCCGATATAGCGCGCAGGGTTCGCGACATCCTAGCAGATGAGGGGCTCAGCACGCGTTGGTCGCTGTGCCTGATGATAGCAAAGCAAGCGCGTGCGATGTGGTTCGCACGTGTCCGGAATACTAGAGCGCAGATGGAAAGGGGTCAGCTATGAGTGACAGAGAAACGACCTGGGACGGATCGCACCCGGCGATAGGCTCCGAGAAGGGCGCGAGCATTACGGTACTCTTGACGGTGGAGGATGCGAGCAGGTTACATCTCAGCCCCAAGGCGCTGCTGCGCGTGGTACGCGAGGCGCTAGGTCTTGACCGGGATATCTCCTCGGAGTGTCCGACTAAGCAACACTACGTCGCGACGATTCAGCAGAACGGCGACCACCAGCACTATCAGCGCGTAACGGTAGCGTCTCGCGAGCATACTCACCCCGGCCGTGGTCCGAGTTTTGAGCATGAGAGTGGTCGGCACAAAGAGATAAACTGGGATGAGGTTTGGTAATGGCAGACGTGAACGCGGGTTCACGCTGTGCAGCGGGTGAGAACAAGCGGTTACAAGTTATCGCTCGGACGCGCTCGAAACTATTGGGTTTTCCGGTAGTCATCCTTGGCACGGGTAGTGCAATGAAGACAGGTATCAAACAACGGGAGGCAGTAATGCAAGCAGTAGACAAGGTAGAGTTCGGTGTAGTGTGGTCAGAGTCAGACGAGGTCGCTGACTTGACGGAGCGCCTGGTACAGGCGGACGCGGAGCGCAAGCGGTTAGCCGATGAGTGCAAGCGCTTGAAGGACAGGTTGTTAGTCAAGTTCGCGGAGGGTCACGGGATGGTATTCGCTGCGCCTAGTGGTGCGGTCACCATCACCAGGGTTGCGGGCCGGCGCAGCCTAGATAAGAAGCTTGTCCAAGCTGCGCTTGGCGCTGACGAGTTCGAGGCTTGTCACAAGCAGGGTAGCCCGACGCTTCGCGTCACCGTCAAGTCGTCGGAGGTGAAGTGATGGAGCGGCATACTTACAGGGTGACTGTTACGGTTACGATTGATGCGGACCAGTACGGCCGCGAGTACGACAGGTCGCGTCTACAGGGCGTATTCGAGGACGCGCTTGTGGCTGCGCGTGACGACAACGAAGACTTGGAGCCGTGGTACGCCAAGGGTGAGCCGGGCCCGGTGATGGTTAGGGACTGCAAGGAGGACGAGTCATGAGCGGTCTACGTAACATGGGCGAGTCGAGCTTTTGGTATGACGTCATCTGGTCGGAGTATGACCGGGCGGTAGCTGATGAGGCGCTGTTGCCGGAGGGCGTGACGACGGGTGAGATAGAGGCTATCCGCGCAGCGTTCCGTGCGGGGTTGTCTGACTTCGTCAAGCGCTGCATGAAGGGGGAGTCATGAGGCATCCAATGTTTATTGAGTGGATCAAGGGTAGTGTCTGGAGTGTGGGCTGCCCGTGCGGACATGTCGAGCCGCTGTGCCTGGCCCAGGGTGCAACCGCTGTCGTGTGCTTGGCGTGCAGGCAGGAGCTTGCGCTGCCTACCCTTGACATAGCAGACGAGCCTCCGGGTTGGTTTCCTGGTGAGGACAGCGGGTGCCCGAGCATCGTCAAGGACGACGACTCGGGGAGGTTCGACACCGACGCAGACGCATGCATCCATGCTCTTGCCCTGCTTCTCAAGGGCGATACGTACACCGCAGAGACTTATGACTTCGCGGAGGTTGCTGAGGCTATCAAGGGTAGCATTGACATGGCTGTGGCTCGTAGGGTCAAGCGCGAGTCATGCTCCGAATAGTGGGGCGGGTTGGTACATGGGTGGAGGCTGCCCGTCTGGCTGGTAAGGTTGGAGGCGGGCAGTCGTTTACGAAGCGGGCCGGGGACGGATCGTACCTGGTGATGGTTAGGAGGTGTGAGAGTGTTAGCATTAGTGAACAGCGAGAACAGCGAAGAGATAAATCAAATGGCGCTTAGCATAGCGGCGGGGTTGTTGAATGAGTACGGGCATCCCTATGAGATATTCATACAGCACGAGCTCTTCGCCATCTTCGACCCTGAGTTGGAGCTAGCCATAGGCGAGGCGGACAGCAACGCCGCAACGGTATGGCAGCGGGCGGAGGAGGCTGCGCTTGACGTGCTGCCTGTGTGTGACGAGGACACGTACCTAGTGTGGATGGGTGACAACTAATGTGGTGGTTGTTGACTGGCTTGATGGTTGGTGCTGCCCTGGGCTTTGCTGTCTTCTTCTATTTCATAGTCGAGCTAGAGCTTCCGGGGTGTCTGTACTGTGTGGACGTTGCGGGTCACCGCATGACGCTATCTGTCGGCAGGTGCGATCCATACTTGAGAAGAGTCATCGCGACTTATAGGGGTATAGCTTTTTCATTCCGATCGCCGACGCTAGGCATGGTGAACACGATCGCCAGGTACAGGTTGGATTACATTATACGGGAGGGTCTTCATGAAAACGGCATCAAGTAAATGGGCGGCGGCGCTTGCGCTCCTGCCGCTAAAGGAGTGGTTCGCAGAGCGTGGCGTCAAGATCGAGGACGCTACCGTGTACTCTATCCCGTCGGTTGAAGCTGCTACAGATATGCAGATGGAGCTCGGCATACCGCTCTCCGTTGACGCCTCGCCGGCCGAGCTACCCGTGATGGGGTTTGACTCAATCGCGGTGGTGTTCGAGAAGGGCATGCTGATGTTTGACGAGTCACACCTCCTGGTCGGCTACGTGTACTCTAGGAAGGCCGGGCGGTGCGCGATGCTTTGGTATGACGGCCTCAAAAACTCGCTCGAGATGTATCACGCTTACGATGCCAACAGGCTAACCTGCGATGGCTTCTGGTCTGAGGTGGCTTTGGGCGGGCTGTTCCTTGGGTTGCTTCGACTCATTCAAGAGTGCGAGACGACTCGCGTCATGCCCACCTTCTCCGACAGGTACGAGGTCAAGAGGTTCAAGCGCATGGGCATCCGTGCCCAGCCCTTCCTCCGCCTACGCAAGCCCCGCTACCGTGGCGAGCGCAAGCTCGGCGCAGCGAACGCGAAGCTCACCCATCGCCACCGACGCTGCGGGCACGAGCGCATGCACGTGCAGTACCTCAAGTCTGATGACAGCCAGGCTGCCCGGTCGCTGCAGTCGAAGGGGTACAGCCTGTACTCTCGCGCTACGCTGCGAGGTGAGATCATAGTCAAGCTGGCTGACCGGGCCAAGAGGTTGCCAGATATGGGTGAGGTGGTGGCGGTGCGCTCGCAGTGGATTGACGAGTGCTTGGTCGGCGACGATGCGCTGCCGCTGCGGTCAAGCCTGCGAGTGATCACATAGTCTTGATCTCCCAGTACTCCTGCCATAGGTCGAGGAAGTCTGGCCAGCTCATCACCATGAACGGCTCCTTCCTTGTGTCTCTGATGACGGCGATGGGGATCCGTCCAGGGTGGCTGGCCGCCGCCTCCTTAGCCTGAGCCAGCGCCGCCCTGGGGTTGCCACGCTTCTGCGTCTTCACCTCCACCCACAGACAGTCGATACCATCCACGTCCGGCACCTCATCGCCGGCCCGCGTTTGACCTATGCCCCGCTTGACCTCCAGGTCGGCGGGGCTTCTGTCGTTGAGCTCGTTGGCTGTCTTGCGCTCGCCTGCCGCTCCTTTGATTCGACTGCTGCGCCCACTCATAGCAGGCGTAGCTTCTTGGGGATCGCGCCGTAGTCTCGCGTCTGCTGGCGGCACCATCGTACTCGATCGTACATCTCTTCGGGGATCTCCGACGGGGACACGTTGAACTCTGCGCGCAGGTGACGGTCAAGCGCAGCTATCAGCGGAACGCTCGACGCACCGCCAGCGTCCTTGAATACATCGCGAGCCCAGCACAGCGTGCCCAGTCGGCTGTCGTTCTCAGACTCACAGTTGGCAACGTCACTGCGATGGCGACCCCACCACCCACGTGTGCGGCGCTTGCCGTCATCGTCTGGCGCTTCGTATGCTTCCACCACTTCGTTCTCGTGCCCTATGCCGGGAGGCCAGTTAGGGGTACGCAGCCTGGAGAAGTCTCGCATGTTGTCCATCATGTCCAATGCGAACCGCATCTTAGACAGCAGCTTCTGATTGTCTGGAGTGCTAGTGCTCAGTATCACCCTAAGCTCGTGAGCTTTGTTGAAGGTTGGCGATAGCTTTTTGAAGTCTCGAACTTTCGTCATGGTTTCCCTCTTTGTACGCCTTCGCTTCCTGGCGCTCAAGTTCCTGCAGTTTATTCTTGATACCCTTTGCGTCGGACCCTCTGCCCTTCGCGTAGTAGACCGGGGCCTTTCTCCAGAGCAGCGGGAGAGGGCCGTAGCTTTGCTCGACCACGTATGGATCATCCCTCCACCCCTTGCCCGCTATCACCACCGCCTCGTGCGGAGTGCAGCCGTCAGCGCTTGCCTGTTGCTTGGCCCACTCGCCTAGCTGATCGAGCTCCTCCTGGTACTTAGCGTACCCAAACCAGTCAGTTCCAAAGACCTCCCGGTATATCTCATTGATGGCCTTCACCATCCATACAGAGCTATTGGTATTATTGTTCTTATTCTTATACTTATACTTGGCATTGCCGGCGGCATTACCAGCGGCAAAGACTAGCGGGTCAGCATGCACCTTGACGGCCGGAGCTGGGGCTGCAGTCTTCTTGTTGCCCCATCTCTTTTCTGCCTTCTTCCTCTGCATTTGTGAGTGTTTCTCGATCTCCTCACGGCTCACGTTATGGTCGAGGTACTTGGCCACGATGTACATGCGCCCCTCCTTGACGAGAAGACCAGGCTCTGCCGTGAGCTCTGCCAGCGGCATATCCAGCGGCATGGGTGTCGGCAATAGCGCCGGCACAATGTGCTCTGGTATGACGCCGTCGGTGAGGTTGTCGGCGCAGTAGCTGACGCAGTTGATCCACAATCGGAACGCTGCGTCTGACAGGCCGGCGAGCTTGGGGTTTCGCCACGCGTCGCCCTTGAGCTTTGCGTACCTGGGCTTAGCCATTCCAGACCTCGTCGAGAGAGAACCCTTCCACCTCGGCGATGGTTAGTGTTTCACGTGAAGCATCCACCACCTTGCCGTTCAGCACGTACAGACAGCGAGGCACCCGGAGGCTGCCGCGCACAAAGCTGCGACCGAGATCAGTAAGCCTCCACCTACCCCGCTTCGAGCCGCTTGCGTTTCTGCCGGGCTCAGCCTCGACCAGCATCCACAGTGCCAGCCTGCTGTACTCTCGGTTCCGCAGTATCTCCGGCGGGGCCGTGCTCATGTCGATGTACCCGTCTCCGCCACGCCTGGCCATCCAAGCTGCAGCCGTTGCCATCTGCGCGTTGATCTTCCGGCGGTACACCTTCACCAGCTGATCGCAACATGGACAGACGATACCGTCATCCCGACCCTCACGCACCGCGTCCCGAGCCTGCTCAAGAGTTTGGCTTTCGTAAGCGAGAGAGACGGTGCGAGTCACCGGGCGCGTCGGGCCGTCAAGCAGATCAAGCTGTTCCATGGTCCATGCCCCCCTCTCCGGTAAGTATCCATTCCTTGCGAACACCAAGCGCAGACTCGATGTCCACCAAGGTTTCAAGCGTGGGCGTCACTAAACTACGCTCCCACTTGCTCACGGTCATAGGATGTAGACCCAGCGCTACCGCTAGGTTATTCTGGCTGAACCCTTTTTCTCGGCGAGCCTCGCGTATGCGAGCTGCAATCAGGGTTCTCCATTCTTCTGAGTTGATGGTCATTCGTAACCTCCTCCGTGTCTTATAACCCTTTCGAGGTAACCATGCAACAAAGTTCTAGACAGCCAGCGGTGACCGTGTTAGACCAGCTGAACTGGATGATCGGGAGGCTAGAGAGAGCCAAGCGCGCAGCGCGTCTCGGGGTTGAAGATCCTCTAGTAAACAGGCTGAAAGCAAACGTGGGAGACAGACATGGAAATGACAAAGGTGGAGGCGCAGGCGTTGATAGTCTGCTGTCTAATCTATTTGAACAGTCACGATAGCGATGTGGTGGAGCACCTGCTCTACCGCCTGGGGAAGCGCATCGGGGTATCGCTACCATGAGCGGCATCGTACTGGCGCAGGCTGATAAGATCTCAGCCATCCTAGCCGAGGGCGACCTTGGTCGATTCAGCGCGCAGGAGCGCAACGAATACTACATGAGGCTTTGCACCGAGACGGGGCTCAACCCCATGCTGCAGCCCTTCCGCTATCTAAAGCTCAGCGGGCAGCTAAGGCTTTACGCGAACAAGTCTTGCGCCGAGCAGCTTCGGAACATTCACGGCATTAGCATCCGCATCGTGGACCAACGCGAGGATGGCGGGCTTTGGATCGTGACGGTCGAGGCCACGGACAAGCGAGGCCGCAGCGACAGCGACGTTGGGTTCGCAAAGATCAAAGGGCTCACCGGAGAGAACCGTGGCAATGCGATCCTCAAAGCCGTGACCAAGGCCAAGCGTCGAGTCACCCTGTCGATGACTGGGCTCGGTGGGCTGATGGACGAGACAGAGGTCGCCAGCGTGGCCGAGGTTTCGGGCCAGCGGTTTACCCCCGGCGATGGCGAGGGATACGAAGAGCTCGACGCTGCAGAGGAGGAGCGCTTCAGCCCAGGTCAGATGGGAGAGGTGGCCAACCTGCTTGACCAGCTGGCTCAGATGCGGACTCTTGGAGCGGCGAGCTGCTGGGCTTACGACGCAGCGGACAGGATACTTGCCCTCCCCTCCGAGCTTCAGCGCGAGGTTGCGCGGGCCATCCACTCACACGTCAGCGAGTGGGGAGCCGGGGCGTCTGAGATAAAGATGTGGGTTCGCCGTGCAGACTGGGCGGAGTGGGAAAAGCACGGGTCGCTTCATGCGGCACCTTCACAGATAAACGGGGTGCCTACGGCGCTCGATTTGATGGGAGTTTGATATGGGATTCAGTGGAGACAAGCGCGGGCCTGACGTTCGAGTCACGGCAAAGAGCAAGGCAACCGGAGACACCGTCACTATTGGCGCGGCGTGGATTGATGACGGCAACAGGTGCAGCCTGAAGTTGGACCGTGAGGTCGTCGGCATCTTGGTGGTCACCACAGACGGCCGGAAGCATAAGATCACAACTGGCAAAGAGGGAACTCACTACATCAATATGTTCCTGAACTTCATCGAGGACCGGGTAGCTCCAAAGAAGGAGGAGTCGTTTGCTGACGAGAACCCGTTTGCTGACAACCCATTTGCTGACGACATCCCGTTCTGATGATCCTCGACGAAGACATAGAGGAGTACCACGCGAGGCCTGACGTAAGCAGCAGCAAGCTCAGGTCACTGATCAAGAGCGGTGCGCGTGCGTATCAGCTTTTGTACGTCCTTAGAAAGACGAAGCAGAAGACCACCCCTGCCATGCAGAAGGGCAACGACTTTGAGGATGCGCTCTGCGGCAGGCGTGAACTGGCCTACGTTCCTGACGGGTTGAAGCTCAGCACTAAGGCTGGCATCGCCTGGAAGAAGGAGAACGAGGGCAAGATCGTTGTCAGCAACTCTGACAGAACCCTGTACGAGTACGGCCTGGAGAACCTGCGAGAGCTCGGCGAGTGGGGGCTTGTGGAGGGTGCTGTTGAGCAGCCTACCTTTCGCAGGTCTTACGACGGCTTGCCTGGTCTTCAGTCTAGGCCTGACTGGTATCACGTAAAGAAGCAGACGATGATCGACCTGAAGACCACGGAGTCTTTGGACCGGTTCAGGTTTAGCGTCGAAGATTTCATGTACCACGTTCAGGCCGACATGTTTCGTCGCGCCTCTGGATACCAGAGGGCATCGCATGTCTTGATCGTGTGCGAGAAACGCTTCCCACACCGATGCCGGTCTGTCTGGCTAAACGAGGACTACCTGAAGTTAGGAGCTGCGATATGCGATCGTTACTTAGAGAAGCTAGCCAAGTGCTACGAGCAGGACATCTGGCCTTTGGTCGAGATCGACAGCATCACTCTTGGTCCACCGCCTGGTGCGTTTGGCTCGGAGTTGCTGCTGTATGTCTAGCGTCTGTCTCCGTGCAGGCTCAGCCCCCCGTTGACGCAGAAGAGTGGACACCCGTCGCCGCACGCAACCTCGCGAGAAGCTGCGTTGCGGAGGCGGGGTTCAACTCTGGCGTCAACGGAGAGTGCGCCGCCATTGCCTTTGTGTACGCTCGGCGATTCCACGAGATGCGCCGGGCCGGGCGGTACATGACGTACAGCCGGGTGGTATGGAACTACTCCGCTCCGCTCCGCCTCAACCGGCGACCCTGGGTAAACCAACTTGACGGCGACGAGCGTCCAGCTCGCATGCCTCGCATGTGGCCTTGGGACGTTCTGCTTCCAAGGTGGAATAGGGTCAAGGACATGGTGCAGCGGTGGGCGGTTGGCGCGATCGAGAACCCGTGTCCTGGCGCGAATCACTTCGGGTCTGTGCAGGACGGGGCTCCCGCAAGCTGGCGGTCTATTCGTTGCAACCGACGCATGAGGAACAGGTTTTGGAGGAGTAGGTAATGCTTGAGGTAGATCTCAAACACTTTCACTCGCATCAGTGGAATACCGTGGTGAGCTTTTCGGGAGGGCGGACGTCTGGATTCCTTCTTTATCACGTCCTCAAGGCACACAACTTTGAGCTTCCCGATAACGTGAAAGTGATCTTCGAGAACACGGGCAAGGAACGACTTGAGACTTTGGATTTTATTGACGAGGTGTCCAAGCAATGGGGTGTTGACATAACCTGGCTAGAGTGGCGCAAGGAAAAGCCTCGGTATCGAGTCGTTACTTACGAGACGGCTAGTCGGAACGGCGAGCCATTTGATGAGCTGATCGCCTGGAAAGAGTTCCCGCCTAACCCCGTGGCGCGCATGTGTACGCAGCATCTCAAGGTTGATTGCATGCGTCACTATGTGCGAGAGGAGCTGCAGTGGGATGAGTGGCAGAGCTTTATAGGGATACGAGCTGACGAGCCTCGAAGGCACAAGGTCGAAGGGCCGGACAAAAAGTTCAAGCGAGAGACTCGGGAGATTCCACTCAGGCACGCGAAGGTTACAGAAGAGGACGTGTTCGAGTTTTGGGACAGCCAGCCATTCAACCTGCGCCTAAAGAGCTACGAGGGTAACTGCGACCTGTGCTACCTGAAGGGTTACTCAAAGCGGATGCTGATTATGGAAGAGAACCCGCAGCTAGCGGAGTGGTGGATCGACCACGAGAAGCGCACCGGCCTGCACTTTCGCAAGGACGGATCGTATGAGCAGCTACTTGACTTCACAAAGCGTCAGCTCAAGTTACCCCTGATCCAAGGCGATGGCGACCTGGGCGAATGCCTGTGTCACGATTAGCATGAGCCAGCTCAACGCAAACACTCCGTACATTCAGGCTAAGATCCGTCGAGCGTACACGGGACATGACTCGGACCTGGAGGGCTACATATTCGGGGTCAAGTCGATGCTGAACCGCCCTCTGCACTTCCACTTCCAGAGCTGCATCGGCGCTGTGTTTTGGAACCAGCCGATCAGCGCATTCTACCACGGCGACGATTACGACCGACTGAGCGACGATGAGCAGCGACGGCTCTCTCTGCTTCAGACCTGGGACTGTCAAAGCAACAACATCGCGGTGACTACGTTCGCGTTCTTGCAGCACCGAACGGTGGACGTGTTCTGTCGCGACAAGACATGGCGCAGGGGTCAGTACCTTTGCACAATCGACGACTATGAGGGTGACCTAAACGAGCTGAACGTGGGCTACAGCAATGACCAGGACAGCAAATGTTACCACTTTCTCATCATGGAGGACGGCAACTTTGCTGTTCACCCGAACAACCTGCTGCGGTGGCACAACCCGGATTTCATTGTTCCCTACGACAAGGACAAGCCGCCCCGATTGAAGGTGGCTTCAGAGCAGTTGACCAGCGAGGACATTGATCGAAGCTACGGGAACAGCCCGTATTTCTTTTATACGGCAGACTAGTATTTGCCCACGCCGTTGGGATCCCACTCAACCGGCACGGGCTTTCCATCACCTACGGTAATCGACTGGCACAGCTTTAGCCCAAGAGCTTGCTGCGCCCATAGAGCGACTTCCTCCCAGATTCCCTGACCAGGGTCACTTCTGCGCGAGGCTGACGATTGACGATGGCTGACCAGTCGGTCCAGCACCATGCCTTCAGCTCGACCGAGCTCCACTAACGTCCTAACCGCTTCGCGGGCCGTGGCAATAGTGAGATCAGTCAGCTCGGTGGGGTCGCCGCCCCAGGTGGTTTTGTCAGGCTGGCTAGTCAATCCGGGGTATCTTCCGACTATTTCAACTGATAGCGACTGGCTGTTCCAGCCGTTGGCTGCGTTCATATATGACTGCAGCTTGTTAGGTAGAACGACGGTCCCATCGCGGAACGCCATTGCATGGCAAGCCACGTTGAGAGCGCGACGGTGCAGGGCTAGTTCCCGGTCACCGCCTGCAGCGTCAATCTGCTGCTGGCTTACGCCGTAGGTGCAAGCTGTCTGGTGCAGCACAATCGCGGTGATCGTGTGCGGAGCTCGCATCACCGTCTTGCCTGCCACCACCTTACTCTTTGGTGCTGGGTCTGTTTGCTCAGATCTAAGGTCAAGCACAGTCACGCTGTCGTCAGCCGGTGGCACGTCGGGGCCGGGAGTGATCGGGCTGATTGGATCTTGCAGGCTTTCAATCACGCCGCCGGGAACCTCGGGGTCCCACACGCCGAGCTCCGCCCTGCTGTACTGCTCTAGCGCAGACCAGCTCTCTTCGCCTAGGACGCCGTCCGCACCCCAACGGGGCAGGCTGTACCCTCGATCCATGAGCGCGCGCTGCACCTCGACGACGTCATCACCCTTGTCGCCGTACCTCATTCGCCGAACTTCTCGTATGCCTCAGCCTCGGCTCTCGCCTTAGCAAGGCTGGTCTTCAGCTCCTCAGAGAGAATGTCGCCCACCTTCTCTTCGTCTCCGTTGGCAATCGCTTTGACCACAACCTGAGCCACAGACAGCAGCCCCTGCACAATATCCCAGGCACTCATGACTCACCCAAGAAGTCGGCGATCAGTCCGATGGCGTCCACGAGCTCCGACGGCACGCCAGCGTTGACCTCCTGCAGCCTGTCGAGAACGCTCCTCAGCGCGTCTAAGAGGACCGGAAGACTCGCCCTGAAGGTTTGCTCGTTTGAGCTGGCCTCCCAGGCGTCAAGGGCATCCTGGGTCGAAAGCAGGGTAAGCCTGGCGTACCGCAGCGCATCCTCTGTGCGATTCATCGGCTGCATCATCTCGTCGTACTCTGCTCGGGACTCTGCTTCTTCAAGCGCTTCGGCGTGTGCGTTCAGGTAAACCCCGGACACCACGGCGTCTACCTCTGCGACGGCGTGCGCTGCAGTGGAGAGCGCCGTCTGCGCTGCGGACGGTGGGCTGCATGCCCCTGCGAGTAGGGCGATGGGAACCACGTGTGCCATTAGTCTCACTTGCGAGTCGCCGGCTGCGGAACGAACAGGCCGAGGAGTCCGGCTAGGATTGCGTTTGAGATTCCGGCTTCGTCACCGGAGCCGAATATTTGTAGTAGAACGACGGCGGCCAACCCGGCCACCAGTACGGATACACCCATCCAAGAAATCTTCATCTGTCTCTCCTCCGTTGTACTTGCTGCTCTGCGCGCGCCATCCTGCGCTGGATCTCTCCGAGCTGCACTTCTGTTATTCGCTCCAGCCCCTGAACATCAGAGCGCAACCCGGTAATCTCAGCGCTGATCTCCAAAAGCAGCTGCTGCGTAGACCGCTGCACTTCCTCGTTTGCAGACACACGCTCTTCCAAGCGCTCAATCTGACCCACGGCCGTGACGTGGCTTCCGTATATCCCGAACGCGCTCGCCAAAAGAGTCAGGGCAATCGCTACCCAAGCAGCATACTCGGGCCTCTTGACCTGCAGCGGCGGGTTGATCTGACTGCGATCGTCATCAAAGTCAGGAGGTGGGGGAAGTACAGGCACATCTACTCCGGTGGGTGAGGTGGTGGGTCCTGCGGGAAATACGCTGCAGCCTCTTCGTCGCTCATCGTTGGCCCGCTCCAGTCTTCAGCAAACACGAGCGCAGCGTACGAGGCGTCAAGCGGACTCGGAAACCCTTCCGAATACTCGGTGATCAACCGCGCCTTTGGATTTGGTGTCCCGTCAGCAAAGACCGGCTGAAGCGGATACCCTTTCTCTTCTTGAATAAAGGCGTGCCAAGCAAGCCACGCGGCTTCGTTCTCAAAATACGCCCAGGCCTTCATGTGCCCCACCGCCCGTTGAAGTAGGCGTCCATCGAGGCAAGCTCACCATCGGTCAGATCGCGATTCCACACGCAGACCTCGCCGATCCTGACGTCGCAATACCCAAAGTTCGCGGTGTAGCCAAGACCAAGGTAGGCTTCTTTCGTCTCCCAGTAGTTTTGGTATGACTTTGTCTGAGTCTCTCCGCCGCTCTGCGGCGCTACGGCTAGATCGACCCCACCCTCAAGAGCACTTACGCCGTAGAGGGGTCCGGGGTCGGCCTTTCTCCACGTGCAGGCGTATGCGGTGGAAGTCCCCACCGATACCGGAAACCCGTCAGACGGAACCGGACGCATTGCGTAAACGTCATACGGGCTGTTGTACGAGTACATATACATCCTGAGATATTGATTCCCAGCGCCTCCGACGCGATCGAACTCGTATATGCCTGGACCGTATCCGCGAGCAAAATCAATAATGCCGGGGTGATTGAAGGTTGAAGTGCTGCCGCTGGTCGTCATTGAAACGGGCTCGATGATCGCGACGATGGTCACCGCTTCGGAAGTGCCGACGATTCCATCCCATTGTGAGCCGGGATAAGTCGAAGCCTGGTGCATTTTCTGAGTCCAAAGCCCGTTAGCGGTGGTATACAGCCGCAGATAATCAGCGGCGGCGGTTCCCGCAAACCGGATCGCGTTGCGTCCGTTGATTGTTTCCATCGTTGGCTCGACGGCCGCCGTAGGCGCGAGAAAGTATTGATCACCCGCCGCTCTGCCCTGCACGCCGCTCGCCTTGTCGTCAATCTGCGAGATAGAAGTCCCCCCGCTGTAGCTAACCGTCCCGGCGTCGCTTGGGTCAATCCAAAGCGCAAGCCCGCTGATCGCATCTGGGGCCACGCCACCACCACCACCACCACCCCCGCCGGGGACAGGGGGAGTGATTACGTGTCCCGACCCTCCGGGGCGGTGGGCAAAGCCCCACCCAGGGTTACCCCATTTGCGCTGCGGCATTGATCAGGCTCCTGCTGCGAAGCTGCTGGACCAGACCCAAGCCTCGTAGGTCGACGCGCCGTCTGCAGCCTCGGCGTACACGTGCTTGGTGTACTCGGTCACAAGCCAGCTGATAGAGGTTCCTCCGGCGATCCGCATAGACGTTGTCGATACCTGCGCGGCTCCGCCTGCGGCGGTGCGGAACGAAATGCGAACGGCATTTTCTCCAGCTTGCAACGTTGCCTGGCCGTTCTTTACCAGCGCGGTTGCGTTGTGCGCTTCCGTGGTGCCGGTGTTAGCAAGCAGCTGTGCCTGTGCAGGGGCAGCAAGATCGTCACTCGGTGCGCGCACCATGCTTAGTTCATTGATATACATTCTCTCTCCTTACGGGTCCTGCTGTTCTAGCATCCTATCGAACTCTGCGTCACTCCAACCTGGCAGGAGAACGTCATCCCCCATAGGCTCTTCGTCGGAAACTTCCTCAGAGACTTCGCTGTTGAAAATCTCTTCAAACTCTTCATCGGAAAACGGACTTCCTGCGCTGCTGGGATCGGCGCTTTCTTGCGCTCGCCTTTCGTCTTCTTCGACGAGCCGCAGCTGGGTGGTCATTTCCTCAAAGAGTTCTGGGTCTTCTTCGCGGAGCGCCTCTAGGCCAAATGTTGCGCGCTGGATGTCTTCGAGATCGCGCCCCACGTTTCCGCTGTAGTCTCTTCCTTCGGGATCAGTATTGGGTCTTCCCACAAGCTGTGCGTAGACGTGTGGGTGATCTTCGTTCAGGCGACGAAACACCGAGTCGAACCGCGTCTCGCCGGGTAACTCTTGGAATCGGCGTCCCATGGCTGCGGTTCCCCTAGAGGTCGCTGCGCTTGCGCGGTCGCCGTACCGCCTGCCAAGCAAATACATTGCAGCGGCGGTTGTCAGCAACCCTGCGGGCGTTGACGGATCATAAGACAGGCCTTCCTCCTCACTCCTTACTCCGGATGCGCCAATCCCCGCCCCCCCAAGGATTCCCATTAGGCCAAAGCGAGTGGAGTTGATGCCTGCTATCAGACTTGATGGGGCGCGAGGATTGAATGTTCCGGCAGTCATAAAGGCGCTTTGCTGACTTCGCAGTCGGTTGATTGCCTCCGCCTGGTCGGGGCTAAGCGCGTCGGCGATCATCTGCGTCTCCCTCGCCCTCAGATTAGCCCACAGCTCACGGGCAGCCTCGGCCTGAGCCTGTTGCGGGCCATCCATCGTGCTTAGCCCTTCGCTCCATCGCGCACGCTGGCCAAGCGTCCGCATTGCGTCCCTGAATCCGTCGTAGCTTGTAATGGCACCAGGTCCGGGCTGGCCAGTCATGGGGTCAAAGCTTGATCCGAACTGTCGATAGCTTCGACTGCTTCCTGCGCCATGGAATGGCGACATCGCCTGCTGCATGGCAGCAGCATACGTCGGGTTTCGCGTTCGCGCTGATGCCATGATGTCCTGGAAAAACGACCTTGTATTGTCTGAGTTTCCAAATGCGTCTTGAACCGTCCGCGTCAAGGTCAGGTATTCCTGACTTCCCGGCGCAGGTAGCCGCTCTTGCACACGCTCTGCTGCTCCCTGAGCAAGATCTCCAAGCCTCTGCCGCAGGCTTGCGACACTGAGCGAGTCAGTCTGGTAGAGGCCCGCGTCTCTGAGATCTCTCATCGTCTGCGTAAGGACATTCCCGCCAGAGTCGCCAGAGCGCCTAGCGGCGTTGGTCAGCTGGTTGATCTGCGCCGGGCTGGCACCAAGGCTGCGTGCCTCTGCTGCAGCCACACGGTTGACGCGCGCCTGCTCTCTGCTGACCGCAGCGTTCGACCGGAGGCGGGGGTCAGCTCCGCGAGCAGCCCGGTTAGCTCTACGTGCGGCAAGCGCGCCGCCAGTGCCGCCTAAGACAGCGCCGCCCGACGCTCCATACCCTAAGCCGCGCGCCGCGTCAGCGACCTGTCCACCAAAGGACTCCTCGCTTGAAAGCCCAAACCCAGAAGCAGCTCCTTCTGCAGCGCCCTGAGCCGCTCCCACTGCGCCTCGACGCAGTCCTTCTCGCACTGCCGATGCGCCGGCCGGTGCAACTCGCACCCCCTGCATGGGGTTGAGAACACGGCTTGCTCCCCTGATAGCCCGCCCCGCTCTCGTGGCAGTAGCTGCAGTTCCGCCCGGAACAAGCAGTCCTGATGCGAGCCCTGCGCCTCCACCGACAATCGAAGCGACGGGCCGCTGCTCTCTTCCTTCTTCGACATCCCCCGCTATTCGACGCCTTCTCTGTGCGTCTGTTTCATCAGAGCTGAGTCCCTCTACTGCCACCTGAGCGCGGCGGGTGATGCCTCCAGGGACAGCCATTTCGCCAAACTCTTGAAGCCCTCTAGCTGTCGATTTTAGCCACTCCGGTATTTCGTAGTCACTGAAGATGCCCTCGCGCGAAGCAATCTCTTCATCACTGGAGAAGCGCGCACCTGGGCTAGCTTCAAGTCGCTCACGCTGCTCCGGTGTTAGCTCTTCGTCGTCCATGTTATCTACCTACCTGAGAGATGCTGTTGCGGGGCATCTCGAAGCTGGGATCTTGCTCCTGCGCTCTGCGAACAAGGCGCTGGAGTTGGTGAAGGGTTAGCGGTCGGCCCTGCGCGCGCTGGAAGATTGCGGGAAGCGACCCTGCGTTCTGAATGCGGAACCTGTTCCTGCTGATGCGAAAAGAGTTTCTGTTGGCAGTCTGCAGCTGTCTCGTGATGTCGTTTGAGACAGTCATTGCCTGCTGTATGGCTGCCGGGTTGAATGCCTCCATCGTCCCCACGCTAGGGTCTACCCGACCAACGACTGTTTCGGCATATCGCCTTTCGCCATCAGTAAGCGCTCCCCAGTTTCCAACTTCTCTTAGCTGGTTCATGGTGTTCTGGTAAGCGGTGCGAGCTCGGAATAGCTGCTGTGCAGCCATGGCGTCTACCCGCCGCTGTGCGTCAGATCCAGAAGACTGAGCAATAGATCGAAGCATCTCATTTAGCGTACCTCCCTCTCTTGCGGCTTGCCAGTTTACCAGAGTAGACCTGGCCGGGGGGAGTGTGCTCCCCTCTGGCGGATTCAGAAGCGCGTTATATCTTGCGGTTGCCTGCCTAAGCCCGGCCACCGTTCCTACGTGGTTTTGATAGTTTGAGATGCGACTCTGCAGTGCTGTTCGTGAAGCGCCGCTAAGATCACCGCCGTCTCGCGGAACGTAGAGATTTGCCCCCCTCGTATCTCCGACTGTGCGGCCAGCGACTTCAACACCACCTCGCCTAAGCTGACCGATAGCGCGCGACCTCGGGGCGCTGGTCTGCTCGGCCTCGTCGAACTGCGCCTGCGCTCGGTCCAGGCTTTCGCGAATCGCAAGCCTCTCCGTCGTGTCCATGTCGATTACTTGCCCTATCGAGTCAGGGTTTCGCTCTTCGCTTTTTACACCGTCGACCTCTTCCCAGCCCTCGGGCCTCCACCCAAAGTGGTGGAACGCGATGTACTGATTGGGACTCATCTGTATCCGGCGATACTGGTCCCGCTGATCTTCGGTGTAGTCCTCGGGCGCAGTGGCTAACCCACTGGCGTCACTTCCAGCCCCACCGCCGCCACCGCCGCCACCGCCGCCGCCACGTCGGCCTCCGCCTCTCTTCTTGCGTCGGTCTGCGCGCAGCTGGTTTAGGTTGTCCGTAAGCTCTGCCCGCGTCCAGTTCTGCGAAACAAACTGATCACGAGTCTGGTTCCCCGTCCTGCCTGCAGCAGCAAGCGAATCGTACCAGATGCTCAACTCTTCAGCGGGAACGGTTTCGTTTTCTCTGCCAACCTGCTGCGAGCGGGCAAGGTTGTACATGTTTGTGATTCGGCTCGACTCTTCTTCGAGCTCCAGCTCGCGATCAGAGCGGTCCGCCCCGCGATCGTCTCGGTCCGCCCCGCGCTCTCGTATTGCTTGCTGTTGATCAAACTCTTCCCGCCGCTGATCTCGCTCGGCCTGCGCTTGCTGTGCCGCCTGACGACGCTGAGCGCGCTGCCCAAGCATTTGCTGGCGCGCAGCCACCCGCTGAGTTTCGCCTTGTCGAGCCTGCTGCATGTCTCTGCCGATGCTCTCCACAGCGCCGCCAGCCCCAGCGAATCCGCCGACCAAAGACGCTAGCCCTCGAACCCCCTGGCCGATGCCAAAGGCAAGGCGAAGCCTTCGCTGGTACGCTGCTTCCTGCTCTTCCGGCGTCATCTCGTCGGTGACTTCTTCGCCCTCCGCGTCTTGCATCGAAACCTGCTCTACCGTCGGAGCGTCAGGATCAAACTCGGCGGGGTCAACATCCACGTACTGAGGTGGATCAGGTATTACTGGCTCATCGGCAGGTGGCGCGTCCAACTCGCTTTCTTCAACCTCTTCAGCCACTGCTTCGGCCGGCGGCTCCGGTGCGATGGGAGCGGCTTCAGGCTCCGAGGCTGGGGACTGTATCTGCTGAAGGGCCTGGGACTGCGCCTCACTTTCGTCGCTTGACGAAGCGGGCGCTTCCGTAGGGGGGGCAGCATCTTGCGATGCGCTCCTCTCTCCCGAGATGGGAGACAGGTCAACGTCCTCCATGTAGTCCTCTGCAAACGACGCAGTGTCCTGCGGACTGTTAGAGGCGTAGACAATACCGGCGTCGTCAAACTGCGAGCGGGCGTCTGATGCCGGAGTTCGCACTGCTTGCGTGTAGTATTCGCGCGCATCAAAAGCACCCTGCTTGGGCTTTATGCGTCGTACCATTTGCTCTAGCCCGGAGGTGTTTTGCATGGTGGGCGCGGGCGTGTTTAGCGCTTCATCGCGCATCCAGCTGGGAACCCTGTAGGGCTCAATCTGCGCGTCGGGTGCTTCGCGGAACCTCTCAAGCGCCGGCTCGCTCTGTCGCAGATAGTCGTCGGTTATCCGGTCGACCCTTCCTTGGCCTTGCGGAGACACCACCCGAGGCATGCCGATTTCAAAGTCTCGCTGGCGAGGACGCGCCAGGCTTTCTATCGTCTCTTCGTTCTCTCGCAGATAGTCGTCAGCCACCGAGGACGCTCGATCTGAGGCGGGAGGGCTGTCAACCACAACCGGCATCCCTATCTCAAAATCGTATTGATCCTCTTCAAATGCACCGCCTCCGCGCAGTCGCTCAATAACAGACCTGTTGTCCTCCAGGTACTCGTCTGCAAACTCATCTGACCTACCAAGAGGTCCGGAATAAAACTTGTTATTTGCCATTGTATCCTATGTCCCTAGTCTGCCTGTTGACCCGATTGGTTTGAGTTTTGCGACGCAGCGTAGATGTCTGTAGCTCCGCCCGTGGCGTTGCTAAATGCCCCAAGAGCCGCGTTCCAGTTTGCCATTCGCGCAGCGTCTTGCCTTGCGCGAGTGTTGTAGTAACTCGAATCATCAGAAGCGCGCTGCCCAGTCTCCATCTCAACTAAGCCGCGACGGTTGGCGAAGTTCTGCTG
>WLWF01000588.1_pt1 | contig 33970 bp, 47 predicted proteins | sample 6718331 | NCBI WGS metagenome assembly WLWF01 (sample SAMN12718692, study PRJNA515312) | sponge metagenome | isolation source: marine sponge | host: Mycale hentscheli | place: New Zealand: South Island, Marlborough, Capsize Point | collected 2003-05-01 | reverse complement strand
ACTGCGCAGGTGGAAGGAGCATGTGAAGCAGTCCTGATCGCCCACACAACGAGAAAGGCCGGGGGAATCCTCTCTCCCCCGGCCCTTCCGTCGTTCTGAACGGCTAACCCCGACGAAAACCGTTCAAACAATATCTTATACTAGAAATCTATAATCGAAAGGAGGAACAGTGGAAGAACAAAACTTATTCGGTCATAAAGAACTCAATGGTGTCCCTACGGACCGCATCGAAGCACTGTTCGACTTCTGGAAGGAGATGTTCCACAAGCGATCAACAACAGTGTTAGACGACGCACGAAGCAAGAAGATTGCTACCGCTATCAAAGCATACGGTGAAGAAACGTGTCGTCAAGCAATCATCGGATGTTCTTTATCCGACTGGCACAACGGGCGGAACCCCGGCAACAAGAAATACCACGACCTAACTCTCATCTTTCGCAACGCCGACAAGGTAGAGATGTTCGTGGACATCTACGAACAAGAGAACCAAGGACAAAAGGAGATGGACGAATGGCTAAATACATGACCTACAACCTACTAATGCACTACTACTACCAGATCAAAGCATGGCTGATCCCTGACGACTTCTGTCTAGTAGACATGGACGACAACTATGTTATGGCCATGGGAACCTTCGAAGAAATAGAATGGGCTGCGGACCAGTCCTACGGCGGAACGATCCGCATCTTCAGGATGCACGAACTCCCTGACGGCTGCGACACTACAGCAGTGGAGCCTTTCTAATGGACTCTAACGTTACACGCCCCACAGAACTCAGCATCCCCAATGAACTTACTGTTCTCCTCACGGTACTCGCAGGGCCACGGCTCGCCGCACGGCCCGATCATCTTGCTGCCATCAATGTAGGTACGCAACACATCAGAGACCGTAGGGATCGGAGCGGCAGCGGGCGGAGGGTTAGGAATGCCAATGGTGTCCCTAGCACGCATAGCAAGAACGTGAGCACAGTACTGTGACATCGACATCCCCTCAGACTCAGCCGCTTCAGCAACCAACTCTTTCACCCAAGCAGGCATCGACATATGAATCGACACTTGCTTATTCGGATCGCTCATCCAAGTCCTCCACGCCCGCTTCCTTCAACGCCATCATCAGCAGCAGTTCTGTCATAGAAATGCCGTATCCATCGGCAATATCCAACAACAAGTTCTTTAAACGGGGATCAACCTTGAACGACATGCCGACACTACCTACAGATTCATCTGCACGTTTCGGCGGACGCCCCGGTCCATTAATTTCAAACATTTCACTCATATTTATATAATACCACTTTCTCTCAATAAACATCCAATGGTGTCCCTAGCGAGCGGGTGCTGCGCTGGTAGCGGCAGTGGTTCTTATAAAGCCATGGTCTTGGGTTCAATTCCCAACGCTCGTACAAAAACTTTGTGACCGCTTTCACGAGTTCCGACCTTTACAACCCCAACCAGTCCCGGTAAACTAAGAGTAACCTAAACACCTGAGGAGGTGAACACACAAACAAAATGGCTAGAAACATTATAAGGCATCTACGCCGCCGCAGAGAAAACCGCAAGCACTACGTCAACATCGACGGCATCTACATCCCACAAGACCGCAGAATGTGGACCGACGACCTAGAACGAGAAATGCTCCGAGCACGCAGCGGCTTTCGCTTCTAAAACACACCAACCAAAAACAACAAAAAAGGGACCCCGGCAAAACGCTAGGGTCCCTTTCTCATATACCCACAGAGGGTCAACCAGCCCCGCCCCGGACAGCCCACACCGCTAAACTGCCGGGACTCGCCAACCCCCAGCAACACGCCGGGGCTAGCCCACCCAACAACCCTCAATGGTGTTCCTAACGCAGCCTCGTGCCACACTCCAAACAAATCTCAGCCCACGGATACGACTGACGCTTCTCAAGCGGATGAGTACAGGTGAAAATCTCCCTCCACCGTGCATCCGCCATCTGCCGCAGCCACTCCGACACAGACAGCCCATCAGCATCAGCAGCATCCTGCCACTGGCCACGCTGCGACTCAGACACACGAATAAGCACCTGCTTATCACGCACCTCATCCACCGGAGCGTCCTCAGGATCAGCCAACACAGCCTCAACCGCCTCAGCAGCCTTCGCCTTCTTCACCTCATCAGCCATAAACGTATCTTTAAAATAATTACTAGACATCGCTGTCCTCACTTTCATCAACAACCTCAGCCTCCACGACCTCGGAAGAACCAACATTATCCAAAATATTATTCACCACAGAAGAATCCAACACACCAGACGAAGACATCAACTCCAACAACGCCAAAGCCTCACCCCTAGCATCACCCCTAGCAACCTCCGCCACAGGACCACCAACCAACGAAGACGTAACATCCACCACCTCAGACCGCTCCAAACCAGAAATAGCAACCTCAGTACGCTCAACATTCATCCCCAACAACTTCGCCCTACGATCCATAATACCCAACACAGTACGAACAGCATTCTGATCCGGCTCCACCATCACCTCAGACCCATCATCCAACACCTCACGCCGAAACTGAGTCAAAGGCCACACAGACTTCTGCATCTCATCCAAACGCTCCAACTCCAAACGCAACACCTCAGGATACGACAACCAAGCCTCAGAATTCAACCGACCCAACTGACGCCGAGTAGCAGCAGCCACAGAAGCAGCCGTCATATTAAACCGCTTAGCAATATCAGCATTCGACACACCAGACTTCTTCAAACCAAAAATCCGGGCATCACGCTCAGCCAAAAACTCCTTAGAAAGTTTATTAGAATCCATACCACGCCTCCACCACTATGATAGCACAACGCTATACACAAACACTCAACTGCGATTCAAATGCGACCACACCTGAGCCAACGTAAACCGCACAGGACGAACACCCCTACGCTTACCCTCAGCATCCAACTGCCTAGGAGTCAACCCAGCCCACACACCATGCTGATCCGAAGCCGGAAACGACAACGCATAATCCAAACACTCCCTACGCACAGGACACTGCCTACACATACGCCGAGCCTCAGAAATATACGACAAATCCTTGTGCTCCCGAGGGAACATTTTGTGGGTCTTGCCCTTGCATAAAGCGTCTTGTGACCAGTGGTATTTGGGGGTTTCTGGTGGTGGGTTGTGGGGTGAATTGGGGGGTTTTGGAGGGGTGGTGTGTTGTATAGGTGTTCGTATGTTTTTGGTTATGTTTTTGAGTGGGTTTGTTTCTGGTTCCATTTTGGGGTCCTTCTAGTGTTCTGGTAGTGTTGTGATAGTTACTAGTAGGTCCCTTTGTAGGGTTATGTTACTGTTTGTTTACGGTTATGTCAAGGGGTGGTGTTATCTGTCTCGTAGAAAGAGGTCTACCAGCATCATAAGGAGGATGACTCCTAGGACTAGACTGTATGAGAGTGTTACTGTATCCATATAGGGGTATTCCGTATAGTGTTATGTGTGTACTAGGGGGTTTAGATTACTTTTGGTAACGTGGCAGGATTAGCCGCCGCTGCTTCTCGGGGGATGTATCTTTTTCGTGCGTGGTAGCCTGTGCAGTAGGCTTCGTAGAGTCCGTCAAATAGGTCTTCTCTTTCTACGAGGATGGTCCATATTTCGTTGAGAAGGTAGTGTTTGATGTGTTCGTAGTGTTCTGGGGTGGCTTCGGTGAGTAGCCAGTGGAAGGCGTCGGCGTCTAAACTGTTGCTTTTGAGTTCGTTTCGGGCAAACTTTTGCATCTGCTCCCTGCTGATGTCAAGGGTGATGATGGGGTTTTCTGGGGTGTAGTCGAAACTTAGGTTATGTATTTCAAAATTGTCTTCTCCGTACATGACGGCGTTATCGAATTCTTCTTCTGTGGGTGTAGGCATGTGTTTGCTCCTTTTGTGATCGGGGCAGGCTTAGCCGCCGTCTATTTGGGGTAGGTCCCGACTTCTGCGTTCGTGTAGAGTTCGGTGATCTTCCGTAGTGCATTGTACCCTGCAAGTAGGGTGGCTGTCAAGAAAATAGCGGTTTTAGTCATTTGGGAGTTCGTTCCGGTCGGTTGTGGGGCGCAGGTCTACACCGTATCGGATGTTGGCGAGCATGATCCAGACGGCTTTTGCGTCCTGTAGGTAGCGTCTAATTTTCGTCATTTGGGGTTCCTTTTAGAGATGATTTTGTGTACTTTTTTGACTATGTTGGTTACTACTTTGTAGACCGTGTAGCACCCTGCGAGTGCCCCTATGAGCATCCATCCGATGAGTGATGCGAGGAGGAGTTCATTCAGCATCAGCGTCTTTTAACCGTTCTTGTTGGCTGATGTATCGTGTTTGTTGTTCGCCGGGGTCGGAACACAGCCAGCACTGGGTGTCTGTCGATTCCCAGTATACGTCGCAGTGTTCACAATACATAGGGGGTAGCCATAACGGTTCCATTAACCCCAGCCCTGAACCCAGTTCGTAGGGGCTTTTGTGAGGTTTCTGACGGGTACATCGTAGAAATGTTCGTTGTTTGACACGTACTTGTTGGGCACGTTGACGAGCGGCGAGTCCAGAACGGTCTGTGATTTACAGTAAAACATGTGGGTCATATGCTCGTTGATCGAAAAGAAAAGCGTAGGTAAACTATTGTTTAACAGTTTGGTCTTACGCTCAGGCACATGCAACGTCCTAAACGGGAACGCCTCAGACTTCCAATTCGTCCTAACCTCAACCTCAGCATACCCCGCCAGAGTACCTTCCCTGTGGATACATAGGTCTACAGCATACTGATCTGGGTTATCTTTGGCTACAAGGTGAGGATAGTTATCGTGGATGTATTTCTTGACAATCTCCCGGCCCTCTGCATCATAGGTATCATGCAACTGCTGATCGAACTGCTTATAGGCGGTTTCGGTCATTTGGGAGTCTTCTCCATCCAGATAATACGGTTATCACAGTCCTCAAGGAAGTAATGATCTGACTTGATGCGAGGAGATACACCAATCATGGCGTAAGTGCTCTCGTAAGCAGCGACCCGGCGCTCCTCCAACTGCCCCAACAAACCAAGATTATGGGATTCTTTCACCACATTCTCGGTGATCTTATCCACAATCTTCACATACTGGATGTCAGTATCGACATACCAATGTTGTGTTCCTGCTGTAAATTCACAAATCATTACCAAAACCTAATCTTATTTTTCAATGTAGTGAGCGTCCTGTACGGGATAACTTCCTGACTTAACGGCCTATTAGCCGGATGAGTCTTATGCTTAAATATCTTTTTGTCTACGTGGTAGAAGACGACGGCCCCTACTGCGTTTGCTATAAGCGTTTGCCACAGCGCCCCACCGGGGATGAACACAATACACAACGCTAGCACAGGAGTGGATAATTGCCAGCGAAAGGCATACTTTAAGAATCGTTTCATAGGTCACTGCTCTTTCCCTTCCAGCGAATTCGCCATATTCAGCAGGTCAAGCAACCCGTCTTGGACATATGCTGCTTCAACCATATGCTTTCTAGACACATTCTGAAGCATTTCTTCAATCTGAGCAACAAGGGCCTCTACTTGGCCCTGTGAAATATCGGTTTCGGTCATAAGGTAGTTCTCGCTTTCACTCAGTTCTCAGTAGCCTGTAGCCTTGCGGTTCGGCTTAAATCGGTCCCAACGGCGACGAAGCCCGACAACTTCGGGCGAATCCAGCACCGTCACAGACTCAAAGTCTTCTTCCGTAACAGGCATGTAAACATCTTGATCCAATGTATATCCATAGATGGAGGGCTTACCGTACCTAACCCACTGACGCAACTTACGAAGCCTATTCATGTATATCACTTTCATCCTCTCTCCAAAAATCACCATGAAAATAATAGTGATTAGGGCCGCTAGGGTCTTGAGGCTTCGTGTAAGCCCACGAAGTCTTCTCCGTAAAGTCTTCACTTACCGCCTCCTCAAACTGCTCAGGCGTCAGGCCACGGTTCCTATAATAGACGTATCTATCTACAGCGTCCTTGATGGTAATGTCTTCGCTCCAACGAGCAGCATTAGCCATAGCGTCCCCGTGATCCATCAGCGACACGATAGTCTCATATGCCACCGCCATAATATTAGCGTCAAACGTGTGATTCTGGGAACGCAAAACTTCTTCGGCCATAGACAGGTTACGAAGAACGCCCTGTGGGGTATACGGGTTAGAAAGACTCATATTGTTATTGTACCATACTCGGCAGTGGCGGTCAATACTGGAGCCGGATGTGGGGGTCGAACCCACGACTTATCGCTTACAAGGCGATTACTCTACCAACTGAGTTAATCCGGCGCTGTCCGATCGGCAGGAATCGAACCTGCGATGTCAGTCCATTGCTCATTTAACGACAAGGGGTAGAAACCCTCCGAGCCTACGACCGGGAGAACTAGTAATCAATGCCCTTCTTAGCGACAATTCCGCTCTCATAAGCGTGCTTGCGGTTTTCCATGACCGTAACCGTGTCAGAAACGTCTACAAGCCACTCAGGGGCATCACGGCCCGTCAGGACCAGCGAGGTGGCCTCAGGGCGGCTCTCAATGGCTGTACGGACCTCCTCAGCGTCGATCCATCCCCAGTTGATCGGGTAAGTGATCTCATCAAAAACAATCAGTCTGTAATCACCGCTCTCAATGAGCGATTTGCCCTGACGCCAAGCCTCACGAGCCTCAGCCTCAGACTGCGACAAATCCTCACTATCCCACGTGAAGCCATCGCCCAACGACCAGAAGTCAACGCCCAAAGGCTCAGCAATCTTCTGCTCACCGGTCACCCAATCAGGACTCTTCAAAAACTGAACGACAGCGACAGGCCAATCTCTCGCCTTAGCCCGAAGCATAATGCCGAAAGCCGACGAAGACTTACCACGACCATCGCCCGTATTCAACACTACGAGGCTTTTCGCACTACGCAGATTATCGGGCCTAGGGTCATTTTCAAGTGGAAACAAATCATCCATAACAATATCTTTCTATAACTGGCAGGGGTAGTAGGAATCGAACCCACGCCAACGGGTTTGGAAGCCGTTGTTCTGCCACTAAACTACACCCCAACGGCGGAGAGGGTGGGATTCGAACCCACGGAGGCTTGCACCTCAACGGTTTTCAAGACCGACCCATTCGTCCGCTCTGGCACCTCTCCGAGATAAGGAAAGGCTACCCGCTGAACCGAAACCCAACGGGTAGCCCCTACCTTTTATGTGTGTTTATGTTGCCCTATGCAACACAGAGGTCATCGGGTAGTGGAAACTACCTCACCCCAAGCCATGCCCTTGTTGGCACGGCTGTTAGCCTCCCGAACCCAAGCGGTAGCCGCAGGGTTAAGGAAACGATCATACTTCCGGTTGCCCTGAAGTGAACGAATCTCACGAGGCGAAAGACCAGCGGTGTGCAAAGCATTGCCGATCAGGCCACGAGGATGACGGTACGTCACCATCTTCGATGAACGGTTACGGGCAGACGGAGCACGCTCCGCAACCTCGGTAGCCGCCTGAATAATTGCCTTCTTCGTAATCAACATAATCTCCTTTGTTTGTAGTTGACTGTGGGTATTATACTAGCCTCGGCGCAGTGTGTCAAGGCCAGACTCTAAAGAACGTCCACTCACCATTCTCATCAGTGTAGTAAACCCTCTTGATTCCATGCTCCCTAATCGCTTCCATGCAACGAGAACAAGGCTTAGCAAGCGCCAAATTGCCGCCCCGAGTAACACGAGCAACAAACAACCTAGCACCTTGAGTATCACCAGCATTCCGCAAAGCGTCCGCTTCAGCATGAATAGAGCAATGGAAATGCTTATCATCCTCCACAACGGAAGGATCGTTCTTTACACGATTGAAGCCCGTGGAAAGCACAGAACCGCCTCTCCACACAACGGAGCCTAGACGCCACTTATCATGGTCTGATTTTTCAGCGGTGTTGACAGCCAAAGCCATAGCAGTAGATGTCATTCCCAGTCCCCGTCAGTGTTGAGCAGCCATGTCATCAGAATAATGATTCCGATAGCGCAACCGATTCCAAAAGCGTGCCAGTGATTCATACCATCATACTAGCACGCCGGAATAGGCACGTCAAGACTAGTGCTTGTTCATTACTTCGTTAGCGTACTCAGCAAACTCTGAGGCGTCGTTCTTGAACCAGAACGGAAACACAGCGTGAATAAACAGCATGAAGCCGACGACAACAAATTCTAAGGCAAGTCCTGCGGCGAACATAAAGTGATCGCCGTATGTCGTTTTATTTGACTTCGGGTGATCCGAAAACTTGTCGCAAATTTTCTTCCACATTTTTGCCCCGCTCCTTCTTCACTACCTCAGCCGGAGTGACTACTTGCTTAGACAGATGCTCTAACGGGGGACGATCACCAAGCATCTCGGTTGGTAGATCGTCCCACAGGTCAGGCATCAGACTTCCTTTGTCTCCACGGCGATATAAGAACCAAGTTCCTTTTCAAGAATGTCCAAAGGCATAGCGCCGACCGCACTGTGCTGAGCCTTGCCATCCACAAATACCATCAAGGTCGGGATGCTAGAAATATCGAAACGCTCCATAAGTAGGGGAGCCTTGTCTGCCTCAACCTTAATTACCTGAATGTCGTCTGCATACTTCGCAGCAAAGTCGTCCAGAACTGGAGCCATTGCCTTACACGGGCCACACCAGTCAGCCCAAAAGTCTACCAATACCGGCTTAGCAGAAGTTGAGATCATGTTTTCAAACTGTTTCTCGTCTACAGGCACAGCGTACCCTTCTGCTAACACTACTCTTTTTGATGGTTCATCATTTCTTCGCATGTTTATATCCTATCACTTATTCGATTACGGTGCTTCTAGAGCCTCTACTCTAGCAGACAATTCCTGAATAGCCTTTACCATCGGAGCAATCATTTCTTCGTAGCGCAGACTCTGCCGCTCAACTCCCGGCTCCATCTCGCCGGTATCAGCGTTCTTGTACTCTTCCACAGGGGAGTCAACCCACACGGCTCGGGTCGCAGCGTCGTCGCCTAACGCTGTAGACACTTCTTGGGCAATAAAGCCCATGTGTGTACGTGTACCAGTGTAGCCGCTGCGGTCGTCCCATCGGTAGGTGACAGGCCGAAGCGAGTTAATAAAGTTGAGTCCGTAATCAATGTTTGCAACGTCGATTTTGTCTCGTTCGTCAGACGTTTGGATGGTGCCGTTGGTTGCGTAAACGTCATCGTAACGTTTACTGGTTGCACCAAGGTCAAAACTGTTATCAACGTAAGGGCGAAGCCCTGAACTGACAAGCGACATGCGCCAGTTGCCATACGCATACAAAAACATCGTTGAAGCAGCGCCGACCGCCTGAATACCCAAGTCGTCGTTGCCGTTCATCTGGATACGGCCAAGCACGGTGTCCGCAGAATCACGGAAGACAAGTGAGCCGTTACTAGCCCCCGTGGAGTCACTGTCTTTAATATTGAGAGTAGGGTTAGTATCTAGTATGAGCACGTCACCTGCAACAGATAACTTCTCCGCAGGCGACGTAGTACCAATACCTACTAAGCCATCTCGTTTAACAAACAAACGAGTATCTAAACCGCCTCGGGATGTACCAGTCCGTAAATGAATATCGTAGCCCGACAAATGACCAAAAGCAGGGCTGTCGCCTCCTAGCGAAGTAAACCCGAGTTCGGCAAAGTTATTTGTTCCAGAGTCAAGAACCGAAACAGCACGGTTCTGCGATGCAACTTGTAAATGACCCGGAGGAGACGTAGTGCCAATGCCAACATTGCCAAGTCGGTCAATCGTCATCGCCTGATTGTTGACACCAGCGGAGTAGTCGTTCGAAGTGCCAAAATGCAACAGCGACCCGCTGCCCGTGAACTGGGCAGCGATCCGAACATGCGGCGCAGTCTGAGTGTCCTGATAAGAACTCTCAATCAGTGAAACATAGTTACCAGACGTGTAGTTCGACTGGTCAACACGCACGCCTTCACCATCGGTCGTGCCCGTAAAAGTCGCACCGAGTTTGTTGGCCGTAACAATGTTGAGCGGTGTTTCAGGCGACGTGGTGCCGATACCGACATTGCCGCCCTCAGGATTCAACGCCAGCCGCTCACCCTGCGAACCGCTATCATTTACACTCTGAATCTTGCTGTACTGATTAACTCCAGCCTCATAGTGTGCGCCAATCCGCAAACGCTGGTCCAAGTTCTCAATCAGAACCTGCGTCAAATCGCCGTCCTGATCTTTCAGAATATGCAGTTCTTCAGCAGGTGACGTAGTACCAATACCGACATCGCCATCAACGTGAATACCACGCCCGTTGATGAGTTTCAGGTCAGTCGAAGTAAACCTGTAGCCAATACTCTGCGAACCAGCCTTAATGTTCGCAATCTCAATCAGACCATCCTCAGTCGTATCCGTAGCATCATCGATTTTGCCTGTAATCTTCGCATAGTTAACCGTTTGATCTGCATCGTTCTTACCAGCGAACTTGAACTGTCCCAGATAGTCGGCGTCAGCAGGCGACGCCGAACCACGATGCAACGTAATCTCCGGCTGTGCCGCAGAACCGTCATCAGTAACTTCAACTGTTACATCGCCAACAACATGAAGTGGATCAGAGGGAGAAGCCGTACCAACACCAACCCGATTGTTCGCAGAATCCACATGTAAAGTACTGGTATCGACAGTTAAATCATCATTAATCGTCAGTTCAGTAATAGTCGTGGGAATACTACCAACAACAACACTCCAAACAGTGCCGTCCCAAACCCAAGTCCTATCACCGACAGTATGAGTATCGTTTACTGAAGGGGAATCAGGAAAGTTAATAGCCATCAGTTAGCCTCCAATGCTTCAATCCGAGTAGTCAAGGCAGCGTTCTGCGCAGTCAAAGCATCAATCTGAGTCTGCTGCGCTTTCACGCCTTCAATCAACAAAGGCACGAGCCGCTCGTACATGACAGTATAATACTCGGTTTCGTACGCTTTGCCTTGAGAAATAGGGGCAGTGCGGACAGCCTCAGGCATAACGCTAAGAACAGACTGGGCCGACACACCAACTTGGACAACATCTTCATCAGGAAGCCCCAACTCTGACGCCACATCATTCCACGTAAAATAGAACCCTTCCAACGCTGATATTTTAGTCAAAGGCTCAGTAATCGTGCCCGTAACAGTTTTCAAACGCTCATCGGATGCGCTCGTGGTCCACGTTCCAGCAATACTTCCGTTACCATCGCCTCTAAAGTTGGCAACCAAAAGATCAAACGTGGTATTTGAAGTATAGCCGCCGCTGTTACTGCCTCCAGAAACAATACTAAAAGAGTCAGCCGTGTCGTTGTTGCGGATACCGATAGCAAAATGACCTGAAGTGTTTGTGTACATCACCCCACCGAAAGTAGAACCGGGGAGAAGTCCGTCAATGTCGGACCCGCTGCCCCAGTTCGTAAAGATTTGGGAGGTGTTGCCAATCGCTAAAGCACCGTTGACATCCAACTTGTACCCCGGCGTCGTGGTGCCGATACCGAAATTGCCGTTCGACAACAACGCCATCTTGTCCGAACCACCAGCCCGGAAGTAATGGTTACCCGACGCATACTGCGAACCCGAGTAGTAATTCCCGCCAATCGACCACGAAATCATGTTGCCAGAGGCCGTGCCAAAGCCGACCTGACCAGCGGTGCCCGAAGCGTGATCAAAGTGAAGCATCGAACTGATAGCGCCACTAGCCACGCCATCTGTGTCCGTAAACGTCACCTGCGGGCTAGTAGAAGCTACCTCAAGTTCAGCCGAAGGCGTCATGGTACCGATACCGACCTTGCCGTCAGACAAGATCCGCATCTTCTCAGAGTTATTAGTAGCAAACCGCAACGGGCCAGCCTCACGCATCCACAAACCAGCACCGTTCGTAGCGTCGTCATAAAACAGCGTGAACCCGTCGCCGCTAGTCGAACCCGATTCAGTGTTCGTCAAATGCAACTCAGTAGCGGCAGTGCTAGGCGTGTGCAGATGCAGCGGTCCACGAGCAGGCGACGTGGTGCCGATACCGACATTGCCAGACGAATCAATCGTCATCCGGTTGGCGTTGTCGTAACCCCGGAAAATCAGACGGTCGTCTGACGTGTCGTAATAGATCGAACCTCGTGCCCCGTCTACTGAGTCACCGAACACTAAAGCGGGGTCAGATGCGTCGGTGGACAGAATCCGCACCTCGGGGTTCGATGCACCATGCACGTCGAGTTCTTTAGAGGGCGACGAGGTGCCGATACCGACACGATTATTCGTCGCATCCACATGCAACGTGTCCGTATCAACCGTCAAATCGCTAGAAATTGTCAAAGTCGGCACAACAGAAGTCAACTCAGGTTTTGTCCTCAACCACTTCTCACCATTCCACGTGTACGTGCGACCATTAACCGTGTACGTATCGTTAGTCGATGGAGAATTAGGAAAATCAATAGCCATTACTCAGCCTCCAGTGCCGCAATTCGTCCCTCTAGGGCCTCAATAGTTGTTTGTTGAGCAGTGTTCAGAGCCGACAATTCCTGAACAGCCTTGACCATCGGAGCCATCAGTTCGTTGTAACGCAAACCCTGACGATCCACCGTAGTCACAGTGTTGCCTTCTTCGTCGGTTTCTTCCGTGGATTCAGTGTGCGTCCACACAGCCAAGTCTGCAGCGTCGTCACCAAGAACCGTAGCGATCTCTTGCGCTACAAACCCCATGTGTTCCCGAGTGCCGACATAGCCGCTGCGGTCGTTCCATGTGTACGACACAGGCCGCAACGAGTCCACAAACGCCAACCCCAAAGTCAGGTCTGTGACGTTTGTTTTGTCTCGTTCGTCCGACGTTTGGATGGTGCCGTTCGTGGCGTAAACGTCGTCCCAACGCCTGACCGACAACCCCAAATCAGAGACATTATCAACCATGGAGTGAAGCACTGTCGGGCCGAAAGCGTAGCCGTACGCACCAGTAACACCGTGGCCTGTGCCAGCGTTGGTGCCAGCAAACCGCATCTGGATCGACATGCCCGTGGTGGTATCGGCACTGTAGGTCTGGTCTGCACGGCCAAAGATGCCAGCGTTGTACTTCGGATTATTGGTCGTAAACTGAGGGTCGTTTGAACCGAACAACAAGCCAGGCGTGAACTGGGCTGAAGTGTTCATGCCCGCAGCAACAAGAGCAATGCCCTTATCTGTGCCTACCGAACTAGTACCTGAAGCGCTACTGCGGACAGAAATAATCCCGTTTAGCAGTTCAAAATCTGTTTGGGGCGCTGTAGTGCGAACGCCGATCTTGCCGTCAGCCTTGACCGTCATTGCTGTCGAATTGTTTGTTCGGAACAGTATGTCGTCCGACGAGATCGTTTCTACATACAGCGGCCCGTCTTCGTTGCGGACTGCCATAATTCCCGAACTAGTGTTTAGAAATCCGATCTGTCCAGCGTTCGAGCCTCCAGCTTGAAACTGGATGCGAGAGTTTGTGGTCGATCCGACCGTGCCGCCGCTGTCGTTAATCGTTACAATCGCAGTTAGAGGGTCTTCAATATCAAGAATCTGGCTTGGCGACGTAGTGCCGATCCCGACCTTGCCATCGTCTTGAATCTCCATACGGGTAGACCCGCCCGAATAGAACAAGATCGAACCAGCAGACGACGACGAGTCGCCATCGCCATACAAGTTGATACCAGCGCCATCGCTAGTGGCAGTACGGCCACGCAACTGAAGAATCTCACGACCAGAAGAGCCGTTATTAGAGATCAACGATGTGGACTCGTTAGAGATAGCCAACGTGCCGTTGACTTCCAGCGGATAACCCGGCGCATTGGTGCCGATACCAAGCCGGTTGTTTGAGTCGTCCCAAAACAGATTGCTCGCATCACTAGAAAACGCACCGTTGCCATCAGCAAACTGAACAGCACCAGCCGACCCAGAAGCAGAAGAACTCGCCGCACCAATCTCCACCCACTGCTGACTAGAACCATCATCGTAATAAACAAAAGTCTTACCAGTGTCAGTCTCAAACCAAATATCACCATTAGCCGGAGAAGACGGAGCCGTATCAGACATGGAAATGTTAGCAACAGACGTGCCGCCAATATCAATCCACGCCGAGTCATAGTAAACAAACACGTCGCCAGTATCAGACTCAAACCAAATATCGCCCACACTAGGAGACGACGGAGCCGTATCAGACACCGTAGCGCCCCCAGCAACATCAGCCCAACTCAACGTACCCGAACCATTAGTCGTAATAACCTGATCCGCAGACCCATCCGAAGTAGGCAACGTAAACTGACCGGTAACAGCCAAAGACGTGGCAGTAAAAGCATCATCCGTCTTTAGAGTATTAGCAGCAGACCTGTAAAGCGTCGTGTCGCCAGTGGCAGAACCAGAACCCCAAGTAATCTTACCGCCCGCATCAATATTGATACGATTCTGTGAATCACCGTCCACATTAGCGGCGAGAGCCTGCGAAGAAGCAGAACCCAACTCATCAATAGTTATGGGAGTTTTGAATTTTCTTGCCACGGCCTCAACCGATCCTTTAACATGATGTGCCCTCAAGCACAAAAGTAATACTACACCTATTATAGCGTAAGAGGTGGGGCCGGAACTACAACCAGCCCCACCCCCTGTCGGGTAATCGCCTGCACGGCGGAGTAACTACTGATCCCAACTGTCGTCTGGACCCGTAGCGCCACGAGTTGTTTCTCGTGACATCTTATCAGCCAATGACAACGACCCGAAGAGCGTTAGTGGCTGGTGCTGAGGAGAACGTCAACGTTACCTCGTTCGTACTTGTGCGGTCAACATCACAGATTACGGTTTCCTTCGTGGAAGCATCATATACTTCCACAACAACATCGTCGGTACCAAGGTTGTGCGTGACAGCAATAGCGGTAGCAGAGTTGTCGCCAATAGTCTCAGCATGGCGAGTCATAAACCCTAGGTTAGTTTTTGCACCGGCAGCATCCGAAGCGCCAGTACCACCGTGAGCAACAGCAATGTCAGTTGCCTGCCATTCACCGGTAGCAATCGTACCAATCGCTGTAATATTAGTCTGAGACGCTGTAAGAACAGTACCTGTCAAGTTGCCAGTTACGTTACCGGTTACGTCGCCAGTCAAATCTCCAGTAACATTGCCAGTGACGTTACCAGTGACATTACCCGTCACGTTACCGGTAACTGCACCTTCAAGAGTACCCACAACCAGTGTAGCAGCAGTGTAGCCAGTAGCGCCCGTGTTGACCGTAGTGGTCGGGGCAACCTGAGAATCCACGAACAGTCGGAACTTGTTATCAGAAGCGTCACGGAAAAGACCAGCGTACAAGTCTTGCGAGCCAGAAGTGTCATAAAGACCATAGAAACCAATGTCAACAGCGTCAGAACTGTTGTTGTTGTTCGCAAGAACGATAAGCGGGTCTTCAATCGAAAGAGTAGCAGTGTTAACTTCAGTCGTTGTGCCGCTAACCGTCAGGTTGCCTGAGACAGTAACATCGTTGAATGTTACGTCGTCGCTTGTGCCCACAGCCTGCCCAATAGCAACCGTAGGTGTAGCCGACTCGCCAGAGTTATTACTTAAAGTTACGCCAGTTCCTGCCACGAGTGACGTAACGTAATCACCGGTCGTGTCAGTGCCTAGAGCAACGCTGTTTGCCTGAATCGTGGTACTGAGCGTAATATCGCCGGTACCGTCAAACGAAACGCCCGTGGCTGCAACATCGCCGCTGAGTGCAATAGTACGGCCAGTAGCAAGAGCGGTAGCCGTATCGGCGTTACCGGTCACATCACCAGTCACATCACCGGTAACATCACCCGTGACGTTGCCAGTCACATTGCCCGTTAGGCTGGCGGTAACGGTGTTAAAAGTAACGTCAGCCGAAGTGCCAACAGCCTGCCCGATAGCAATCGTAAGCGAATCAGAAGAATCATTAGCGGTGGTCGTGACACCCGTGCCGCCCAGAATGCTCAGTGTGCCACCATTTAGGTTAACGCTAGCAGACGTAGAAACATCGTCAGTGAAAGACAGGGTTGTGGAAATCGCAGCGGTGCTAACAGCAGTCAAACGACCTTGAGCGTCAACAGTGAAAGTTGGGATGGCTGTGGCTGAGCCATACGAGCCTGCCGAAACAGCGGTGTCTGCGAGGTTGATTGTAACAGCACCACTACTGCCGCCCCCGGAAAGACCAGTACCGGCAGTAACGCCAGAAATGTCGCCTTCCTGAAGGTTTACCCACGACGTACCGTCATAAACCTTAAGGGCATTATCGCCAGTATCGAAGTAAACTTGACCGTCTTCAGGAGATGAAGGAGCAGTGCCAAGATTCTGAATCTTAGCATTCTGCAACTCATTCTTATTTAGGTCAAGATTAGTTAAGAATTTCTGAGCCATTACCTCTCCGAACTCATGTTAGGTATGCTTTACCCGCAAATGCTGATTCAAAAGAAACAGTCACACTACTCGTACTATTATATGATACCGTACCGACAACCACTGTCCCCGCAGAATCCACAACAGTTACAGACGGAAAACCGTCTAAAGTGTGCGTAATATCCCAAGAACTAGAAGCAGCAGCCTGATTGAAAGAAAACCGTTTCGGTATCAAAGGTAGCGGATCGCTCCCCCATGAACTCGCTCCTTTTGGTCCCCAAAGATTACCGGAAGAAGTATCAATGTAAAAATCGCCCTCAGAGCCGGTAACATCAGAAGGTTCCCCGCTGGAATAAAACAGGTTAGACGAAGACCCAGCGTCATTGACAAACGTGGACGCAACCACCGTGACAGAATTAGAATCCGTCTCAGAAATAGTAATCGAATTTACAATATCTTGAGCAGAAACCGTGTTACCAGCGGTCTCCTCAACAGTTACAGTATAGTCCGGCATGTTTTACTCCACAGAAAAAGTTCCTTTTATCAACCTTAGAACAGCGGGCTGAGAACCGGTAGAAAACACCTCTAAATCGTAGACGTGCTCACCGACCTCTAACTCGCTAGTTTCTCCAGCAGATAAACTTAATGTTATTTTAGCAGTTTCTGTGTCTTGTGTAATCCTACCATTCGTTGAAGTGAACTCAACCAGCGAAGAAGCAGCGTCATACGTTTTACGCACCTGCATCCGAGAATCCCAATATTGTAAATTCGCTAGTTCCGAGTCAGGATTTTTGACCACAACTTCCGCTGTAAACGCAATACCTTTCGTGCAAAACAAATCTACCCTAGCCGCCGTCATTTGCAATACCCCCAGCAATATAGTCATCCGCCATCATAATCATGCCACGGGCAACCCAATCAGGAAGATTATCTGAAGTTACCACCATCAGATTAGCAAACCCATCCTCACCAATAACCTCACCAACAAAAATGAAATGACCCAGAATCCCAGTCTCGCCACGGGCAGCAAAAACATTAGACACCAAATCGTTCACCATATCGTCAGGCTCAGCGTGTACAGTCGTGGCATCAGAAGATTCGCTATCCTCCAGAGCGTCGGCTAACAAACCTAACAGGTCGTCAACATTGTCGTCATCACCACGTTCACTCCAAGGCACAAAATCTTCTGACATTCCAGACTCCTATTCTTCTAAAGCACGTAGCCGCACCAGTTCCTGCTGCAAATCAGAATTCTTCTGCTCTAAAACAGTGACTTCTTCCTGCAAATGGTGAGTTATGTAACGTAACCTGTTGTTTTCTTTTCTCTGTAACGCATATTCTATCCGACTTTGCTTCACTAAATCTAGCCACACAAAATCTTGAGCAGCGTCAACCTCCATGTTCAACTTTTTGGTTTTCCGCTGATTCGTTAAAACAATTGCTGTCAACGTCACCCCTGAACCCACCAGAGCAGGTACAGTCATGTTTAAGAATTCTATCCACATTCTGTTCCCCTCTAATAGTGGCCCCTTTCGGAGTATTAAATGAAATCTAACTCAACAACAAGCGTGGGGCCGATTTGGACACCAAACACAGTCGCTCCAGCATTGTAAAAATTCCAGTAGTTAGCCTGTTGAGAATAGGTCACATTACCTGTGTGTCCTAGTCCTGATGAAGATGTGCCAGTATTATTCGTATGCGTCATACACACAGAGCCTGTTTTCAAATGATCTACAAGTTGTTGACGGTGGCTACCAAGTTCAATACCGCCATCTGCAATACCAATACCGTTCCGATAGCCTCCGGGGTCACCGCCAACAAACTCTGCACGAGAAAGATAGTTATCGCTATATGACCCCGTAGTGGCGGAACCAGAACCTGACCAGTTCTTGCTAACAGAATACGTAAAGTTGCAATTTGTGTAGTTAGGATTCGTGGCCGTAAACGAACCCGTGTATCGGCCAAGAAAAAGATTACCGTAACCATTACCGAACCCGCCATCATTCCAGCGCAGAACATTAAAGTAAGCAGACTTGACTACAGGACGAGTTGCGAGCCTAGACGTTAGCGATACGCCCGATGTGTCATTTGTAAAATTAACAAGACCAAACCAAGGGTGGACACCGTTTACGAATTTACTGATCTGTGGAAAGTCAGCGCCACCTTGACCGCTGCTAGTTTTCCAAGACGTGCCACGAGCGCCTTTTGTGCCGCTAGCCACAAAGTAGTATGTTACAGGATCAGACCCTTGATGAAACTGCTTGTAGCCATTATTTACCTTAACGTAGCCACCAGTAACGGGCTTACCTGTATACGAGTTACTTTGCTTTAAAAACAGATCAGCATCAGGGACAGATTTGTATTGACCTCCAACTTTAACGTGTGCTGGCATATCGGCCTCCCTTACGACACGTGCTGGAGATAGATGGAACCGTTAGGTGCGCCGTCGCCGTTGTTAGGGTTCGCTGTACCGTAAGTAACTCGGTAACCCCCGCCTGTACCGTCTGTGTATGTGTCCGTTTTGCGTGCAAAATAGTTATCCATATCACGGGTACCGATGCCCGTGACATGGCCGTTAGCGTCAACAGTAATATCTTCAATAACAAGAGCGTTATTGTTGCCGCCGTAGAAGCCGTTAAGGTTAGAAGTGTTGGCGTGGCTAACAGTAACGCCCGCACCCTCGCCAGTGCCTGAGACATCAATACTTGTACCGCCTGACACTGTAGCAACATAGTTACCAGTGGTTTTAGTCCCTAGAGCGATAGTATTGTTTAAAATTTTTGCACCAGTAACAGCGGAGTCTTGAATCGCAGCAGTATCGACAGCATTGTTAGCCAACTCAGACGAACCAACAGCATTAGCATTAATCTGAGTCGCAGTAATAGAGTTACTGGTAATATGATTACCGTCAATCTTGCCAAACGCCAAGTTGCCAGAGCCATCACGACGCAGAACCGAATCTGTTCCCGCCGTAATTTCAGCAACATTACCAGACCCTGTACCAGCCTTACCTAAAATACTGTAACCGCTAGAAATGTTTTGCATCTTAGCATAAGTTACTTGGTCGTTTGCGATCATACCTGTCTGAACCTGCATACTCTGCAACGCACCCGTGGTACGACCCAGAACAGAGTTAGTGCCAATTTCAACGTTTTGAGGAACACCAGTAGACGACTGACGAATCTTCACCGTATTAGCACCCATGTTTGCCAACTTAGCGTTCGTAACCGCACCATCAGTAATACGAGCCACATCAAGAATACCAGTCGTCAACTTCGATGCGTCTAAGTCTGTACCAAGTTTAACGTTCGTAATATCGCCAGAACCAATTCTAGCAGCAGGCAACGTGCCAGCAGTCAACTTAGAAGCATCCAAATCACTGCCAAGTTTAGCATTAGTAACCGCAGCAGAACCAATCTTACCTTCAGTAACAGCACCAGTAGCAATCTTGCCTTCAGCCACAGCAAGATCATTAATCTTCGCTGTCGTAACAATACTGTCATCCAAAGCGTGCTTGTGATTAGCAAGAGCAAAAGTAGTACCAGAACCGTCAGACGTGGTACCATCAAGTGAAACTACCGTGCCAGACTCGTTGATATTAAACCAGCCAACACCGTTAGAGTACTTGAGAATACCGGCGCTGCTGTCAGTGCTGGTGTAGTAGAAGTACCCGTTCAAGTCAGTGTCTGGCTGTGACTCCTCAGTCGTGACAAAGCCAGCCGCACGGGCCTTCAAAACCTGATGCGATTCCGTCATCTGGTCACGAGTAAAGGGGTCAGTAGCCGCACCCCATTCATAAATTTCAAATCGTCCGGTCTTATCAAGAGCCATAAAAACGCACCTCCTCCGTATATTGTACTACGAAATTTGAGTATCCAACAGTGTAATTTCGGCGTCAGACAGGTACCTGTCAAACATGCCGAACTCTGCAAGCCCGAACCGTGGGTTGAACTCGCTAGCCGCACCTTCACCAATTACGCCCAACGTAATCTCGTTAGCGAAAGCACTCGTGTTGCCAGCAGTAGCAGTGTTTTGCTCTGTTCCGTCAACAACTAGGCTGAAGTTTCCTTCAGGGTCACGGCGGACAACCACAGAGCGCCAACTTCCGTAACTGGTTTCTTGCCATTCAACACGCTCAACCACAGAACCTTGGGTAAAACTTGCTTTCAGGTAGTCGTCTTCAAAGTAGATAGTTAGTCCGTCGCTGTCTGAAGTATGCAACTTGAAAATGTCGTAAGTACCAGAGTCCCAGAACCTTCTAATCTGCATAGCGATAGAGAACGGCATGTGGGTTTCAAACTTGATTGGGCGATGAATCTTAGGCGACCCTTCAAAAACATGAATTAAATCTTTATTTACCAACTGGCTAGGAGCGTAAGCAACGGACGAAGCAGGGAATGTCCGAGTCAGAGTCCATGTCTGTCCGGCGTCAACCGAGTCAGCACCAGTCGTAGCGCCCACAGCAATCGTGGTCGGCAAGAATTTCGCAACCTCCGAGCCGGAATACTCAACACTGATCTGCTTAATCGAAGACCCAGCATATTTAGTTGAGCCAGTATACGTATCTTGAGCGTCAATCGTAATAACGCCGCCAGACGCAGTGACCGCATTACTGTACTCAGTCTCGCTACCATCCGTCACATCGTACACGGTAACTTTGACATCATGGCTAGCAGCCGCATTCGCCAACCCGCTAATAGCCAAAGTATCGCCGCCACTAGCAGCATGACCATAGTACCAGAAGTTTGTTGTTCCACCGATTCTACGCATCGCCAAAATGTCCAAGTCGTTTGAACTTGCCTCATTGACAGTAGTCGTAAGGTTCGTGGTGCCACCAATAACGGCGTTGAATGAAGCGCTGTAGGCGCTAACACCGTTCAGGTCAATATCAACTGTCGGGGAATACGTGTAGTATCCAAAGTTTGTTGTTGACCCACCGTCCACGTAGGCATGGGCAGAAGCCGAAGTGTCCGAGTCTCCGCTGAATGAAATGGGAGAAGAGAAAACCATTACTCGGCTCACTGCACAAGAAGCCGGACCAGCATCAGCCCAATCTCCACCACCCGAACCAGTTATTTCGCCCAGAACCTGAATCTGTGCGTCGGCTCCAGCAGCCGCCGTATCAGGCGTGATCGTGCTAGACCCCAAAGCGTTAGTGGCCCAGTCGTCGTAAAGACTTCTCTGAGCGTAGAACGAAATAGTTGCGTCGCCGCCATCTAGCGCAGACCGGGAAACTCTAATCACAAATTCGCCGCCGTGATTCAGTTCAGCGAAATCAACAGGGTTAGAGTAAGCATAGTTTGTTGCGTTCTGAACGTTATAGCCTTCAACGAACAGCAAACGTGCGTCACTGTCGCTCCCGGCAGTCAGCCCTGACACAACATAAATTGCCCAGTCGTTATCAGAGCCGCCAGAATCCTGCCCGGACACAAGTAAACGCTTCTCACGGAAAAGCCAATCCGCTGGAGTAGCGCCACCAGCGCCAGCGGTATCAACCGCAGCCGTGGGTGCCTTCAGGTCGGAAACGACAGCAATAATGTCAAACCCTGTAGTGGACGCACCCAAATCACAAGAACTAGAAGAAGCAGTAAGCAGGCTTCCGTATGTCGAAGATGTTAGATCGCCATAGAAGTATTGTGAACCTGTAGTGAAATGGGCATGGCCCACGCCGCCGCCGAGTTCAGGCACAGTTGCTGAAGCGGAGTTTTCATTCAAAAGAATGTTACGTCCATATCCTTCAACATCAGAAATAAAACTCTTACCATAGTAGGTGACGCCACCAGAACCTGCGTCGGATTCGGTTGCTGGGTAGACAGCCGTTGTAAAATCGTAACCGCCCTGTGCTGACTCGGTGACTTGACTCACCTTTGTTGCGATACCGCCGACGACCATGCTGTTGTTTACAGCGTCAGACAACTGTGTACCAGAAGCATCAGGGTCAACGTTAGGATCAACCAACAACTCAACCCTGTACGGGCTGTCCTTGTCGCTAGTCATAACAGTAAGAACAGCGGTCGTGGGTGAATCCGTCTGGAGTTGAGTACGCAGATAATTGACGATAGCATCTCGCCGTCCAGCGTTCAAACCAGAGAACCCTGTCCTGATCTGGTCACGGTAACCCTGCACAGTATCGAAAAAGTCTTCTGAGAAATTTTGAAGATCAATCCACTCAACCGAATCATCATCAACACCGTCAATCAAGTCGAAGTCATCCCAGTCGTACCCGTCGAACGCAGCCCACGGAGTGAAACCAGAAGCAGCCGTCAGAAGCGTTGTACCAGTCACGTTCGCCAACCACAAAAGACTACCTGCCGCAACAGTATCAGGATCAGTCAACTTAGATTTACTCTCCGTACCTTCTGTCGGGCGAGTGTAATCGAAATCGGTGGTTAAATCAGCAATTTCTGATGCTGGCCGTGACAAAACTTCAACCAAGCGAAGCAGTGGCAACGGAAGGATGCCGGGGTGAGTTTCCGAAAAGTCTGTAATGTTCTGATCGTCTAAAAGCATAAACGACGGTAGCAAGTTATACATGACGTTCGCAAAAGTTGCAGAATCTGTGATGTTATCTTCCGAAATTGCAGGGTCATACAAAAACAGGCCAGACTGACTCGTCAAAGGATCAGAACCCTGACCGGCAAACGTGATAACCATACGAACGAAAGAAGTGTCAGACAATGTGCTAAACGACTGGAACATCATCAGACTGTCGCCGTCCGATACATCCGCCGTCGTGGGCTGACGCAACGAAGAGTTAGACGAATATGTATCGCCTGTCCCTGAAGAAACCGTGCTTACTTCTAAATCCAATGTGAGCGTAGCAGCAGTGCCCTCAACAGACATGTAGATGCTAGCCATGTAGTTGTACGCAGACTTGGCGGAGACCCACGGCGACTTAACAACAACGTCGTCGGTTCCAGCAGAGTACACGAGCAGGGTGTTCTTGATAAAGGAGTATCCCGGTCGATCACCGGGAACATAGGTGGGGTAGAAGCCTTTTTCGTTGATTCGGAACAACTGACCGTTCGTGGAGGTAACTTCCCACCCTGCGGTTGATGAGCCGGAACCGAACAGTGACTGTTCGTTGGAAAAAATGTTAAAGTTTTTGTGCGACATAACTCAACCTAAGCCTTAAGTCACTGTAATGTTCAACGTACCGTAAGTCACCAAAGTACCGAGATTTCGCAAAACAATATCGTCAGATACGGCACCTGTTCCGTTGAGAACAGTAAAGGTGTTGGAGTCGTTGCTTCCTCCCGTATAAGCGCTGCTTGAATTCTTTGTGGCGGCACCTAAAGTTGTTGCAAGTGTACCAGTTCCGGGGAGGCTGACTGAAACAGCAGGATCAACCTTTCCGCTATTGGCAGTGTCGTTATAGTTCAGGCCGTTAGCAACAGCCTCAAAAGGAACATCATTTGCAGCCCCAGAAGTGATTGTGGCCGCACCCGTGTTAGTGAACTCGTAGATAACAGGAGTCGCCTCATCAGCATCAACATAGTAGAAACTTAATTCCCCAGCAGCATAATCAGAGCCACCAGAACCACGCACAGTAGAAGCATCGTCAGGAACGACACCAGTAATATCCAAATTCACAGTAGTCTTAGAACCGCCCGCAGAAGTGTAATGCCCCACGTTACTACTACCCACAAGAGTAGTTCCATCCATGGTCAAAGACTCAACATAGTCAACACCGTCAACACTGTCAATCAAAGCAATAACCTCATTGCGCCGAACAGTGTTAGTGGACCAGTTCCAAGTGTTTGCGTTCAAGTATGCCTTCAAAGCCGTCTGAATAGCCGTGCTCACATCTGAGCCAGCAAAGCCACTCTTCTTCACGACGGAAGCCGTCACATCAATCTCAGCCAACTCAGCGGACATAACGTCAACAATCAGACCAGAAGGAGTCCGGTCTGCCAAAGAAGAATGCAAATCGGCAAGGTTAGATGAAGTCGCAACAACCTCAGCAGCCGCCGAAGCAGGGTTACTCACCGTGGAAGCAATCGCAACCAGCACAGCGCCATCATGCGTACCGTAATCATCCGCAGTAGTGTCACGGTCACGATACCTACGACGGTTGAACACCTCAACCCGCTTAGCGTAAGATTTGTTAGCACCAACATAGTACTTGATCTGTGTGGCAGTTGTGGCCGCAGAAGTGTAACTCGCTAAAAGATTCACACCCCGATCAAAATACTCATCATCGGTCTCAGCATCCGTACCGCCAGAAGCATTGGTGCTAAACACAGCCGATTCAAAGAACGTGGCATTAGCAGAAATCAAAGTCAAACTCTTGCCGGAAGCCGCAACATTGTAAGCGGCACCAACATCGACAGCAGTAACAGCCGCTGTACCAGAAAGCGAACCATTCAAAGTAAACGCAGAGTCCAAAGCGAACGTGTACGAAATGCCAGTCACGGAATCAAGGAACAAGAACTCAGTACCAGCATCAAGAGTTCGCTCAAACGTATCTGAATCCGTAAACGTGATAGTCAAAGTAGCAGTAGCCTTAGCACCGTCGCTACGGGTCAACCCAAACAACTGCAACAGGACTTCAGTAGTTGCAGCAGGGACACGGTTGATAGAGTTAGCCAAACTAGACGAGCGGATAGCAAACGCCTCTGAAAGAACAGTTTCGATCTGACCGGCCTCAGGACGCCAGTTAGGCAACAGGCCCCGAGCCGCACCCAGAATCTCATTCATCAACTCAACAGGGTCGTCGTCGTAAACTGTTAGATCAACATACTTCTTTACATCAGGTGAATTAGCCACGATACCCTCACTTAAAACTAATCTGAACGTCAGACACCACGCCCGAAGTCTCTAACACCTTAACTTCGGAAATCTCCAAAGTCTCACTGGAATAAAAGTTGAGGAACGCATCAAAAAACTCGCCACTATCAAACGTGTGGAAAGTAGGCTCGTTCATACCAAAGTCAGGTAAGAGCGGTCGCTCATTCTTCTCAGTACGAAGAAAGCCCTTAATCTGTTGTGCCTTGTACGTATCCGAATCCAGACGAACAGTGTTAAACCTGTTGAAATCCAAACTCAATGGATACGAAAGTACAAATTCTGCCACGGTAGCCTCCGAAAAAAGTCCTCATATACATTCTACCGAAAATATGGGTGACCTATCAACTACTCAGAGACAGAAGCCAGCCAATCTGCAAAATTAGCATCCTGCACAGGCATCATGTGGAACTCAACCAAATCAATGTCCCAAGGGCTACCTGACATAGCCCACGCTATCTCAATGTTTTCATCAGCCCGAACTGTACCATGGTTTGTCTCTAGCCCGTAGTTATGGATAAAGTAGTTAACCAAACATGACTCAATCCCTGCATGATAGCAAGGAGAGTCAGGAGCATTACCGTGGGGGCAAATGTTTGGAATGATAGTGACTTCGCTCTTATTGACAGTTAAGATCAGACGATGCCCGTCAACGTTCCACTGTAGTTCTTTAAGCATCAGAATCTAGGTCGTCATCCAGAAGGTAGTTGTTGTCTTCGTTTGCGCCTTCTTTAAGATTAAGAACTTCTTGCAAACGGACAACAGTCACTTTTGCAACTTCTAGTTGAGCCTCTAGCCGGATATTTTCTTCCAAGGCAGCAGTGTACTTCTGCCAAATTTTGCCAGCCAGCAAACCATCATCGTAGTCAAACATTAACGAGTCACCTCTAAATCTAAAACAAAAATACCTTCAACAACACGTTCAACGTTGCCTGAGGAATCCTCAATCTCTAGATCATACACCCCGCCATCACTCAAGCCTGCCGTAACAGTAGCCGACAACGACAGAGTAATCTCACCTGAAGAGTTCAGAGAAATCCTGTTGTTTTCCGTAGTAAGTTCTACGATAGTGTCAGATGAACTAGTAGTCCGCCGAACCTGCATACGAGCAGTGTACGTACTCAAATCTCTAGCGTCACCATTGCTGTCTTTAACGGTAAGGGTACGGGTAAACGTCACCCCTTGTTCACAAGTAATATCGTATGCGCCAGCACTCATAAGAATGACCTCCTATACGATATTATACCGTATTACTCGCTGTCAGCGGCCATAGGAGCGCCGTCCTGCGGAGCATCTTCAGCCTGTGCTGCATTAAGAGCCGCACGCAGAACAGCATTCTGTGCGGTCAAGTCAGTGATCTGACGAAGCAGATCGTTGATAACATCCTGTGGATTTACATTAATTTCACTCATAGCAATATGCTACCTTTCTTAGAGATACGTGTCAACTACTGAACTCCACCAAACGGGGGCATCGCAACCCTTGTCCCATTTGGCGAAATCAGCCTTGTCTATTCTATAAAAATTCCTGTACGTGTCAACTGCTTCAGCAATCGGGGCATGAGTTCTACCGTTCTGCAACACTTCTCCCACGCACAACGCAATGTCAGTCAACCCCTGATCAGAAATACGGGCCAACGTGCTTTCCACGTTCACCAACTGCTCGTAACAGGCGTGAGTCTTATTGAACCTAAACTCAAACTGCTCACATAGCCCGTAGCCGTGGGCCAGAAGCCACTGAGCATTAGTCAGTGAATCCCCGACCCAACGAGTAGCAGGATGATTGTGGTAGCCTCCCTTGTGTGGAGTCCCAGCCTTCGTTAGAGGAACATCAGCATCGGTTGCCCCATGCCGCCGCAAAGCAGAGACAAGCATCTGCGTTGTCTCAACAATCATCTTAGGTACGTGCTTATCGCACAGTGCCTCAGCCGCTTTTTCTGGACTTTCGTCTACTACAAAAATATTCATCTTGCTCCTTTCTAGTACCCCCGGTGGGATTTGAACCCACACTGTATCGGTTTTAAGCCGACTTTCTCTGCCAATTGGAATACGGGGGCTTGGTGCCGTGAGTATATCACCAGTCCAAACAGAGCGCAAGTCTATTCTTCGGGAGCCTCAGTAAACGCCCACGCAACCCCAGAAGAAGGATGCCGGAGCCGAGCAATAGCCTTAGCCTCCAACTGGCGGACACGCTCACGAGTCAGCCCCATAGTCTCACCAATCTCCTGCAAAGTCATAGCAGACTTCTGTTCACCGAGACCGTGGTGCATCACCAAAACACGATACTCACGTTCAGGCAGTACCGAGAGGGCCTTCAAAATATCGGAAGCAAAACTATTCTTAATGCCGACATCCTCAACAGACGCCTGATCGGGGTCAACTAGAATGTCTGCGTGCGAAACTGAACTATCTTCAGTAAGCGGGTTATCAAGAGAATCTAGGCGAGTATTCTCCATGTAAGACCAAATTTCATCTAACTTATCCATGTCCCAGTCTAAGAAGTCAGCAAGGAACTCCCGAGAGAACTCTTCAGCAACCAACTCAAACTCTTCCACAACAGCAGCAAGTTTGCGAACATCTGCCTCAACATGCATCGGAAGTCGGATTGCCCGACCGTAGTTGGCGATAGCCCGCTGACAAGCCTGACGACACCACCAAGTAGCATACGTGGAAAACTTGAAGCCCCGTTCCGGGTCGAACTTGTCTACTGCTCGCATCAGCCCAATAGTCGCTTCTTGAATCAAATCCTCGTATTCCATGCGAGACTGAGAACGTGCATAGCGTGCCGCTGTATCCATTGCTAGGCGAAGGTTGTGCTCAACAAAAGTATCCTTTGCACGCTTACCTTCTCTTACAGCAATATTGAGTTTACGTCGTTCAGCGAACTCCAACTGAATACCCTCAATGTGTGCGTAGTTCAGTTCCTTTGCCGCCGACAAACCAGCCGCTACAGCCCGACCAAGAACGACTTCCTCTTCTCGGGTAAGAATCTTATGCTTTGAACTTCTAACGTATCCTGCCATTATCTGTTGCTCCTATTCTTGTAGTTTGAGGGATGCCGTAACTTGGCTTCTTCCCTCTCCCAGTCATATACGCCCGTTTTAGGGGTATATACTGAAGATCGTTCCGTTGGACGCCGATTGATAGCCATAACATTCTCATCAATTGTCTCTCCACGGTCCTTCCCGTTGTAAACGGCCAAGTCTTGCAAGTAATTCCAAACTTTTGTAAATAAGTTCATGCTTTTGCTCCTAATCTTTGCTCAAAACCTGAAGTCCTGCTCGCTGAAAAGCAGTCTCTTGAGTTTATCGTCCCCATACTTCCGACGATCATCGTCCGTAAGGTCGATAACATCATGCTCGCCGTCTGTATATAGGGTTCCCCAAGAGCCACCACCCAAGTCAGGCTCAGTTGAAATATGTACTTCTTTCAGGACTGTCTCCATGGCGACACCTGCATGTCGGCATAACTCCTCAGCCTGCCCCTCAGGGAAACTGAATAGAATCTCGTCATGAATAGGTAGAACCGCATAGTCCCACAGTCCTTGTTCTGCCACGTCTATCATGGCTTTGCCCAGTATATCACGTGCCGTGGACTGAATGCAATAGTTTAGAGCCGCATACGGTCGCTCTGAGTCCACAGGTAACTTACGGCCTGTATGCGTAATCACGTAGTTTCTATGCCCCTTCTTTACTGGGAACGCTAACTTGTGAGAATACTCGGTCACGCCTTTATATGTAGAGTCGAAAAGGTCGCACACCTGCTGTGCCTCATCCACCGACAAGCCAGATTGTCTAGCCAAAGTTTTAGGCCCGGCCCCGTACACCTTGCCGAAGTTCACAGTCTTGGCTACTTTACGAGTGACGCCAGTGTTATCAGCGGTAGTCTGGTGAAGATCGGCGCCTGCACGGAAAACCTTCAACATAACAGGGTCTTGAGAAAGAGCCGCAAGAACACGCAACTCAACCCCAGAGAAGTCGATAGATGCCATCCGGCACCCTTCTTCAGCCAAGAACATTCTACGTATAGCATCCCCACCTGAAGGCAACTGTTGCAAAGGAGGGTTGTTTACGGACATGCGGCCAGTACGGGCCTGCAAACTGTTAATCTTGGGATGCACACGACCGCTAGAGTCCATAGACTCTAGAGACGCAACAACATAACTGTCCCGCCACTTAGCGCTGTTCTTAGCCGCCATCACAGCCTGAGCCAACATACCGGCGTTTCCGGCGTTCTCATCGGCAGCAATCGCAGACAGAATGGTCTTGTCAACCTTCAAAGCACCCGAAGCGGTCGTTTCAACAAGAGTGATCCCTAGATTCTGAAGCCCCTCAGCAACGTCTTTAGTAGCATTATGATTAGCCACCCCAAAAGAGTTGACAATGCCGATATTCTTCTTTTCCTCGGCAGTCATGCTCTCAATAAGTTGTTCAGCATAGTCCACATCAATTCGCATACCACGACGTTCCATAGCCGCAACGAGTTTTAGAATCGTGTGCTCATACTTAACCAAGTGATCCATGGTCTGCCGTTTGATCTCATCACGCAACTTAGGGAAAAGCCGAGCAGTAAGAATAACGTCCGTTCCAGCGTAATGCACAAGCGTAGGGTGGGCCGCAGGGATGTTTTTCCAGCCCTGCTGAACGGACCACTTGTTCTGCTTGAACAACTCTTTAAGCGCACTATCAGAGTCGGGTGCAGACTTATCAACGTGGTGGAACGACAGATTTTTGAGGCCGTGTCCGACACCACCCTCAGCACGGCTTCGGGGATCAGCAAGGTGGGCTAGAATCTTTGTATCAAACGTTCGATCTAGTAGGGCAATAGCATCTACGTGCCCATGACGGTCTAAGCCCAGTGCGTCGTATGTGGCGTTGTGGGCCAACAACCGATGCTTGGTTTCTTTCATAACAAGGTCAATAGACTTCTGAAACCACGGCTCACGCCAAATGAACACAAACGCTTCGTTGATATCGCCCCACTGGATACTCTTGATTTCCCATTCGGGAGAGTACGTATCCAGACCTGTAGCCTCAATGTCATATGCGATGGGACGTGACTTGCTAAACAACCAGTCACGAAAATCCGCAAACTGCTCGTCGGAGCGCACTAGGGTAACTTTCCCTAGGCTCCCTTCGCCGTCTGCTTGTTGCTCGTGTAGCCAGTCGTCAAAAAGTGTGATTGAATCTTCGTTTACCATAAGTTAGCGTTGAGTATATCATGCGGAGCGGATTCTCGCAACCCCGCAGGGGATATTTCTACGAATTCTGACCTTGCGTACAATTCGGCAAGCGAGCCTGCTCCGACATAACTACACGCAGATCGGATGCCACGGTTAATGGATTCCACCACGTCTGCTACTGGTCCCTTTGCCGCCACTGTGCCTGAGACGCCTTCAGGGAAGGCCGAGCCTGCTTCAGCAGAAGCCATACCACGATGCTCTTTAACTACAGTGCCATCTTCCAGCGTAATCTTCTTACCGGGGGCTTCGTCAGTTCCAGCAAACATACCGCCAATCATTACAGCGTCAGCGCCTGCCGCCAGTGCCTTAGCGGCGTCTCCCGGCGTCTTAATGCCTCCATCGGCAATAGTATGGATACCTAACGAATCAGCCGCCGAAGCACACTCCTCAATAGCAGTAAACTGAGGAACGCCCACTCCGGCCACTACACGAGTAGAACACACACTTCCGGGTCCAATCCCAATCTTAACTACATCGGCACCAATCTTTGCAAAGTCTTCTACCGCCTGAGCAGTAGCAACGTTGCCGCCAATAAACGTGGTCTCATGATCAATCCCCGCTATGACATACTCCAACGCTTGCAATGCGTGCTTACTATGACCATGGGCGATGTCTAAAACAAGAATCTGTGTTCGCCAACTATTAGCCTCACGAACAACAATATCTAGGTCGTCGTTGACTCCGAATGCAACTGCCGAGCGTAGTGTGCGTCCAGCAACGGAACCGAACCTTGTGTTCATCAAAGGGTCTCCGCTTGCCATGAGTGGCATGTTTCTGTGCATAACGCCGAAACTTCCAAGGCCGTCCATAACGCTAGCCATCCGAGGACTGCACACCGTGTCCATGTTGGCCGCAATCAAAGGCATCTTCAAATGATGTTTACCTAGTTGTACGGATAAGTCAACATCGGTACGACTGCGAACTTCGGAATACTTCGGAACAATCAGCACGTCATCGAAAGTGTAACCCTTACCTCTAATTTTCGCCATAGGTGTAAACCTTAGTATCTTTTAGATTATATTCTTCAATAATGTACCTGCGAACGTCACGATACTCAGACTTAGTGTCATAAGAAAACGAGTGCAGGTCACCGTCAGCATTTGTCAAAATAGACAACGCTTTGTCGTAAAACGCATACCACGCTTCAGAGTCATGATGGACCATTAACCTATCTGGGGTCAGGCCATAGAGATGTTCTGATGTAACCATAGTTAAACTAGATCAGGGAACAATCTCGGGCTTGATATGGTCAGCATTCGCCGCCCGCTCTCGTGAATAAGCGCCACAGTCGTTACACTGGTACTGCTGATACACAGCGACCTGTGTGCGACGAGTACCACGCTTCTGGAGGTTATTCGATCCACAAGTCGGGCAACCATCGGTACCATCAAAAACATTGAGATTAGGATGATTAGTCATCCACGGACGCAACTTCATATACACTTTGCGCAGAAGGTCAACGTCCTGCTTAGCGTACTTGGTCATGCGCTTCCAAAACTTCATGTCACCACGCATACAGCCTGCCCACGTTTCAAAGCCACCAGTATCGACCTTGCGGCCAAGACCTAGATGTGCCCCCAAGTGGTCCAACTTATTGCTATTGAACATAAAGTACCTGCGAGCGATCTTAAGAGTATCAACCTGCTTCACAGGAGAAGCCGGTCCTAGACCGTGGGCCACGAAACGAGCATTTGCCTTTCGCATGTCGAACTTGTCACCATTGTGAGCGATGACTACATCTGCCTCATCAATCAAGTCCCACAGCGCCTTAACCACATGATAGTCGTTCTCCGGGTCCTTCTTGTATGCGGAAGGGAAGTCCACTAGCGAGGTCACATGTGTCTTGTTCTCGTGCTCCCATTGGTAGGACACACAAAGCATGTACCATTCTCGCTGGTGCGCAATCACATTCTGTTCGTACTGCCCCCAAACCATACTGAGGTTCGGTGCGGTCTCTATATCGTAGTACAGTATCTTAGCCATTTGTGTAAGTATAACACACTCTGTTAGATGACGCAAGCCTTTAGGCGTTTGATGTCCTCAATCTCCCAAAAGCCTTCCGCCGCAACGAAGTATGTTCTCCTATTCTCTCTGTGTTTCTCTAATATGTTTTCTTTAACAAGTCTGTCAAGTGCCCGCCAAACATGCTGATAGTGCATGTTGAGCATTTTCGCAATTTCCCTTTGAGTCTTATCAGGATGCTCTAACACCGCCAACAGAACCCGAGCATTAGCCGTCAGTATTCTCATCGAACGTCATAGACTCTACAACGGACAGCGAAATATCTAGTTCACGCAAGGTCGCTTCCAACTTTGCGGTCTTCTCCAAAGCCTTCTCTAACTTTCCGTAAGCATCGGCAAGGACACTAGTCAAGTAGATGATCTTTTCATCAGTGTTCGGCATATGGGAAATTTTATCCATAACTGCGTTACTGGAAACATCGTACTCGTTGATCTTGTCTGAAATAGAACGGCGGTAATCTCGCAAAATAGGAGTGTAACCTGCATCCATATCAGCCATTGACAGCAGATGACTTTCAAAGTCACTACCAACAGACAGAGTGTTGCCTGAAACGTTAACATGGCCTGACTCAATCAGTCCACGCAAACTGGAATACACCCACTTTTCGCTCGTTCTAAAAACCCCATCCTTTGCCACAAGCAACTCAACGGCACGCCTAGTAGCGTCTGCCTGCTGAGGAATGGGCACGGAAGAAACAGCGTGCTGAACGACTTTTTTATCCATAGAGGTATTCTAATCTACTTCAGTAAGGGTGTCAAGCCTAACGCTTACCACCGTAGTACGGCTCACCGTGGCCTGAATCAATGATGTCGTCGTTGAGACAGTGCATCATCGCTTCATCCGAATAGATGTATCCCAGTATTCTACCGTACTTACCGCTACCGTCTTTAAGCGTTCGGACGTAAACCGTCTCATGCGCCCCCAACCAATTAGACACATAGTCTTTAGCGGCAAGACCTAACGCCTTTTCCTCTAGGTCTCGTGTCCGAGTCTCGGGAGTGTTGACGCCGTGAAGTCGCACACGGGCTTTATACGAGACATCAAAACCTAAATCAATGTTAAGGTCTACAGTGTCGCCATCAACAATTCGGTCAATCGTTGCCTCATAGAAGAACCGCATTCAGTCAAACATCGCTTTCCACGTCTTAGGTCCAACAATACCATCAGCAAGCCGACCATTGGCTTCCTGCCATATTTTAACAGACGCTTCAGTCTTTGGACCGAAGTCTCCGTCAACGTGGGCGTCTACAACGGCCTGCACTGCTCTAACGTCATCACCTTCGGAGCCAACCTTGAGAGGAGTTCCGGGGTACTCACGAGCGGTCTTCTTTTCTTCGCCAAACATGGCTTTCCAAGTCACAGGACCGACTGCGCCGTCTGCGGTAAGACCATTGGCCTTCTGCCACGCCTTAACTGCTGCTTCTGTCTTAGGCCCAAAGTCGCCGTCAACTGTGGCACCAACCTTAGACTGGACCATTTTTACTTCGTCTTTGTGTTCATGACCCTTGTCAATCGGGTGACCGGGGTAATCTTCACCGGTTGGGTTGTCTACGACAGCCGGAGCATCTTCCAAAGGAGCGGGCTTAGCCGGAGCCTCAGGCTTGA
>WLWF01000587.1_pt1 | contig 34003 bp, 9 predicted proteins | sample 6718331 | NCBI WGS metagenome assembly WLWF01 (sample SAMN12718692, study PRJNA515312) | sponge metagenome | isolation source: marine sponge | host: Mycale hentscheli | place: New Zealand: South Island, Marlborough, Capsize Point | collected 2003-05-01 | reverse complement strand
AGTAATTCAAAGAAGATCAGAGTTTGGTTATCCTTATATAATGTTTAAAGACAACTCTAATAAGAATACCCCATATAAGGACATTGGTATGGATATTACCGCATCCAACTTATGTTCAGAAATACAACTACCTACAGATACATATAACTCTTTTGTATGTTGTTTAGGTTCTATAAATTTATTACACTGGGATGAGATTATTAAAACAGATGCTATAGAAACATATGTGTTCTTTTTGAATGCTGTTATGGATGAGTTCATTAAAAAAGCTGAGGTCAAAGCTGGCCTTAAAAGAGCTTATAACTTTGCTAGCAAACATAGAGCTATTGGCTTAGGTGTGTTAGGATACCATAGTTTATTTCAGTCAAAGCTAATAGAGTTTGAGTCATTAGCAGCTAAACAATTAAACAATCATATATTTAAACATTTAAAACAAGTATCAGATGAAGCATCAAGATGGTTACATGAGCACAGAGGATACAGATCCCTACGAGAAGGCTATGCAAACACAACTCTTATGGCTATTGCTCCTACTAAATCAAGTTCATTTATCCACGGTGCTGTATCTATGGGTATTGAGCCAATAAAATCTAATTACTTTATTAAGGATCTTGCTAAGTCTAAGACTGTCTACAAGAATCCGTTCCTAGTAGAGGAATTAGAAAAGTATGGCCTTAATAATAAGAAGACTTGGGATAGTATACTAAAGAAAGATGGATCCGTGCAACATTTAAACTTCCCAACAAAAGAAGTATTTAAATCATTTATTGAAATAAGCCCTAAAGAATTAGTACTACAGGCAGCACAAAGACAAAAGTATATTGATCAGTCACAGTCATTAAACTTAATGATTGACCCGTCTGTATCCGCTAAAGATATTAATAAACTTTATTTATATGCACATGAAGAAGGAGTAAAAACACTATACTATCAGTTTAGTATAAGTTCTGCTCAAGACTTTGCTAGAAACATACTAGAGTGTGCAAGCTGTGAAGGATAGTTTATACAGGGTATATATGTACTTCAAAACCAGCAAATTGTAATCCAGTATCTGCTAAATTTAATGTTGTTGCATCCCATGTATTTATCTCAATTAAGGTGTCACTGCCATTACTATGAGAAATAAATATAGGATCGGCATTAACTTGTATGTTACCCATGTTTAAAAATACTTGAACTCTAAAAGGGAAATTAAATACAGGATCAGCAGCTATTATTCTATAAACACCAGCACTGAACCGTTGCCATGTAAATGTAGTGCCTGTACTATTTTGTAATTCTCTATCTACTGTAGGTGCACCAGTACCAGTTTGAGATATTATTTGAGATAGTACTTTATAAGGTACTTCTCTTTCTACAGGAGTCTCAATTACTTTTCCATCTGATTTTACTCCGAGAATATATGCAGGTACATCAGTTTTGCTACCAGATCCATAATCTACAAGCTTTACAGATTTATGCAGATCTATTTCTTCTTGTCCTGACGTAGTCTTAATCTCAAGCATTGGATTATTTCCAGCAGCTCCAAGCTTTAAACCTAACCCAGCCCAGTTATATATAAAACCAAAACCACCACCGTCATCATCCCACCCAATAGAAACTTTGGAAACTTTATCTTGTTGTATCAAATATTCAGGATCACCTTGAGTTACACTACTAGGTTTATTTATAATAAATCTATCACATTCGTTAACTCTCATTTGATACAAACCAGTAGATAACTGTGGAGATTGCTCTAACTTACTATCTGCTAAAGTTCCTTTTGGGCCGTCTGACCATAGAGGAACAAAGTTTGTTGTACCAGAGTTTAATGAAGTTCTAAATTCTTCAAAAGTAATAAGTCTATTCTCCATTTTAGGATCATATGCATAAATACCTTCTGGCCCTTGTATTCTTCCTAAAATTATATAGTTATTTGGATCTGCTTTTTTTGCTACTTTCTTTCTAGAAAGTAATCCCATCATATCTTGTAATATATTTCCCATTGGTTTTTGGTTTTAAAATTGTGATTCTCTTTTGCAGTCATCAATAGAAATCTGCAACTCCTCTAGTGTTACTGGACACACAAGATCAAGCCCTGCCTTGAATGCAGCATACTTAAAACCATCTTTATCAAATACAATAATTGTAGGAGCCATCCTTACTCTGTACTTCTTCTTTGCTTTTAAATTCTCTGATATATCTGCTCTATAGTATTTTACACCTATTAGTTTACCCCAGTCTTGAAAAGAATTGTCGTCATTAAATTCTGCCCAAAACTCTACTACAACTAAAACATCTAAATCGTCAAATGCTGAGTTACCTATTATAGATTTTTCAAAATCTTTATCTGTTAGCCAATCTTGTCCATTAACTGTAATACTAAACAGTAAAAAAAAGAAACATAATACTGCTCTTTTCATAGTTTATTTTTTAGTTAAATCATAGATTCTCTCTTCCATTTTTTCAAACTTCTCAAGGAGCATCTCTACATCCTCTTGGGTATCCATAATTGTTTGTCTTACTAGTTCATCTTTTAGATCATACTCAACCCTGTCTATAACCGGCTTAGGCATTTCCATTGCATGAGCTATATCAGCTTGAAGTGTAAACCACATTGTTGCTAATGTAATTGTAAATCCTACAATCATACCTATTGTTTTTAAATCTAATGTTACCTGAGTTTCTTCTCCTATTTTCTGTGCCATTTTATTTTATTTAAAACTGAAATTTAATCCAAATGATGTGAGAAATAATTCACTATCCCACATTTTAGAATACTCTCCTTCAACAAATACTCCAAAGTTTTTACTAAGTTTCCAACCTAAACTAAGACCAGCAGAATAATCTTCCCACTGTTCTAGATCAGAGTCTTCTCTTAATCCACCTTTACCCCAATTATTTCTATTTAAATAAGACACTCCTTCGTCTCCTTTAATATATTTATGGTAAGGTAATATATAGTTTACATATGCATGCAGCCAAAATTTGCTTTCATAATGATAAAAATCCATTCCTACAATAGGTGCAATCTCACCAAAAGCATCAAGCATATCCCACTGCTCATTATTATAACGGTTCATAAGATCAGTAAATACAGTCTCTCTAAATTCCAGATCTGTATCTGCCACTCTGTTTCCATCTTGATCAACCCAGTACCAGTCACTAGTTTCATTTCCAAACTCATCTGTAGATGTATAATATATATCATCATATCCATATTCAAAACCTAATTCATACCAATAGTTAACTGGATATTCTTCACCGTTAATTATTTGAGTTTCATTTAACCATATTTCAATAGGGTTATATCCATAAGCTCTATCATGTGTACGGTAGATTGCACCGGCAGATATACTAAACTTATCTCCAATAGGTAGCCTTAATCTAGCTTCAGCAGACTGATAGTTAAGATTTATCTTACCCACTTCTCTACTTTCTACTTTGACTATATGGTATTTACCTGTGTGCTTTAAAAAGAATCTATGATTTTTAAAATCTTCTCCTCTCCATCTTTCTTTTTCAAAATGGAATTGATACTCTAATCCTTGTAGTGCAGAAGAAGGTGCAGTAAAAGCAAGCTGTTGTTCTGTACCATCATACCAGTTTCTTGGTTTTCTTTCATAATCAAATCTAGCTAGCTTTCTAATACCAAATCCATATCTATAGTCAAAAGGAAATACTTCTGTATTATCTACTACATCTGGAATAGAATATAAACCACCGTCTGGGTTTGTTCTTACAAAATAAGTTTGTTGTCTTGCTTCTATAGAATTTTTTACGTCACCGGCACCATATACAGTACCATACTGAAGAAAATCAGAAACTAAAGCCTTGACAAAACTGGGCTTTTTAATAGAGTCCTGTGCTAGTAATGTAGTGTAAGAGAATATACATACCAACACCAATAAATATTTTCTCATATTTTAATTGTATTATGTTAATAAGCTTTGAGTTGGTTTGTATACTAATAATATAAGAATTTTTTACTAAATTATTTAATAAAGAAGTCACTATTTTTGAGATAGCTATCCCATTTTTGGAATGTATACCAAATAGGAACAACATCTTTCCAATTTTTAGCAAGTTTAAGTTCTCCTTTTCTAGGTTTATTTTGATATACATACTCAGAGTTTGCTTTAAATTCTTTATCACTATAATATATGTAAGCTATTGGAGTTCTAAAAGATAAAGACAGAGCCTCACCTAATTCTCCTAATGTTCTTGTAGCTGCTATAGGAGACTTAAACATTTGATATTGCTGTTTCAACCCAGAAGGGTGTGGTGTAAATAATACTAATTCTTTATATGTTCTATCTGCTTGATATTTAGCAATATTTTTAAATCTTTTTGTTAACTCTGAGTCATCATCATCACCAGCTAACATTACTTGCATCAACTCACTAAGTAAAAATACTGATATCATAATTCCTATTTCACCTGCAGTTCTATAGAAACCAAATAGTTTATTCTCTGCTCTCTGATCAATATTACCTCCTTTTCCAGTCCAATCATGGTCTTTTAAAAATCCTTCTTTATAAGTATTAAACTGTAGATTACCTGTTGCTGCTGTTTTTAAAGCATAATTTATAAATTTCAAAGCTGATATATATCTTCCTTCCATCCATCCAAGGTTTTCATCAAAGTATTCTCTTTGATATCTTGCTCTAAATGCTGGCATAACCCATTTATGAAACTGTGCTGCTAAGTTACCAAGTGTTGTACTTTGAATAACCATTCTATCTTCTTTGGCATAGTTACCATGAATTTGTTTATTAACCTCTCTTATTTTATTTCTTAAGTCAAATCTATACTCATCATTATAAGCCACTTCTCTACCACCTTTTTCAACTACAGTATCATATCCTTCTTTGAGTTCATTCTTATGTGTTTTAGGATTATAGGTAAACGCATCATATAAAGATAATGTCTCACCTGTTGTACTATTTTTTAATGTGGTATCCATCAGCATGGCCATACCAACTTTAGTTTGTACATTGTATTCTGCTGCATCCTGAAGAACATATCCCCACTCAGCCGCTTTAGCAAACCAACTTTGGCCTGAAGTAGTATCTGCTCCCTGTTCACGTATATCTGTCATTTTATCCATCATTCTGAACATATCTACAAAAGCTTCATATTTACTATTAGCTTTCTCAGGATCATAATCAGTTTTACCAACACCTTTAGCTGCACCAAAAGTGGCAACATAACCTAAATCTTTCATGTAATAACTAGTTCTAGAAACAATATCAGGAATAGCTCTTTGATTAAAAACTTTTACAGCTCTTAGATATGAAGATCTATTGAAGAATCTTTGACCAAGCATTTCTATATTATTGTTTACTCTACCAATAACATAGTTGTTAAAGTTACCAAACGGGTTGAAAGCAACATAAGTAAGAGAAGAAATTTGAATTAGCTTGTCTGCTACTTTATCAAACATCCCTTTAGATATTTTGTGATTATCATAAAAAGTCATAGACATCCACTTCTTAGCTCGTCTAACAGCATTTGCTTCTAACTTGTTACTGCTTATTTTTTGTCCAACCTTTTTAACAGCACCTTCTACCACACTAAAAGATTCTACATCTGTTTCAGCTGAACCATATTCTCTTTGTTCTAGTACCTTTACCATAGAGTTTAATGTGTCCTCTACAGTACTCATTGTCTCATAGTTTTGAGCCATTGCAATAAACTTTAAAAGACTATCAGTAAGGTCTTTACTAATCTGACCTACAGTTGGAGTAGCTCTTAGTCTTGCTATCTTACCATTAAGTTTCTTTAATTCTATATCATACTCACGTGATCTAATTTTATTTTTCTTTCTTTTACTTTTTAATTCTGTTCTTTCTGCTTCAAGTTTTTCTAGTTCTCCTTCTACTCTTGCATTACCAGTAAAGTAAATTGGTAAAGTACTTACTACGTTACCAAGCTCATCAGTAGTAACACCCTTTTGCTGAGATGTACCTTGAGTAAACATAGAAACATTTTCAACTGTTTCTGCCCACTTTCTAGCTATAAAGTTCTTTTTACCTTTTACTTCAGCTAACATTTTTTGTTGAACTACAGGGAGTCTACCAAGCATATTGGTTACATGTCCGGGAGGAAGTTTTTCTAATTGCTGTTTGTAAACTGCAGTCCACATCTCATAATATTCTTTTTGTGCTTGTCCTAATGCATCTGTAGGATTCATAATCTTAATATACTCTGGACTTAAAACACTTTGACCATCTATTACTGCATCATCTTTTATCTCTCTATACTCTGGTTTAGGAAAAGCATTAGAGCCCTCATTGAATACTGTAGCACCGGTGGGTTCACCCTTAAAATATACTGGTCTAAGCTTTTCTTCATTAGGTAGAAAGTATTTAGCTTTATATTGAATATATTCTGCTTCAGAAATAGTGGCTCTTTTTTTCCACTTTATGAATCCTATATCAGTATTTACAATTGCATATTCATGATAGTCTCTAGCATCTTTAAACTCTTGGTTATATCTGTGGATATCACCATCTATTATATTTCCAGAATCATCAACCTGTTCAGCAGAAAAAAATCTACCCAAAGCTGCTTTGTCTTCTGCAAGCTGCCTATTATGTTCTAATTCCTCTGGCTTAGCTTTAAATGTATTAGGTATATCATAATATAAACGTGGCTTACCATCAGTATCAAAAGTCTTTTGTCTTAATTCAAATTGTTTATTTTTATAGGTTGGTCCTATTTTTTCTACATATGTACCATCATCTTTAGCCATAAAATTATATATCTTCTGAGTATCAGTTTCTGAAGATAATTTAACTAATTTGTCAGCAGCTTGAAGCACCATATCTTTTTGAACAGATATTTTATCAAGCATCTTTTGCATAGCTGCTTTATATATCTTGTCCATTAAAGCTAATATTACATCAGGAGATGTTGCCATATCTCTAGTTTGATAGTCCATATCAGTAATATCAGGAGCATAAACTAATATCTCTTCTAAGTCTTCTTCAGTAAATGCACTATTTTCACCACCAAAATCTCTGTTAGATCTAGCTCTAATCTGTTCTTTTACAAAATTCATAAGTGCATTATCAATAAGTCCTGGCTCACCTTTTAATAATGCTGATCCTCCAGTAAGCTTATTAAGTTCAATTTGAATATTAGATATAAGCTTTAGTTGAGAATTATTTAACTCACCTGCCTCTTTAATGCTATAAAGACCCTCAAAGGTTTTTATAAATCTATTAAAGTTTAGAACAGCAGTTATATATTCAATGTCTTGTACATTATTAGGATCTTCTATATATTCTGTAAACTCTTGGATTTGTTTTAATGCATCACGTAGTAGCCCTGTATATATAGTAGACCTACCAGCAGATCCTACCTCATCACTAAGTGCATAGGTAATATAAGCTGCCTGAGATGCTAGCTCTTCTAATTTCTCTTTCTTCGTACCTTTCATAAAAACTTTACTCTTAATCATCTGTAAAGCTTTTTGTTTGTCTATAATACCAATACGGTAATCTCTAAGTGCAGAGATAATAGTTTCTGTTTCAGGATTATCAAGCCTGTTTACTTCTTCTCCTAGCGGATCATTTTCTTGTTCAACATCTTTACCTTCAAAGTCTGCTTCAGGTTCATTCTTATTTAACTCTGCTTGTCTTTGGCGTTCAATAGAGTTATCTACTTTAATTAATTTATTTAAGTTACCTTCTGTTGTATTATCTAAATCATGTTGTTGCCATGAATCAAATTCAATCTTACCATTAAACTTTTGATTTTTTCCTTTGCCTGATATATCTGCAGTAAAGTGTAGTGTAGATGCTCCATAAGAGCCATTATCAACCTTGAATCCCATATTCTCAAGCATTCTTCTATACATGTTTACTTGAAGGCTGTGTTGAGCTCTTGTAGATAATTTTGATACACCTCTTTGTTTTAATAGACTATCTGACTTTAAACTGTTATTAAATTCTTCATCATATAATTTTATTCTTCCTCTACCTTTTGCTTTTTCTGATAAACTTTTTGGTGAGTTAGATAACTTACTCAATGAGTTTTTAGAAGTTTTTAAGTCTAAAACCATAAACTCTCCATTTTTCTTTAAAACCAATAGATCAGCTGTCCCAGCTATTTCTGATGCTGTATCATATAAAATAACTTGAGGTATTAGTATAGAACCTGGTGGTGCAATATATCTTAATGCATCACTCAGACTGGTCCATACTTCAGCAGCTTGTTCTTGAGTAAGTAAAGTTAATTGAGATACTGCACTAGAGAACGGTTGATCACTTGCTATTGTATTTAATAGAGTATCTACATCATTACCTAAATCTAAATTTAGTTGTATTTCTTCTTGGTTAGCAAGTGTACCTTTTATTGCTGTAGTAGCAGATGTCATTTTTTTACCTGTAGTAATATTTCTATACTGGTGATCCTTTTCATTAAAAGTTATAATAGGTGAAGTTAGCTCTGGGTCATTAAGATTAGCAACTAAAGCATCTTGTTCATAGGTCTCTGGATCCGCAGTCATATGAAATAATCTATCAAGAGCTGCTAGTTGTATTTTGTTTCCTGCAGCTTGTTGTTTCAAACTATCTACAACTTTTTGTTTTTCTGGAGTCAATGAAAATCTAATGCTTCCATCTACTCTAGACTCTAGTTTAAATTGTATACCCTCTGTATTTAGAAGTTTTGCTATATCACTCATAGATGTGTTAGCATTTATATCTGAAACTAGTATAGGTCTTCCTGTTAAGTATTCATTAAGATTATTGATCACAGTTGCTAACCATTGTAAAAATTCTTTAACTCTATTTAAAAAACCTTGTGATGGTCCATTCTCATACTCTTTATTAAAGTGTCTAGACAATGCCTGTGTTACAATTTCTAAGTCTCTATCTTTTTGTGAAAAGGATCTTTCTGCACTATTGTAAGAGTCTTGTATCTCTTGACTAAGTTCAGGAAAAGTTCTTATTGATTCAATCAACAAGTTATCAAATAACTCAGGATTATCTACAGCTACCGCATCTATAAAAGGGTGAAGCATTTCTTCTATTGCCATTTCATCTGTTATTCTTCCTTTAATTAGGTAAGCTACTCCATCAACATAAAATGAATTTACTTTATTAAACGGTGTATTTTTTTTCTTCCAGTCAGGCATTGAGTCAAATAAAGCAGACGCTTCTGATACAGACAGCATTTGTATATTAACTTGAGGAAACATTCTTTTAAGGTGCATTACAACGGCTCTAGCTCTTGGTGTATCCCATGATCTTGACTCTGGTAATATATCTTTTTCACTAAATAAGTTTTCATTTATAACTACTCTAAATGTTTTAGGAGTTCTTTGTAATGATACTCTATCAGCAGGTATGTTATTAATCTCTAAATATCTTTGTAATCTTATTCTATTAGTATTTAAAGTAGATTCATCATACTCTCTTGTGTTAGCATTAGAATTATTTATATAGTAATTGTTTTGATATTGATGTATTATTCTTTCTCTACGTAAATTATTTAAAAGACTTTCTTTAAAACTTCTTCTTTTCAAATTAAAGGCTAAACTTTTGTTTCTTAAATAATCAGCGGCCTCTACAACTGTAGGAAAAGTATCCACATTGTTAGAATCTTGCCATGCATTTATAATATTATTAGTCTGCAACTCTGTTTTATAAACTGATTGTAGTACTTTATACTCTGCTGTATTTTTATTTGGACACCTAGCCATATCTTAATTTATTAATTTAATCCTAAACATTTTAAATGTTCTTTGAACTCTTCTTCTGTAAGGTTCACATTAATCTTTCTCATTTCTTCATATTGTTCTATCATAGAGTCTAACGGGAAAAGTTTCTCTTGTTGCAAGATAGGAATATTATTTTTGTTTTCTAATAACCTGTCATACTCATTTGCTATATCAGGATACTGTTCTTCAACTTCTTCTTCAAACTGAAACTCCATTTGTTCATAAACTATATTATCTAAATTACCAGGATCAGATGGAATATACTCCTCTTCCATAGCTTTAAGAACAAGAGCCTCACGTTCATCATTATCCATAACTTCTTGATTATCAAATAATTGTTGTTGTATTTCCTGTGTATCAGCAATATTAACAGGTGTAGATTCAGGTCCAGCAGCTTGAACCGTTACAGACTTTTCTGTAGCTTCAACAATACTACTTTCAGTTTTTATTGCTTCTTCAACTGGATCATAAGCTATATCTGTTGTTTGAGGAGGTGCATATGTTTTATTTTCTTCAGAATAATTCTGAGCATTTTTTCTATCTATAAAATTATTATTTTCTGATAGTGTTGGTCTATCTCCAAATATAAATCCAATAGGAGTTTGTTGCCTAGATCCCATAGCTTGAACTCTTTTATATACAACTTCCTTTTTAGATGCAAGATCACGTGTAAATAAAAAGTAATCTATATTTCCAAATTCATTTATATTACCTAATCTTACAAAAGCAAAACTTTTTTCCTGATTTTCTTCTGTATTAAATATTAAATTTCCATCTTTAAATGAGTATCCTGCTGGCAGACTTCTTCTTTCTTGTGGTGGACCACCTTGATATATTGTTTTAACATATTCTTGAGAAGAAGTAGATAACAAATAATTGTCTAATAATGTTGTTTCTAAGTCAGTCTGTGATGAACCAAAAACAGACTCAAATGTAGCTGTTCCATTTAAAGCCTTTTGTACATTGTTTACTTGATTCAAATAAGAATTTAAAGTATATGGACTGATTGCTTCTAATAAACTTGCATAACCTATTTCTAAACCATCCTTAACCATTATATAATTAATAATAGCTTCAGCAGACTTTCGTGTTTCAATTGTATTATACAACTGAGCAAAGCTGGTTTGTAGATCTATTTTTTGTGAAGATGAAAGATTTCTAAATGTATTAGCTTGTGCTAAATTCATTCCTGTTTTATTATTTGAGTTATCTGCAGACAGTAAAAGCACAAAGTTTTGTAAAAAGAAATTATCTGCTAGACTTTCTCTTTTTTGTAAATCTTGTACAACTGAAATAATAGACTGAACTGATTGTCCATCTATTACTGGTTGAGGATAAACAAAACTATTAGATAATGTTGCAGCTAATTGACCATCTGTTTGTAAAGCATTATGTAAATAAGCTTGCAGTGTCAAATAAGATACCATATTTAATGAAATATCATTTTGTATTTTAGTTATCTCAGGAGTTACTGGTATATCCATTTGCTCTAAGAGTTTGGTGTACATACCTACAAAAGGCTTTGTAGAAGATATAAATACTTGAGGAAGTAGATCATTTGTTAGCTGATCAACTATATTTACATATGTACCCCTCCATGTATCATCATTATACAAATCATTTACCTTAATTAAATTTTGTTTTAAAAGTTCATCAATTGAAGTTTTTAAGTTGTTTAGTTCTACTATACTACTAGGTAATCCTTTAGTAAGACTTGTTATTGCACCCATTTTACTAGTAACGTCAACTAAACTAGAAATCTTAATTAGTTCTTGTAAAGCAGCCTTTGTAACATCTTGATCATTTACTAGGTTACCATCAATAAAATCATACATTAACTTTTTAGTTAACTTAGCAGGCTTTAAAGATTTATATTCGTCTGACTCTAATATGTTTTCTGCATAAGTTGCAGGCTTTATTCCTGAATCTATTCTTGCATTAAAAGCATCTTGAATTACTGGAAGATTAATAAATAAAGTAGCTACTTCTAAAGGCACGCCTAATGCAATCATATTAGCCATTACACTCATTGCTGGTTTACTTAAACCAAGTTTAGATATATAACGGTCTTTAGCATTATCTACTGCAATAGATATTAAAGCAGAAAGTGTATCTTGTTTTCTTTGAGAGCTATTTACTTCAGTTAAATTAGCAAAACTATCATACTCAATACCATCTAATACAAATGCTCCTTTTTTACTAGGCCAATTTACTTTTGTTTTCTTTTCAGTTAATAAACTCAAATATAAATTAGGTAATACCACTGCACCAATAGATGCACCTTTATTAGATTTAAATGCTTTTGTCTTTCCTAGTAAATTATCTACATCAACATTATCTTCTTGCAATCTATTTTTAAATACTTCAGAGTTTCCTGCTAACACATCTAATGTAGTTCTTACAATGTTGTCATTTGCTGGAGAATAAGCTATAGGTATTCCTGTGCTTGATTCTGTCATACCTCTGTTACCTACCAAAGCATATCTATAATCTAGTACTTCATTATTATAAGGAGCTTCATATGGGAAACCATGATCTTCTTTGTATTTTGCGTACTGTGCTTTAGTTACAGGTAAACCTAACATCATTAATGCTTTTCTACTTTCTTCACTAACAGGACCATCTGGAATAGTTACTAAATCTACTTCTGCATCACTAAGTTGGTGTTCTGGTTTTACAGCATTGTCTTTATATTGCTCTAAAGATTCAGAATAAATAGTTCCAGGCTTGGTAACTTTTTCATTTACATAATTAATATATGCATTATACTCTTCAGTTAAAGAAGACTCTTTACCATATTCTACAAATTGACCATCTTTAATATAGTACTCTTTCATCAATGCAAATACTTTATCTATGTCAAAATCAGCACCAGAAGTTTCTATTAGTTCTTGAGCAAACATTGCTGAAGACCCATAATAGACAGGCATAAAGTCAACTAATTTCATATTTACAGCAGAGTGTTTATCCTGAGAAGGTATTCTTACACCAAAAAACTTAGATATAACACTTGGCATTGATGAATCAACTTTATCTTCTATCATTTCCATAACATCTTTGTCATGTGCTGGCATCATAAACTCAGTATATCTTTGCCCAGTTAAACTTGCTGGGTCTTTAGGATCAGCATACTCCATTAATCCAGATCTTAATCTGTCTAAAATAACTACACCGTCTTTACCTGGATCTACACCTAACCAACTTTGTGGTTTATTTGAGTCAGTATCATTTGTTGACTCAAATATTTCTGGTTTAGTGGACATAGCTTCCCATTGCTTTTGTCTTATTATTTCTGATCTCAATGGTAAACCATTTTCATCAAACTCATACACACGTCTATATACTTTATTTCCATAATCAGATACCAGATTTACAGTAACACCAGGAACACGTTCTGCTAATACACCTCTACTAAAGTATGACATAAATAATGATTCTGCTTTTCTTACAGAAATAGCATTATTTAAATTGTAAGATATACCAGCATCATCAGCAAAAAATTCTAATAGATTAGATGAAGCTTGAGATGCTTTTAGACCTGCTGTTGCATATCTTAAAAATGCTGCTAACTTAGGAGTAATAACATTATCCTTTTTAGATAAAGTAAACTCATCCATTGCAGTCTGAAAATCAAAGACTAAGTTTCTTCTGTTCTTATATTTAAATAATACTCTATTAGATAATGCATCACTGTATGCTTTTCTAACATCCGCAATGGTCATAGTAGTACCATTAGGATTTTTTAATCCTTCAACTTTAACTGAGTCATTTTGTTCAGAAGTAACTAATTCTTTTATCTGAGACATGTCTACTATGTCCATTTTATTAGATGGGCTTACAACTTGAAGACCCATATATCTTGCATCTAAATCAGTAAACTGTTCAGATTTTAATTCTGTTTCATTATTAAATTCAGATATATCAACAACATTCCTTTTTTCCATTTTCACAGCAGACACAGGAGCAGCAATAGATATTGTTTGTTCTCTTGCCTCTTGTGCTTCCATCTTAACTCTAAGATTATGTAACTCTACTCTGTTAGGTTTTGCAACCCAAACACCTTTATCAGCATTCCAATCAGAAGTATAATCTTTGGTTAGTACAAAAGCAGACATCTTTAGATATGTTTTACCGTCTCCATAAACTAATTTCTTAGAATTAATTAATGCTTGTGCTTTAGCTAAACCAGCTTTATTATCATAACCAAAGACTCTGTTCCCAGTTATTGGCTCAAGACCTACATCTAAATTATCCAGTAGTTCAACTTGTTCAGGTTTTAAAAGACCCATACCAAACCATAAATATCTAAATGCTTTAGTAGTCATATACATTTGAGCATCTGCCTTATCAACTGAAGAGTTAGAGAAAGAAGATATACCTTGTGGCTCAGTAAAGCTTATTAATGATATTTTTTCTACGCTGTGTAGTACCCCTTGATCAGGTGATGGAAATGCACTATAAGCATTATAATAAGATGCATTTTGCATTTTAGCTCTTTTTATCTTATCAACAGGATCCTTTAAAGATGTTGCTTGGTCTCCTAGTAATATCTCATTTATACTAAATGTGTTTATATAATCATTAACAAAAATCTGTTTTAGATTATAATCAAAGTTATCTGTAAGATTTAATAGTTCATTAGATCTTTGCAAATCTGGTGTACTAAATCCTTCAGCTCTTACTAAACCTTGCTTGACCCTCTTAGAAATTAAGTCTGATGCATTTTCTGATGCTATCAATCCTTTAAACTCTGTAACTTGATCTTCAAGATTATCAACAACAACCTTTCTTAACGCTGTCATTCCTGCTGCATTTTCTAATGCTTGATCAAGAGTTATAGCATTACCTTGCTCACCTTGTAGTTTAGCAATAGATATAAGTTTATTTTTTAGTTCTTCAGATAATAAAACCCCTGTATTAAAAAATGTATATGCTCTACCACCTTCTGTATTATAGCCTTCTAATTTATCTTTAGTTGCAGTATCTGGATTAAATTCTCTATTAATCCTTGCAAACTCATTTCTGATATTATTAACTATAATGTTTACAGCTTCTTCGGTGAGTTTAACTTCATTACCAACAAGCTCAACAGCTTTAATTACAGGTAAGTCAATTTGATCTCCTGTGTTAGAGGCTTCCATTACTCTTATAAGCACGGATGCAATAGCACGCTCTTGAGTATTACCTTCTTCATCAAGGTATTCTACTGTACTAACTTTACCACTTTTAGTATTAACGTTTGCAGTATAGTTATTTAATAAAGTTGATAAAAACTGTCTAGGACTAAAGTCACCATAAGTATCAGTTCCTAATACATTACCTGAAATATCTTCTCCTGTTATTCTATCTTTTTGTTTAAGACCTGCTACTCTAAGAACTTTTAGTCTATTAGTAAGAGAAAGTTTTAAAAACGCAGGATCATTTAATAAATAATTATTTTCTAAAGCAGTATCCTCAAGCTTTCTTTGTATGTTATTTGGATCATTAAGTTCTGCTATTGATGTTAAATGATATGTACCATTTTGATGTGCATATACCAAATCACCATTAGCATTTCTAAATACAGAAGCACCTATTGTCTCATCAAACATGGCATTACTTTCTGCCATAGCTCTAAGTCTACTATTCATACCCTTTTCACCTGTATCAAATATGTCTTGATTTCTTTGAATTTGTCTAGACATTTGCTCTATATCTTCAAGTATCAGTCTTTGTCCATTAGGATTTAAATTTAATAATGCAATCTGAGATGGTTTCAAAGCATCAGTAGACTTAGCTGCAATAAAATTATATTTTAAATAAAGCGGACTAAATCTAATACCTATATACTGATATATTTGTTCAGATAGCTCTTTTGCTTTGTTACTTAATACCTCATCTGTTTCTGTTTCACTATTCAATGATATAGCATCATACAAATCTTGTATTGCATCAACAGCTTGATTTTTTCTTTTCTTATCAGATATAAGTTTTTCTTGTTTATATAAAAACGCTTGTGCCCATCTATCCATTTGTGAATTAATATCATCACGTTGGGCAGCAGAATAAACTAAGCTATTACCTTGTTGGTCTATCTCAGTAAATATATACTCAACTCTAAAGTTTGAGAAACCTTTTATAATTTGTTGTAAGAGTAAAGGGTCTTTAATTGGTAATGACAATGCTGACCCATCAAGTATTGCTTGTGGATTTATTTCTCCAAAAGTATCTAATAATATTCTATCTATTACTGCACCTGAGTTCACATTAGACTGTCCAAATAAATATAAACTTTTTAATATGTCTATAGGAGCAGTAAGATTTTTAACTGATTTTAAAATACCATTATATGCCTCATTAAAATTAACAGGAACTATTAATGGCTCACCTTCTACCAATATAGTATTACCAAAATAATCTTGTTCTGTTACAGTAGTAGTTGCTAAATAAGCTCTTAAGAAACCAGGTATACTATTTATTCCTCCTATGTTTGAAGCATCTGTATCAAATTGTGATGCAGATCTAATACCTGTTATATCTGAAAAGTATGCTTCATTATACACAGCATCTACTAATTGACCATTAATAATATTCAAATATTCAAATACTTGTTCTTGAATAACATCTTCAAACCTATCAAAGGCTAAACCTATTTCTGTTAGTCTTTGTTTTTGTATGTCTGATCTTTCTGCATTAATTGGGTTTTCAATATTATATAAATTTCTAAAGTTATCTAATACCTCATTCATTACATCTGCTGGACTAAATGGTCCTTCTGATGCAGCCTTACGCTCAGCTTGAATATAATGTGCAGCAATACCATGTATAAGTGGATTGGCAATATTGTTACTTAAATACAAGTTTCCTTTTACACCATTTTGAGTAATCTCAGCATATGGTACTAATGCATTTGCCTCAGAAGCAATACCAACTTGCATATCTGCAGTGAATTGATTTCTAACCAATGATGCTCCTTTAAACTTACCAGCATCTATAGATTCAAATAAACTATCTAAAGAAGCAAGTTCTGTATTAGCACCTAACACAGATTTAATCCATTCCATTATTCTATTAAAGAAAGACTTTATAATACTATTAGTCTTTGTACTCTTAGGATTCATTTTAAATTTTTCAAATTCATCTGCTAAGTACTCTTCGTAATATTCTCTTTCTAATTCTGCTCTAGTCATATTTGCATATGTATCAGCAGAGTTCTTAAATTTCTGAAGCTCAATTTCTAAACTCTTTCCTTCAGATCTAAGTTTTGCTCTCACTTCTTTTTTAGCTATACCAATATACTGGTTTATTTGCTCATCAGTTAACAACATTCTAAACACACCGTGAAAAGCCTCATGATATTTAAATGGGGAATTTGCTCCTGTGTATATTGTACCATTAATCTTTAGTTCACCTGCAATCTCTTTAAGCACCATTACAAAAGCACCTACTCTAACCCCTCCTGCTTTCAGGTTATTACCTAAAGTCTCTATATCAGCTGTAGTTATAAAATCAGGTAATACTCCTTCTGCCCATGTAGTAAATGTATTAATATCTTCAATATCTTCTGGTTTGAGCTCTGAAGTATCTCTTACAACTTTATTAGCACCTTTATCTAATTTTTTTCTAAGCTTTAAAAGGTTTTGGTATTTCTTACTTTCTCTTAGGACTTTACCTTTTTCTTTAAAAGGCACGCCTTGTGTAAGTTCTTCTTTTAATTTATCTAGTTCAATTATTACATCTGATAAAGATGCTACTTCATTAGTTGGATTTTCTATTTCAGAAGTATCTATTCCTTGTTTCTGTTTAGAATTAACTAATAAAGTTATTTCAGTAATCCTAGCTGATTCAAGTTCAGTTTCTCTTTCTGTAAGTTCTTCTCCAGCAACTCTTTTCTGTACTATCTTATTTATATATTCAACAGGTACTGATGCAAATCCTTCATCTTTATAATCAGCAAAGTCTTGATCAGAAATTTCTTCTAGTTCTACAAAAACAGTGCTTGATGCTGGAGCCTGTGATACTGATACATCTTGTTCTGGTGCATCTTCTGTTTGTGTATCAACACTATTAATAACTTGAGTTAATTGTAATGCTTGTAAAACAGTTTGACTATCTGCATTTAATAAAAGCTTCTGTGGCACAATTACATTATTAGCCACAGGTGTTGTTGTATTATTTATAATAGTATTTACATCTGTATTCTTAGGTAAATGTTCTCTAAAGTTTTTAGTACCCAATACAACAGTTTTTCCTTTGAATTTTATTTCTTTATTAACTTCATCATTATTAAACTTTTCTATTAAGTTACTTAGTTTTTTAGCAGGAGTAAGCCCCTCTTCAACTTTATTTACTTCCTCCTTATCTAATTCATAATATGTTCTTTCTTTAGTAAGCTTATTATATTTTAACAACTGAACTTTACCAAACTTATCTACTTTTAACTCTAAATCATATCCTTGAGCAAAACTAATAAATAAAGAATTCTCTAAATCTGTATTAAATTGTTTTGGATATTTATTATTTTTTTGTACCTCTTGAGCTTTTGTTATTAAGCTTATTGCTAAATCATTCATTTGTTGAGGAGTGTAAGATCTAGCCTTTAGAGGAACTAATACATAGGTACCATTAGGTAAAAGAACTGCAGCTCTATATCTATCACTGTTTTCTCTAATACCTGAAGAATTACCTTTACTTTGTTCAACCATCTCTGACCACTGTCCAGACTTTTCTAATCCGGCTTTAACTTCTTCTCTTAATTTTTTCTGTTCTGCAGTAGTCTTCTTATTTGTTACTGGTACAACAGTTCCTCCTTGTATATCATAGATTATTACTCCACCGGAGTTATCAGAAGTATTATACTGTAAAGTATCAAATGAGTTGAGTATACCTTTCTGCATATCTAGCTTAACACCTTGCAAACTAAAACTCATACCATAAGGTAACTGCTTTGCATTGAGAGTAAATACATCTCCCTCAAAGGTTCTATCTATAAATTCTGTCAATAAAGAATTGATTCCAAATACTTGAGTAAAGTATTTAACTATTTGTTCCTTTGGTACTCCTTTAAAGTCACTTAAATCTACCAGATTATATAACTGATCATAAGTAAGGTTAATTTGATCAGGTAATGCTACACCTTTAGTGTCTGTATATATGTTTCTATTATTTGGTAAATAAGCAAAAATACCATCTGCCTGATCGCTTGGTTTAATCCCTGCTCCTTCTAAAACACTATTAATTTTTGCTTTTGTATTTTTAAAATCCTCTGGACTTAAACCAACAAAACGTAAACCAATTGTATATTTTTCTCTTACTTGTTTAATACTTGAGTTTGATTCTTTACCTGGAATAACAAAGTTGTTTCTTTTTTTACCTGCATCCTCATTAGCTTTAATTACAAGCTCTAAACTATTTATTTGCTCAGGTGATAATACAGAAAGAATTAATTTTAGTCTTTGTTTTCCTGTAGTATAATCTGCGTTATCTTTTTCATCTTTATTAATATGTGGATAAAAGCCTAACAATTCTTCTACAGTTAGTCTACTAACATCAGTTGTATATTTAGTTAGGTCTAAAGGTTTTTGTAAAAACTTTCTTTCTAGACTCTCTGCTAATACTTCTTCTGTTTCATCTATCTTATTCTTAGGTGCTACAATAATTGAACCAGCTCTAACTGCTTTAGGAGTACTTAATACTATATATTCAACACCTGTAATTTTATCAAATAATGATGAGCCTTGATTAACTGTAAATCCTCCAATTGTATATGATGTAGAATCAGGTGCAGCATCCTCAAGTTGCTCAAATACTTTTCTTGCTGCAGCCTTAGTCTTGTATGTAGATTCTGGGTTATTATTCTCAGGGTCTACTAAAGATCTAAGAGTAGAGCTAATAGGATTACCTTTTTTATCTGTCACCATATAAAACGCACCAACATCTGGATCAGTTACTTTAACAACATTTACAGTAGAGCCAGATATTAAAATCTCTGTATTAGCTTTACCTCCCACTTGTTCACCTGGTTCATTATATTCTATACCAGTGTCAACAATATCATTATAAGATAAATTAGATATAGCTAGTACTTGTCCTACTAAATCATTCTCACGCCCATCTCTACTGTTTAGCCATTCCTGTAATCCTTTTTCTGATTGTATATCTTCTGGTGTTGCATTTGTTTCATCAGCCCAAATCTTCTTTATAGCGTTGAAAGTATTTTTATAATTTAATCCTTCTTCTGTATTTCTCCATTCTTGGAAACCAATCTTTGATTTCTTACTGCCTTGTTTCATAGAAGCCAACATCTCTGCTTCATATTTTTTATATTGTGTCATTAATAATTCATCCAACATAGGAGAATTATTTTCATTTTCAACAATAACTTCTACTCCACTTTTGTCTAATACTTCATCTTGTTTTGTTTTATTTTCATCTGCTACTTTTGCAGCCTGTTTTTCTTCTTGAGTTTCAGCCTTAGTAGATTGTGTTTCTGTTTGAGTTCTATAAACTTTTAATTTTTCTTGTATTAGATTCCATGTAACTTCATCTGTTATTGGTGATACATTTCCATCAGCATTATAAAAAGTTTTAAGTACATCAACAACTCCTGTCTGTAAGAATATTTTTGTCTGGTCTATATCAGCATAGATACCTAAAGCTGCCAACTGGTTTAATAACTCATTAGCTTTTACAACACCTACATAATTTTCAATAACTTTCTTAAAGTTCTTTTGAATATTTCGGTATGATTGTTTATTAAAGTCAAATGTTCTATCAACAATTTCTTGAAATCTAGTTGGATCCTGTAAATATTCAATAGCCTTATAGTATGTCTTTGCAGAACCTTTTAAAGCCATATAATCTACTATCATCTTAAGTGCATTTTCTACTTTGACATCACTTATAAAACCGTCAGAAGATTCACTAGCCATAAATCTCATATAATTAAAAAACTCTTTTCTTAGTTTTTCTATTTTACGTCTATCAAAAGCACCCTTTCTACCACCTTTAGTACTAGTAGCATTTTTAGGATCAGTTACAATGTTATAGATAGCTTGTAACCTTTTCATTTTTTCAGTCTTAGATTTTATTTCTGCTCTTGCTGCTGAGGTAGCACCAATAGGAACACCTTTATTATCTCTTTGAAGTTTACCGTTTTCATCTTGTTTTATGTCACTATTATTTATTTCCTGTAGCAGGCTAGTAATTTCTCTTTGAATACTTGAAGGATCTAATAATACAGTTAGATCTTTTGCTGCCATATTTTGAAACAGAGGTTCTTGAGATAAGTTAGTAAATATTGAGTCAGCTCTTTTTAATGCTGCACTAAAACTATCTTGTGTAAATAAATATAAATATCTTGCATGCTCATATGCTTGATATGCTAATGATTCTTTTATGTACTCTCTACTACCTGGTTTCTTTGATTGTGGATCAAATGGGTTTTGATATCTGTCCTTTGCTTCATTATAAAAATCTTGTGACTCACCAATTTGATTCATCAATTTTTGCAACCTGTGTCTGAGCTTACCATTTTTTATATCTTTTTTAGTTGATGGAAAAGCTTCTGCAAGTTCTTCATCAGAAAGATTCATAAAATCTTTAAGTTGTTCTTGAAAAAAGAAAGAACTTTGGTTATTCATTATAGTATGAATCTGCTGAAACTTAGAATAGTCTTGTTTATTTTTAAAATTAAACATGTCATCTTTAAACATGTCATCCTTCATTCCATCTTTTATTTGCTTCTGTATTAAAAAGTTAAACTTAGTTGGGTCAAACATTGAGCTAGGATCATTTATTTGATTGTTCCATGCTGTATTATGCACATTAACCAACTTAGTAATCATATCTTCTTCTGCTTGTTTTAGCTCTTTGTATGCTTGAGGATCATTGATTCTTTGATATATAGCAGGTACACCTTGGAAAAATAATTTTTGTGGTCCTTGTACTACTCCACCCATTAAGAATCCAGACATAAAAACATCAAACCCTTCTTCTGAAAATTGTGAGCCTATAGCAGAATTAACCATTTCTTTTTGTAACTCAAATCCTCCTGCCATTGGATCTCTAGTTACAGCAGTAAAGTATCCTGTAGTTGCAGCAGATATTGCTTCTTGTGTAACCTCTTGAATACCTTCAGAAATATTAGCAGCAAAATATCTTAGTGTAGCACCTGCAGCCATTCCTGCATTACCTTTTATACCACCTGCTTTTACTTTATTTAACCAGCCTGTAAAACCTTTACCAGCATCACTAAATGGACTTTCATTAAAACCTCCTGTTTTTTTTCTAGTTGGTTTGCTTTTAATTAACCTTCTTCCTAATCCTCTATATGAATCATTAAACATTCTACCAATAGATCTATTAAATCCACCCAGTGCATTACCTAATACAAATTTGTTACTTAAGTATATAACAGGAACATTAGCTAATGTAGTTGCAAATGCACCTTTAGCTGCTTTTTCAGATATAGAAGACATATCACCTTCTTGGAGTTCTCCAAAGTTTTGTGCAGCTGTTATACTAGAAAGTTCATTAATTAATTTATTGTAAACCATTCCCCCTTCTAGCTTACCTTCTGCAAGAGCGTAGTTTAGAGCTCTTACGTCTCTATAGAATCCTCCAAATAATGAAGATCCTTTTCCCATATTAAATACATTTTGGGTTCCGTTCTTTGCTGTTTTAAGTTTACGTATAGCGTACATAGTTTCTGGAGCTATAAAATCCAAAAACATATTTGTACCTCTTCCTAATCCTTGTGTACCATAATATACATCTTTTGCATTACCTACGTTATTAAGGCTTTTCATCATATTTCTAGTGCCTTTAAATAACTTAGTACCGGTAAACACATTACCAAGCTTTCTTAAAATATTAGCTTGACCTAAAGCCCAAGCTCCTGCTGCTGGTACAGCACCAACACCAGTTGAAGCAGCTGCTGCAGCACCTAATGTTAAAGCTAGTTCTTCAACAGCAATAGACCCAATTATACCAAACGTATAACCACTATTTAATAATAAGTTATTGGTCCATGCTAATGCACCATCTCTAGTAGAATTACCAATAGCCATAGCATCTTCAAATTCTCTAGCAGATTCTAAGTCTGCTCCAGAAAAGTCTCCCGTAAATATATCTCCCATGGATCTATAAACACTTTTAAAACCTGCTCCTACAAGACTACCAAATTGACCTCTCATTCTAGCCATGTCATCCCATACAGTAGAATTAGCATTATATGATGCTTCTATATTTGAATAAGGAGTATAACCAAGCTTTGCAAACTCAGGGTGCTCATAATATCTCATAAAGTTTCCAGCTCTTATACCAGAGTAAGTAGAATCTACTCTGTTCTGTCCAGGGCCTGCATCATATGCTGGAGTGCTGTCAATTCTGTCAATCCATTTTTGTGCAGGATTTTGTTGTTTAACAGGGTCATATGTATCTGTAGCTAATGTAGGATCTGGATTTGCCATATTACCATAAGCATTTATAGCATACTTATTAATAGCTGGTGCATATGCATCAAGTTGCTGTACAGCAGCTATGTTAGCAGTATTAACAAATTGATCAGTTTCAGGTGTTTCAAATAGTTTATCTACAGGAACAAACATAAATTCACTAGGAGGTATTACACTACCCTGTCTTTGATTATTCTGTATAGTAGTTTCAAGAGTTGGATTATTTTTCTTTTCCATTTTTTATGTATTATTACGCCTAGTTTGTTCTTGCATTTGCTACGGAAGCTGCATTATTTGTAGCTACATCTGCTGCTTCAGCTAATGCGTTTGAGTCTCTTAATTCATCAAAAACTGCTTTTATACTTCTATATTCATAATCTAAAGCTCCTAAACCGTTTGTCATATCTATATCCTTAGTTATTAAAGGAGATTTTAAATAAGTACCACCGGGTTGATATGTGTTTAAATAATAATTCATAGTATAGTCATAACCATCACCACTAACAATTCTGTTAAATCTTACATTACCAACTTCATAGTCACCTCCTTGGAAATTATATTCTTTATAATCACCTCCTTCAGCATTTATATCATTCATTACTTTAGATTGTACTATTGCACCAGCTCTTCTTGGATTTTGATCAAACTCTTGAGGAAAAACAAAGGATAACTTTCCATCATATTTATTAATAAATTTATTTATATCTGCCTGTGACAATGCACCATATTGACTATCTGGATCTTCACCAGCTTTCTTAGTTGATAACCATTCTTTTGGTAAATCAATTTGATAACCAAAATAATCTTTGTTAGGGTCACTTGGTGCTCCATAAACAGAAAGGTATGAAAGATTTATTTTAGGAACAAGTTTTGAACTGTTACTTGCTTTAGGATTCCTTGCAAAATAAGTATGATCATTTTTATAAATATTATATATTTTTAAAGCAAGAGGATCTTTTTCTAAATAGCTTTCTACATCTCTTTCTCTATTAGCATTTCTACCTCCGGTTGTCATGTCTCCCATAAATACACCATACTGATCAGGATTAGTTCTATCCATCATTGCAACTTGATTTCCAAACTGTTGAAACAAAATCATAGATTCATTAGATGTCATACCTGGTTTAGGTATTATTACTCCTGTATAGATTGGATTACTTAATAAATCTGCATAGGTTTCAGTATTTTTACCCATTGCTATAGAATTATAAGTTGCAGTAGGTATCACCATTGCTTTCCCATCTTGATTAGTAATCTGTCCTGTCATACCTAGGTTTAATTTCTTTTTTAATCCATCATATACAATGCTTGCATCTGTAACAAAGTCTGCCCAACTCAATCTTACCATTTGTCCTTTTAATTTACCTTCAGTTGCTCTTATAAATTCTGGAAGGTCAGGTCTGCTACTATCAACTGACCTAGTACTACCAACAATACCCGTTGTTGGACTGGCAAAAGTACTACTGCCACCATATTTTGGATTTTGATCTATATGCAAATAACTATTTACTACTTCTCCATCTATTACATATTCATCATCATCTTGGGATTGATAGCCCCCAGCGTTATCCTCAAAATTATATCTATCACTATTAGTTATCTGTAGGTTTGCAGCTTTTGCTGCCATTTCATTAATGTATTCTTCTTTAGTTTTTATACTACCATCATTGTTCATTATTCCACCAAAGCCATCATCCATTAATAACTTTATATTCTGTCTACCATCGTTTTCTGATAAAGCTAGCTCTTCTGTTATAGCATAAGCATCTTTATATACTTGTCTTAATGCTGCTGTATTTGATACTACTCCTTTTTTTTCTACTATTGCACCGTTTAATCCATAATAATTCTCGTATAACTTATTAAAACTTTCTGAGTTGACACCTTTAGTTATATTTGGATCATTTGAACCTGTTATAGAATTTTTATAATCTTTTATAATTACTGATGAGGCATCAAAATTTCTAGAAATATCATCTGCATATTTAAAACCTAAGTCTGTACCTTTCCTATCTGTATCTCTAAAAGATAATTTATTAAATACTGTATTTAAATCTCCAACTACTTTTTCTCCTCCAATCATCATACTATAATTACCGTCAGGTTCATTACCTCTAGGATGTAATTTTTGATAGTATTCTTTAAGAAGAGCTAGTTGTCTACGTTCACTTGCTTGAAAAGCTTTATCTTCTTGTATAAAATTACTATTAACAAGATCACTATCAGGTGTAAACTCTGTTATACCATCTTCTACTTCTACATCCATTTGTATAGTCTGTGCATCACCAGATACTACAGTATTATCAAACACATCTAATCCAGTAGATGTAGTTGTTCCAATTTTTTCTAATGCTATTTCTGCTCTTTTATTTCTAGAACGTAAATTTTCTAATGATACTTTAAAATCTCTTTCTCTTTGATTTTCTTTAAGTTGATTTATACGCATTGTAACTTCTCTATCTCTGTTACCATACTCAATAGCAGCCTTTTGCATATCACCACTTATATTATAGCTCATTAACATATTATAAGCTCTATTAAGTTTACCTAGATCTGTCTTAGAAGGAGTGTTTCCTGTTGTACGTATTTTTAGTTTAGCATCTAATGCAGCTTGTGTTGCTTCAGCAGCAGACATGTTTTCTTTATATAGCTTATCCATATTAGAACCAGGAATAACTCCATTAGCTGCAATCCAGTTACCCCAATTAACATTAGCATCTTCTAGATTTTTTAAAAGCTTTGTATCTTGTTCAATAAGTGCCTCATTAATATTATTTATTCTCTCAATTGTTTCATCAGCCCATGCAGCTTGTCCTTGTTCAACACTACTAAATCTTCCAGCATCTATTCCTGCCTTAGCAAAATTTCTACTTTTTACATATGCATCTGTTTGATATGCATTTATAACTTTTGGATCATCTAGTAATCTACTTTGTATTACTTGTAAAGCTGCTCCTGTTACTAACTCACCATTTTGTGTTGTTATAATCCAGTCAGTATTTACTGAACCATCAGCATTTTCACCATAATGATCAATCTTTGCTTTTAGTGGAGGATCCATTTCAGATAATATATCAGATGATAGTTCAAACAAATTTGCATTTTCAACATAAGTAGGTAGTTTCATTTGTAATGCTTTATCCGGAGATGCATTTATAAAATCATCCATTTGATATTGCATTGCTGTTACACCTGTTTGCCAATATCTTTCTCTTTGATCATTTATAGGTGACTGTTCAAGCTGTCTTGCAAAATTCATTTCTTTTCTATATTGTGAAGTGTACACAACATCTTTTACAATTTCATCATCTTGATAAAAGGGAGCAAAAACACTTTTAGCAGCATCAACATTTTGCTGTATAGATAAATCCATACCAGAAATCTTTTCTATTTGTGGTGCAATAGTCTCTGAGAACTGGTCTCTTTTTTGTTTATTGTCTTCTCTAGATAAATCAGCATATACTACTTTGTTATATAAATCATTTGCTGCTTGAAAATTAGCATCATATTTAGATGTTCTAGTATCCAATACAGCAGATAAAAATTTATAATCTGGTGTGAAAGGTTGTATGTCTGGTAAATAACTATTTACTCCTTTTATATATGTTGCCATAGTTCAAAAATACTTTAATTTATTAAGTTTACAAAGTGGATGAAATAAACTCTTTAGGTTTACATTCCCATTTTTCCACTATAGAATGGCATTACCCATTTTTTAATTTTTTTCTCCATACCATGTTTACCCTCATCTACTTGGACGTTTGATCCAGGATATCCTGGTATACCTCTTGATTGTAATTCTTGCTGACCATACGTGTTACCTCCAACATTAGGTAAACCTGAGTGAGTAGTCTGATATAGTCTATTCTCTATTTCTTTTGTAGGTTGCACGCCAGTTCTTCTTGTATACTCTGCAATTTTTCTAAAATATGCTTCATCAGCATCTTCTTTATTTTGTTTATAAAACTGTTTACCTTGGTCACTAAATGTTATTTTTCCATACTCATCTGGATTTGTACCAAAATAATCATATAAACTATTTAAGTTAGCAGTATTTGCTTTATTTGTTTGAGCAGCATTCATTAATTCAACAGCTTTATTTATATAAGCATTATCAAAATTATCTGAATCTTGTAGTGCTTTTACTGTACCATCATATGCATTCTGATCAATATCACTTTGTGCTAAATCAAATTTATAATCTAACTGAGGTTGCATCATTCCTACTTGATTCATTGTTCTAACATTATTCTGATTTACTAAATTAATAGCTTTAGCATTAGCTCCCATTGTTTTACCTTGTATATTACTACGTGCAATTTGTTGAGGCCCATAAGTAGACAAAGCCTCAGCCATAGTATTTTGTGCACCTAAGTTTGCATTTATTGCTTGTGTAGGATCATCTAATACATAATCTATAACAGGCCTTTCTAATTGAGGAGCATAAGGTAAATATAAATTATCCTCCATCATTCCTAAAGCTCTTAGATTATTTAAATCTTGTTGCCAGAATCTATCAATAGGTGGATCAGCTTCTTCCAAAGGATTTGGTTCTATTTGATCATCTGGAATATCAAAAAATTGTTCATCATCAGAACCAAAATCTATATCTAGTCTTGGTGCATTAAATGTATGGAAACCAAATTTACTATCAAAACCTTCTCCTTTTATGTAACCATCAGAACCTTTTTCTTTGAAGTAAGGTACATATAACTTATTATATAACTCTTCATTAAACACTCCTTGAGAATCTGTAGCTAATCTTCTAGCTTCATCTTGTCTTGTTTTTTCTGCAAGTCTTTGGAACTCACCCCATTGTTTATTGTCTCTACCAGCATCATAATCAAACCCTTCTATTTGACTTACTACATCTCCCCATCTTTCCATAAAATCAGCTTCACCTTCATCAGACATAAATGCACTAGAGCCATAACTACCATCACCTGCTGGATTCTGTAATAATGGTCTTGAACCTTTTGAATATCTACCGTATCTATATTGCCCTATAGGAGAACCTTCAAGTATTTGTCCTTGCGTTTCTATATCATCTGAGTATATAACAGTTGATCCAGTTCCTTCTCCTTCTATTTCTTCTCTTACTCTTTCATGACTTTTATCAAATCTACCTTGATATGGTCTGTATGCTCTAAGTCTACCATCAGAAGTTAAACTAAAAGTATATCCTTCTCTTCTATATTTTTCCATTTTATCATAGTTTTCACTACCTTTTGGAAATGGATTTTTATACTTATCTATATTCTCATCTACAGTTTCTTCAACGGTAGATACTACACTTGCTGAGCCTTCACTATTGTCTGATTGTATAATTTCACTTTCAGAAACAGATAAGTCTTCTGGATATGTTGGTTTGTTAAATATATCGTAATCAGCTATATCTGTTAATGCTTTACCATACATTTGTTTTTCTTCATTAGATAAGCCATCTAAAAATTTCTTAGGTATCTTACCATCTATACCTCTATGTAAATCTTGCCTAATAATATAATCAATATATTCAGCTCTCTCTACTGGTCTTCCATTAATCTCATACATAGATCTAGTATTGTCTGTGGTTTCTGTATTCTCACCCCCGTCTTGCATCTTTTTCTTTCTGAAATTTGGTAACTCAAAGTTTTCTGATTGTTCTGGTAACTTACTTAGCTCTAATGCTTTATATAATCTAGTAACAACAGGTTCATTGAATGTAGAGCTTTGATCAAAATTTGGTAATTGAAAATCTACTGATTGATTAGGTAATGAGGATAAGTACTTATATTGTGGAGTGTTTGGTACAAAAGATATTTTATTAGCTCCTGTAATAGCATCTAATTGTGCTTTTGTAGGCATACCCGGTATTTGTTGTCCAGGAACACCTCCACCTCCTTGTTGTCTTTTCATTATCTTATCTTGTACAAAATCAGGTAATGCACGGAACCCTTCATTATCAGGTTCTCCACCTTCTTGAGCTTTCTTCATAGATGCTTTAATAGCAGCATCTCTTCTTGCTAAATATGCATCTTCTCCTTTTGGACCTCCATATGCTGCTGTTTGCATCATATTCATATCTGCCTGTGCTAGTTGCATTTGATCAGCAGGATTTGGCTGTTGAGGTTGTACTGGCATTGCTTCAGCTTGTTGTAACATTGCTTGAAGCATCATAAGTTTTTCTTGTTCTCCTGGAGGCATAGCGTCAATTGTATTTTGTTGTGCTTGTTGTTGAGATATATTTTCTATTTTTGCTGTAAACTCTAAAGGGTCTACTCCTACACTTAATAAAAAAGGATGTGCTATTAAAGGTACACCTTCTTCAAAATTCTTTTTATTTTCTTGCATGAATCCTAATTTAGATAAATCCATCATGTTTTTCTTTAACATTAGTTCTGCACTTCTTGATGATATGTCATCAGCATATTGAGAATCTAATTCAGCATAAAAATCATTAATATCAAACTTCTTTGAAATTGCAGCAGGTGTTTTTTTCTTTTTACTTTCAATACCAAACTCTGCCATCTCATCTCTATTAAATTTCATCTTTGCTGTATCAGAGAAAATAAATGATTGCTCAGGTAAAAACATAGGTGTTCCCCCTTGAGAATGTCTTTTTCCTCCTATATTATATAAACCAAATGTACCATCACCTGACAAATCAGTTAAGACTGTTTCTCCACGTTCTGCTTCTACGTTTGCATTTTCTCTAGGTACACTAGATAAACTATATCTAACGTTCTCATCACGTGTATTATTAAAACTAGTTTCTCCATAGTATTCCTGTGGAACTGAAACCAAACCATAATCAGCTTGATCACCAGTAGTATACATATCACCACCAGTACGCATAAGTTTGTCTTCTACAACTTTACCGTTTACTAATTTAAATCCTTTAGGTAATTTACCTTTTAGTCTTATTTTTGCCATAATTATAACATTTCTATATCAGCTCCCGCTGCAATTAATTTTGCTAATATTGTTGAGTCAACATTAATAGTTTCACCACCCTCTTGTCTTCTGGTTCCAGTTGGTCCTAAATCTAAACCTGAAACAAATCCTGCAATTTCTGGAACTACTGGTTGTATTGGATTAGACTGAATGACAGAAGCTGCAGGAATGTTGTATTCCTTAAGTAAATTCCTAGCTTCATCTAACTGAGTTTGCATCTTAGGTAATTGTCCAACATATCTTAAAAATTGTGGATCTTCTCCTCTTATTGCATTTGGATCATTTTGATCATATGGTCCATCTACCATTGGAAAACTATCTTCTCTAAAATCTAATCTAAATCCTGAATCTGCTTGATATGCCTTAAACGATGGTTGCATCACAGGCATACCCTCTTCATCATAAGTACCAGAAGCTGTTTCTTCTCCAGGACCAGAATAAATACCTGTATGATGAGGTCTCCAAGATTCTCTATTACTATTTTTTCCTCTATATGTAGTTGGTGCATAATTATACATAGATACCATATCACCTAATTCTGCCTCATCATCACTAATTAACTCAAATGGTATTGTACCTGCACCAGGAAACTTAGAGCCATAAGCTTTTTCAGTTAAACTATAATTACCACCTAAAGTTGGCATATCATATGCTCCTGCTTGTTGGTATGCAAAACAACCATATGGAGTACAATATAATTCATCATCATTAGAACCAGTAGTACTAAGTGTACTATAAGGTGTATTACTACCAGCTCTAGTTTTTGGTAATGCATCTTTTATCTCTTGAGGTAACTTCTCATATGCATTCATCATTTCTTTTCGGGTAGTTGCTGCTTTAAAATCATTATATATTCTTGAAACTTCCTCAGACATTCCTCCATTAACTGGATTCAACCAAAACTTATCATCTGCTTTATCCAAAAATTCTGATGTACCTAGTATATTATCCCTTACTTGATTAACTCTTGTTTGTTCTGTATTATATAAGTTTCTAATGTAATCATAATAAGCTTGAGCTGATGCACTATCTGTTACACTTGCACTAGTAAGACTCCCACCATCTTGGGCTTTAGCCATTTCTCTTTTTATAACTTCATCTCTATTAGCTAGATAAGCTGCTTCTCCTTTCTCACCACCATATTTAGATACTGAACCCATATATAAACCAGTTACATAATCTGAGTCAGCACCAGCTCTTCCTGTGTTGATATCATTAGTACCTTTATAATTAAATGGTTGTGTGTATGTATTAAATCTTTCATCTGCTATTACAGACATTCTATTATCTACCTGTGCATCAAAAATATCATCTCTTTTAGCAAACTTAGTTAATTCTGGAGCTAACTGAACAGCCATGTCACTTACATCTTCAAAACCTCTCATGAAGTTGCTATCTCTAAATCTATTGTAAGCTCCTTCTATTCCCCCAGTATTTACATTTATTTGTGGTGGTGTAATTTCATCAAAAGCAGCTTGAGCATCAGCTTGTGCCTTATCTTGCATTCCTTGTTGATTCTGTTCATTTAAAGAATCTAAGGTTGCTTGGTTCTGTTGTTGTGCTGGTGTTGGACCTACTTCTGGATTTTCTTGTCTAAATTCTTCATCTTCTACCATTTGAACAGATGTGCTGTAATCTAAAAAAGGTACATTAAAATCAAAGATTTCTGTACTTTCTTGTTGTGGAAACATATCACCTCCATCTTGTTTTTTTGATTGTATTGGAAACATTTTTTGTAATGCTTCTAATGTTGCATTACCTACATTACCTAAATTTTCTTTTTGAGAAGCTGCCCATGTTTTAAAATCATTTTGTAAATTGCCAATCATTCTTTCAGTGCCAAGACCTCCACCTGTAATTGTCTCATTAAAATTACCTATGTTAATATTAGAAGCAATTTCATTTGCATTTTCTGATGACTGTAATAAGTCTACATACTTTTGCATTGCATCCATATTATCTTCAGATAAAAATTCATCTATATTCTCTATTGAATAGTCTGCATTTTTAAATTTATTATATCTATTTATATCTTTTTTTGCACTCCAATCTCTAAATGATCCGTCTTTAACACCATCTTTATTTAGATCTTTGCCACTAAACATATCTTCATATCCAGTACGTAGAGTATTAAAAATATTAGCATAGTTGACATCTCCATCTTCAAATGCAACTGGGTTAATGTAAAATGGCTTAGCATTTATAACATCATAATTATAATTCTTATCAATCTTATACGTTGGGTTTGGGTCTGCAATTGTTCCCATTCCACCATATTGCATTTGGGGTGCTTGCTCTTGTAATTTTTTTAAACCTGCTCTTCTATATGCATCAAATTTACCAACACCGTTCATATCACGGCTATATGCTCCAGTATTAATTGGTACTAAAACATTATCTATTATAGCTTGAACACGTTCTGCATCTTCCAAACCAGTATAAAAATCTGAACCTCTTAAATCTTCTAGGGTCAAATTAAGTTGAGTAGTCATATCTATTTCCTCACCACCTTCTTGTTTTTTAAACTTAGCAGCATTACGTGCAAAATTAGCCATCTTTACTACTTCGGTAGAATACTTCTCTTTATTAGCTAAAACCTTTCTAGCAGCTTCTTGTACACCCATACCACGTGCCTTAGCCCATTTAGTAAACTTACCTCTATTTTCTTTTTTAATTTCTATACCTGATTTAGCATACTCATCTATTACATCTACATTAAGATCAACAGGATTCATTTCACTTTCTACTGATTCATTTCTTGCTAGCTCTTGAGGATTTTGATTTACCTGTGCAGGACTAGCAAGTTCTGGTTGCATTCTTTTAGTAACTTCTTGAAAGACTTGTTGCACTTGAACTTCTTCCATACCACCCATCATAAGTGCTTGAGCTATAACTTGTTGATCTATTTCTTGTGTAGAAAGTTCTGTTACTACATCAACTATATCCTTTCCTTGTTTAACTGACTCACTAATCATCATAGTAACTTTCTGAATCATTGGATCAGGTTGTTGATTATTTTGCATACCAGGTTGCATTGGAATCATTTGTCCTCCTTGTTGTTTTAAACTTTTTTTGTTTAAGTGCATGATGATTATATTATAATATTAATATACAAATAATTAGGCAGAATCACTAATCTTTTAGGTTTAAGAATTGCCTGCAACATACGTCATAATGTAATTAGCAGGACTCATATTCATAGCTTTAGCATCTCTATAGTAAACTCTATTAAGTTTATCATATATCTTTTGACCAACTATTTCTTCTTGTTTTGTTTTGTAATTACCATTTATATAATGTTTATAAATAGTATGTGGATTACTTGTACTACCACCATCTTGAGCTTTAGGTAATGTTTTAATCTTACCGTTCTTAGTTCTAGCATATCTGTTCTTTTCATTCTCCATGCTAGGAATAAGTGTACCTGAATATGATTTACCTTTCCATTTCCAACTAACTGATCCGCCTTTTTTATATTCAGGTCCTTTTACATTTCCATCTTCATCTTTAAAATATACGTTTTCTGAAAGACCTTCTATTTCTCCTTGTTTAGTTCTTACATACCCATCTGGCAAAAGATTGTTATATGAAAGGTATTTTATAACCTCATCTTTTTTAGAATCATCTATATCTAATGATCCAACAATTGATCCAACATAATTATTAAATGTGTCTTCTCCCATTTCTTGAAGCTTTGCTAAGAAAGGTCTTTCATCTCCGCCAAGTATAGTTCTTAACTCATGTCCTACGCCTAATAGATTGGAACCTATAAAACCAGCTGCTTTGTCTACACCAACAAAATCTAATAGTCCACCAACATAAGGTAGATCTCTAACTTTTTGTTGTATTGCTTCTGCTGCATATCTACCTCCTGCAGCATGTCTCATATTATCAATACTATTTTCTTCACCAGGATTTT
>WLWF01000586.1_pt1 | contig 34026 bp, 24 predicted proteins | sample 6718331 | NCBI WGS metagenome assembly WLWF01 (sample SAMN12718692, study PRJNA515312) | sponge metagenome | isolation source: marine sponge | host: Mycale hentscheli | place: New Zealand: South Island, Marlborough, Capsize Point | collected 2003-05-01 | reverse complement strand
GCTTCTGGACTGCGTAATATGCAATGGAACTGTCCAGCGGTGTCACAAAATCACCGGTCGTTGTGTTCATCAGGCTTGGCACCCAATAAACCGAAAGGTTATTTGTCGGTGCAGCAGCGGATTCACCCGCTTGCATCAGACTTACTAGTGTTGAGTTTTCACTGACCGAAGGGTTCACGAAAAAGTCATGGGCATGCCAAAAGTTCGGATTACCGGGCGCAAGAAGTGGGTCGATGGTGTCCCGTTTGAGAAAATTCAGCCGTGAATGAAATTCACCCAGTGGCATACCTGTACGATCCCAGGCAGAAGGCTCTCCGGGGTCAGACAATCCTTCACCCCAGAGAATGGGTGCCACACTTGCCTCCGAAAAAGTCGACACACTGTAATCGGTCTCTTGCATTAGCATTGCCATACTGGCAGGCATATCGGAGCTATCGCTGGACTCAATCACAAGCAACTCAATGCTTGATGTTGCTGAGAGCAATGCACGTGGTTCCAATTGCTCAGTTCCAAGATGAGCAGGCGCATTGGTTCCCCAATGCCTTTGACGACGCTTCGGAAACCCCAATAGGAGACGAAGCAGTATCCTATTATTCATGGCAGATTTACCTGCGACATGCGCCGCTATACCTACCTTGCCCTACGTTTCAATTGGTATGTCGCTGGGTGGTGAGCAGATCAACTGTATTTTTAGAAAATGAAAGGAAAGGGACTGAATGTCGAAAGACAAGCCCTGTAACCGCCATTTGCAAATTTCTGACAGACACTTGGTAGATACCAAAACACATCTATGCGATTGTTAGAAATGATTTCCTCTACGGATGCCTTGGCTTGTTTAGCGAATCTGTTTATCTCTCAACGAGAAAGAGTTGCTTCTTTCTTAATGATTGTCAAAACTCCAGAAATAGTTTCTCCCGTCAGTTTGACAACTCGTTTCTCTTTCGCGGAAGTCGTATCCAGATAGACATACGAACCACTATCCACTCGGCGTGCAAACCCGCGACCGCCGGAAACCTCTCCTTCCAATCGATCAAGCCAGATGAGCCGATGGTCAGGCAGTTGTGTGGCCACCACCGCCGGCTGCTCGACTTGAGGAATATCAGCAAGCCGCCATGTCTCGCAGGCATCTGGCTGCTCCAACAGAAGATCAAAATGCTTCCCTGTCGGATCATCTGGATGACCCGTGTGCTCAAGCAGAACAAACCGTGACAGTGTTTCCTTCATGCTCGGTGTCAATAGTCGTCGGCAGCCACTGAAGGCTTTGTCCCGCCCATGCCGAGTGGTTGTGGTTTATGCCGAACAGTACGTTGTTCATTTTCATCACTCAGGCGCTGAATCGCTGCCTCCAGGCTCATGGCACCCAGGTCACCATCGAGCCGATCTCGTAGGCTCACTGTACCAGCGGCTTCATCTCGAGGACCGCATACCACCATCGCAGGGATCAGTTCAAGCTGTGCCTTTCGGATTTTGGCACCAAGTTTTTCAGCGTCCAGATCAACACTCACTCGCAAGCCAGCTGCCGAAAAAGCCGCTTCAACTTTTCTGGCGTATGCTTCACTTTTTTCACTTACTGGCAGAATCCGGACTTGCTCAGGCGCAAGCCACAGCGGAAACGCACCGGCAAAGTGTTCGATAAGCACGCCAATGAATCGTTCCATACTGCCCAAAGGTGCGCGATGGATCATGACGGGTTTATGTCGACCACTATCTGAGCCTATGTACTCAAGATCAAAACGTTCGGCACTCGGCAAGTTGTAGTCCAACTGCACGGTGCCAAGTTGCCATTCCCGACCGAGCGAATCATTGATAACAAAGTCGATCTTGGGACCATAAAACGCTGCCTCGCCCGGTTCTGGTTCACAGCCAGGGAGATTCATTTCGCGGGCAACTTTTTCAATTGCTGCTTCTGCTTCATCCCACCGCTCTGGGTCACCAACATACTTGTCACTTGATTTATCACGAAATCCTAGACGAACGCGATACGAATCGAAGGCGAGGCTTTCAAGCACCTTCAGCGTGAAGTCAATACAGCCTGCCACCTCATGTTCGACCTGGTCTGGTGTACAGAAAATGTGGGCATCGTCTTGGGTAAAGCCACGGACCCGTGTCATTCCACCAAGTTCACCAGACTGCTCATATCGATAGACCGTGCCAAACTCAGCAAGTCGTAAAGGCAATTCACGATAGCTTCGCGGGCGAGCTTTATAAATCATCGTATGGTGCGGACAGTTCATTGGCTTGAGCAGATACTGTTCATCTTCATGCATCACAATCGGCTTAAACTGGCTGTCGGCATAGTACGGAAAGTGGCCTGAAATCTTGTAGAGATCAACTTTTCCAATGTGTGGCGTGTAGACCGGCTCATACCCGCGAGCGGTGAGTTCCTCCCGAACAAATCCCTCAAGCACACTTCGCAATCGAGCACCTTTGGGCATCCAGAGGACTAGTCCGGAACCTACCAGAGGACTAATCGTAAAGAGGTCCAACTGCTTTCCGAGCACACGATGATCTCGCTTGCGGGCTTCCTCTAAGGCTTCGAGGTGGCGGTCGAGATCTTGCTGTGTGAACCAAGCTGTCCCATATAATCGCTGAAGCTGTGCGTTGTTTGCATCACCCTTCCAGTAGGCACCGGCAAGGCTCGTCAATTTAAAGCCGCCAATACACCCGGGGCTCGGGATATGCGGACCGCGACAGAGATCAACAAATTCACCTTGTCGATAGAATGAAAGCGAGGGGTGTTCCGCCAAACCGGTTTCAATATGCTCTACCTTCAGTGGTTGATCGAGATCACGAACGATTTCGATTGCCTTCTCACGATCAACTTCAACCCGTTCGAACGCTTCATCTTCTGCAATAATCTTCCGCATTTCTTTTTCAATTTTTGGAAGATCTTCTTCTGTAATGGGCTCTTCGGCCCGCATGTCATAGTAGAACCCTTCACCTACCGTTGGACCGAAGGCCAGTTCAACCCCTTTAAAGAGTCGCATGACGGCTCGTGCCATGATATGTGCAGCAGAGTGTCGCATGACTGGAAGGGCACGAGGGTCACCCGGCAATAGAAATTCAACCGTTGGCTCCTCTTCTGGCAGAAGACTATCGAGTCCAACAACTTTTCCATCAAGGACTGCAGCAATCGGTCTTTTCTTCTTCTTCGTCTTCTCTGTCACAAAAGTTGCGACGACGTCTGCAAGGCGAGAGCCCGCAGGAAATGACTGGGTTTCAGGTGAAGCGGAAGATTTCTTGGGATCGATAAGATGAATGGTCGGCATGAATGGGAACGTCCTTGTCTTTCAAATACAAGAAGAAAGTAAAAACACTATGCAACTATGGCACAGTAACGTGCCTTCGGTCCTTTGGACAAGCCGGGCTTATGCCTGTTCTGTTGGTTCCTGATACACCTCAGCCGCTCGACGCATTTTTTCGTGCTCAAGACGCCTCAGGTTATAGGCTGTAATTACATCTTTTCGGGTAATAACACCAATCAGGTGCTGCCGGTCCTCAGCGGAAACCACAGGAAGTTCATCGACGTTAGTAGCCGTAAACTTGCCCAGAGCTGTGTTGAGATCGTCATCCGGTGTAACCGTCACGACATTCCCGTTCATTACATCTCGAGCGTTGGCAATCTGCCAGATTGTGTCGTCGTACAGATAGCCTCGCACATCTTCTTCTGAGAAAATACCGACGAGTTTCCCTTTCGCATCGACGACAGGAAAATATCGCTGAACTGATTCTGCCAATGCATGAACAATGTCATCCAGAGTCGTTCCCTCGTGGATCAACTTCAGAACTGGAGCCCGTTTAAATACGTTGTCTACTTTGATGCCTTCGAGTACATCAACAAAGAAATCACCACGATGCGCTGGTGAGTCAAGTCGTGTTGGCACTTGCTTGATATAGAGCGTCCAACGGCGTCCCAGCAGAAAGGTTAGCGTTGAAACCCAAAGTGTTGGCAGTAGCAAACTGTACCCACCGGTCATTTCACTGACCATTAAAACTGTTGAAAGTGGCGCTCGAGCACACCCAGAAAAGAAACCGGCCATACCAACAATGGCGAAAGCCTGTGGCTGTTTGACAAGGTCAGGCCACAGGGAATGGAAGACAATGCCTACAGCTCCACCGAGGCAACCACCAATGACCATTGATGGGCCAAAGACACCACCTGACCCACCTGATGAAATAGTCAGTGATGTTGTCAGAATTTTAACAAGCGCAACAGTAATTAAGAGCATTGGCCCAACTGTTTCACCAGCAGTAAACAATTTTTGCAGGAGACCGTACCCACTACCAAGAACAGCGAGAGCGTCATGATTTTGCTCAAAGGCAAACCAAAGTCCCACACCAACGAGTCCTGCGAGTGCGGCGCCAATCAGTGGTTTCACGTGGGGTGGAATGGAAAGCTTTTTAAAGAGATGATGGATGCCATAGAACGTTTGAATGTAAAGGACACCGGCAAGTGCCAGAACGATTGCCATGGCACCGTACGGCAATAGTTCCAATGGCGAATCAATTGCGTATCGAATGTTTGCACCGAACAGTGGCACAAAGCGAAGCGAGGGTGGGAGCCAGAGGCAAAAAACAGAATAGGCAACTGCTGATGAAATTGCTGCTGGCACAATGGCATCGCTTTCGATATCAGCATCGCGATAGAGAATTTCACCGGCGAACACTGCACCAGCCAAGGGTGCTCGAAAGATTGCCCCAACACCCGCACCCATACCGGCAGCGAGCATAATACGGCGATCACGTGCGGGGAGTTTTAGTATCCCTCCCAGGTATGAACCAAAACCTGCACCAATTTGTGCTATTGGTCCTTCGCGACCGGCTGACCCACCGGTACCGAGAGTAATGGCAGATGCGATAGTCTTGATAATAGGAATACGTCCCCGAATTTCACCACGTTTATTGTGGAAGGCATCAATTGCCGCATCAGTTCCGTGGCCCTCAGCTTCGGGAGCGAATGTATAGACAAGTAATCCAGAGGCAAGACCGCCGCCAGCCATAACAAGAACCAGCAGCCACGGCTGAAACCCACTATGGTCTTCTGGCTGATGTGCATTGTTAGCCTGTTGATTTCCCTCGCCGGAAGCTTCTTCAAAGAGGGCACCTTCGGCGGCTGCTTCACGCGGGTGGAAGCCCGCTATTTGCTGGAGTGCCGTAAATTGGACGGCTTGCCCGAAGGCATGGAAGCCTATTGCGCCAAGGCCCGCAACCAAGCCGATGATGGCTGAGAGAAGAAACCACTTTCCTGTTGACCGCAGTTCAAAGCGTTGCAAAGCGGCAAGAAAATGGTTCACCGAGGCTTAGTCCAATCTGGCAAATTTGGCAGTACCGCGGCCATCACGGCACCACCGCGACCGATTGTACCACACCATTTTTAAGATTCATCTCATTAGCGGGTTGACGGAAAGGAACTGGGGGTCAGAATGAATCATCTTGACCCGGGCGATTAGCTCAGTTGGTTAGAGCACCAGCTCGACAAGCTGGGGGTCACAGGTTCGAACCCTGTATCGCCCATTCATCTTTCTCTTAATGCCGTGTTTCCCGGCGTTTTATGCACTTCTTAAAACCTGCTGATACTTAATGCGACTCCTTGAAGAGTCGTGATAGTAAAAGTGAAGTCGCAAAAAGAGTCGCAAAATTAAAAGAGTCGCAGCCCTACTTTTTGCTTTAACGTCAAAGTATCGCCACCCACAGCGATTGAATTTGAGGCTCATGCGACGGCTTGCTGCTCGTAATCTTCATGATGGAGGTCGAGCATTGCTCTTTTAGCTTTAAGACATTTAATCTTTTCATCCGTAGAACAGTACTTACGTGTGAGTTAACATTATTTTGCGTTACGATGTGCTTAAATACAAGTTTCAGTTCCACTTCGAGTTATAAATATGAGAATTCTCCTTCCGTCAAGTCTGCTGGTCTTTAGTTTATTCATCACCGGTACTTTGGCCGCTCAAAACTCAGCCCCTTCGTCGCATCTCTCATTTGATGATAACTTTGATGGGGACATACTCATTCAGGAAGTGCGTGTTCCCAAGTCTGGTGAAGCGATGTACACGTATTACGAAACGTTGGGATGGAGTGGTCTGGGCGGTGGATACGCGGGAATTCAGGCGCATCCCAAAGCACATAATTATATCTTTTCCATTTGGGATAATAAGAATCATGCTGCGCCAATCCGCGCTGTTTACCATGGTGCCGGGACCAAAACAGAAGGATTTGGGGGTGAGGGTACAGGTTTGAAGTCATGGAACTTTGAACTAGGCTGGGATACCGATGCTTGGTACACGCTCGTGTTAAGGAGTTGGGACGTCAAAGGTCACACGCACTGTGGGTTTTGGGTGCGATCGAGTAAAACAGAAATTTGGACGCATATGGTGACGATGGATGTCGCTTCCCCGAAAGCCTATTTCCAAGGTGGTACCGATGCCTTTATCGAAGACTGGTTAAGTACCGGAAAAAATGTTCGTACCATAAACTTGCGCAATGGATGGAAACGTCGGCTCGACGGATCCTGGTATGCCTTTGGACAGGGGCGTTACTCGGTAAATTACTGGGATTTGGAAAAAGGGAAACGGTCGTTTAACTATAAAACAAACTGGAACGCAGGCGTCAATCGTGATGCGACTGGCCTTTATTATTTCATGACCGCCGGTGGTGCGAAGACCCAGGCCACGGCATTAAATCCCTCGACACTTTGGATTAAGCGATCCCTTAAAAGTCCGAAGTATACGCCCTTGGCCCTAACGAGTGTAACGGTAAAATCCTCCGCCAAAGATACGGTGGTCGTCGACTGGACTGAAGACCCGAAAACCTTACCGCCGTTCTCTGTGGACGTAAAGGTCTATGACAATCACCACCGATCCAAACCGATTGGCATCGCTACGTTGACGAAACCTCACGCCCGGACGATGGAAGTTAAACTGACAGCGGAGTTGACCGCTCAGAATATATATGTCCAATTTACCGGCGAGGATATTCTGGGGAACCGCGTTATGAAAACCGTAGTTAACAAACCATAGAAAGTCGCTCATATCGATGAAGCATCCATATGAGCTTCATGCCACTGTTTCTGGCCTTTGAAAATGTCTGCCTCAAAAGTAGCAATCACATAAAAAAGAGTCGCACTTCATACCACTACTATTTTTATAGACTGGATTTGGCCTGTATCGCCCATTACCCTCTTCGATGAAGCCCCATTTTTAGGGGCTTTCTTCATTTCTGGTGATCTGAAAAGTAGTCATTTGACTCTAAAAAAGTAGTCATGAAGTTAGATGATGAGTCAGAAAAGTAGTCAGCGGAAGGCGTGAGTCATTTGGTTTTTCTGACTGCTTGATAGCTTGCGTTCTAACGCCCATTCAACTTCTTGCCTGACTGATTGAACGTTAAACAAAACGCCTCTTATAAATAGACGGTGGTGGTTTTAACTTGTCGCTGCTTTGACCCCCTTTTCAGCCAAAATCACGGGGTGGATTAGGCACAATTCCAACCAAGTTGAAAACTGATAACAAAACTATCAAAGATAATATTCTTACGAGTTTCAAAACTCACTGAGTCAACATCTGATATCAGCGAGGCTCAACGTGACACGAATTGTGTCTTAAAGAGGGGCGGTGGGACGGAAGAGTGAAGACTATACGTCGCAGTTATCCAGAAAGCGGTGGGGAAAAATTGATTGAGTATCAAAGAGAATTACTGGCTGAGTTGCTGAAGAAGATGGGGTAGGAGGAGCCCCCTTTAGTTGGCAGTCATACTCTCAGGTATGGCGTCGAGATTTTTTCTGAGTTTTGAAACTGTCTCAGCACGTAAATCACCATCACCTTGCATAGATGCAGTTTAGTGACCTGCTGCAACTGACTACCAGCGGAACATGCGGGTTAGAATTTTTTTAGGATATCTGTTTGCCGTTGTCGTAGACGAATTCTTCCTTCTTCGATCCATCCTCAAAGTACCAAATCTGCGTACCATGCTTTTTGCCGTCCACGTAGGGGGTTTCCCCATGTATCGATCCGCTCTCGTAGTAATTAACTTCCGTCCCATTTAGCTTGCCTAGTGTGTAGGGGCTTTCTTGGGAATTCGATCCTTCGTTATATGAATAAAACGCCATGCCAGTAAAAGGTTGTTTGTCACCCTTAACGTATCGCACACCATTACGCATTTCTAAGTTCTGGCCTGCAGTTATGCGGTATAAGGGAAAACGTAATCCTAAATAACCCAATGCGAGTATGAGCAAACAAGGGATTACGATTCGTGCCATGATCAGTCTTTACTTTGATTTGTAAATTTGTAGCGATGCGGAATTAGTATTTTTCTGATAGATCATTTTGACGTTTTCGTAGAGGGTGTCCACCGCCTTTGATCCGTCCTTATTGTACCGAACGTTTATATGGCATCGCATCTCATTCAGACACTTCTGATTCTTGCTATTCGTTGCTGGGATTAATCCGTAGCAAATTGTTGGTAAAGTGATAGTTATTGAAAGAACGGTAATTCGAACAATCGAACTGCTATTGGTGAAAGCTTCCACCAGTAAACCGCAGCCACTAGCAATGGCAAGGGAAAGAAAAAAACGGCGCCAAATCGTTCGTACAACGGAACTAAATACGTTGCCTCACCGATCTCTAGTTCTTTGCTTCTAGCTTTGCTCTGAGTTCTTTTTCCACTGCCGTGGCCCGTGCTAGTTCAGCTTGAGATTGAGTGGTTTGTTTAGCGATTTTTTCAGCTGAGATATTTTCTGGTTTCTGGCTGTAATTCTTCAGTCGTTTTTCATGATTTGTGATCGAGTTCACGGCTTTAGAATGTTGTTCCACAAGCTCAGCCACTTCTGCAGACGCTTGGGAGATAAGGTGGTTCGTGATCACTCTGGCTGAATCGCCTGAATGTTTGCCGTTGAGGTAGATATCGAGCATGACCGGGGAGGAATGCTTAGGATCCATCCAGTCAAGTACGTTGAGGACCGTGCGGAAGCTGTAGGTTTTATGGCTGAGGTTCTTCAAGAAATCCAGAGCTTCTTGACCTTGTTTATCATTACCACTACGAACGATTACCCAAGCAGCATATGCCTTCACGACTTGTGATTCTGTCGATTTTTCAAGCAATGTTTGCATGGCGTTGAGTACCTTATTGTCCTTGATCGAGTCACCAGCAAAGCTGAGATTGAGAATGCCGAGAGTCGCCCAGTAGCGGTTGCCCACGAAGGGGGTGTTAAGAGCTTCGAGGAAACACCCTAAGTTCTTCGGATCGAGTTCGAGCGACTTGTCAGCCATGTCAATGTATTGCTCTAGTGGGTAGAGCTCTGGCTTACGGACAAAATCGTAGACTGTGAGTTCATATTTAGCGGCTTGCTGACCCATTTCATCTTCTGGGATAAACCCAGAATCGAAGATTTCGAGCTGCCACTTGCGCAATGCGGCACGCATTGCTTTGATGCGTTCTGTATTTGCTGAATCAGCAGCTAGGTTTTTCACATTGTCATAATCTTTTTCGTAGAGGTAGAGCTCGTCAATAGCGCGAGGTTGCTTGAAGAACCTTGAGGTGACAGCATCCGTTTTGCCGTCTAGGTCATGTTGCTTCCAGTCTCGCATCGCTTGTGAATTGAAGAGATAGGGCAGGAATTGACCTACAGGAGCGAATGGCATGTAGTTGCAAATATACAGGAACTCGGTGTCACGGACGGAGCGCACCATGTCGAGTCTGTCATCCATGCGGTTACGGAACGAGTAGACGAACTCGGGGTTGGGTTCTGTTTCTTTTCCTAGAAACGAACGCCCCTGCATTTGTTCAACTTGGTCCTTCGTAGCGCCGCCAAGGTTGAGCCAAGTTTTGGGAAAATCAGTGAAACTCACAAGTTCTTTGACGGTGTCGCCCGGCTTGCTGGCAGGGTAGAGTTTTTTGTACTTTTCTGGAATCCGTACAATTAACGGGCAATGTGTGCCGCTGTTGTAGAGGAAGCGTTTTGAACGTGGGAGTACGCCGCCGTGGTCCGAGGAATAGATCACGATAGTGCTCTCTGCTAAGCCACTTTGCTCAAGCTCAGTGAGCCAGCTTTTGACTTCTGCATCCATCTTGCGGTGTGCTTCATTGTACTTCTCATAGACGAAGTGAATACCTGGTAAGTCAGGGTGGTACGCGGCTAGGTTTCCTGCTTTTTGTGCTGTGTGTTTGTTTGGGTTGTAAGCGCCGAAGACCCTCGATTCGTGAGTGCTGTGGGTATTGATGACGTGCATGAATGGTTGCTTTTGCTTGAGCACGTCCCATTCGAGCTTTTTCGGTTCATTCCAAGAGTCATTGCCCGAGCGGTTGCTGCGGTGGTTGTAGTCGGTTTTGGCATCTTTACCTTTGGAGGTGTAGTAGCCGATATCTTGAAAGATCTCTGGGTAATAGCGAATGAAGTCAGGAATCTGTACGCCACTTCGCATCCCTTGAGTGCCGGCCGAAATGGCATTGATACCAGTGAGCCAAGTGAATCGCTGCGGTGCGCAAACTGGGATGGAGGAATAGCAACGCTCGTAGCGGAATCCTTCTGCGGCTAGCTTGTCTAGGGTTGGTGTCGGTTTCGCAGGGTTGCCATAACAACCGAGCCAGCGGGCACCATTGTCTTCGCTCACAATCCAGAGAATGTTTGGACGGTCATCAGCGACGGAGACGTTAAACAATGCAAGGCTGGTTGCAAAACCTAGAGTGATGGATTTTATAAAGAATTTCATGGTTTTTTTGTGGTGGGTGGAAGCCTCTATCGCCCACTTTGTACTCTCAAAAAGTCTCGGGACACAGGATGTTTTGAGGCTTTTTTCGTTTTCCGACTATACTTTTCAACTTTCGTTGACACTTGTTTTGTAGCGCTGACGCTTATTGAGAAGTCACAAATTCTCATCATTTGTAACTTACATTTCACCCTCTATTAGCTTTTGTCAGATTCCATTTGAGCTTCAGCCAGCTTCTTATTTTTATGGTGAAATTCAAAAGTGTAAAAATTTTATCAAGGCAACGCCTGCAATACATCGCGCAAGAATGCATTGAAGTCAAATGCCCCTCGCTTGCGCGTCAAGCCAAGACGCACGACAACAGCATCTCGAGAAGGTACAACAAAAACTCGCTGGCCATGAAATCCACTGGCGAAAAATGTATCACGAGGACAGTCAGGCAGAGGCTGCTTAACCGGATACTTCTCGTAAGGATCGTTCGTCCACCAGTGTGCAGCGTAGCGTCCTTTTGCTGCAGCCGTTGGTGTCACTGAATATTTCACCCAACCCCTTGGCAGTAATCGCTTGCCATTCCAGGCACCATCATTCAGAAACAGTTGCCCAAAGCGTGCCCAATCACGAGCCGTCGCCCAACCAAAAGATGAACCCACAAATGTACCCGATGCATCTGGCTCAATGATTGCAGAATACATACCGATTGGTTTGAAAAGCTCATTCGAAGGAAACTCCCAGTAATCACTCTCCCCAACCGCACGGCGAATGATGGAGGAAAGAATGTTTGTTGTCCCACTCGAATAGGACCACCGCTTACCAATCGGACGAATAAGGCTTTTCGATGCTGCATAGGCACCAGCATTTCGTTCTACAAAGAGCATCTTGATCGCATCACAAAAAATATTTGAATATGTTTCTTCAAAGGTCAACCCAGTAGTCATGTGCAATAAATGGTTGATGGTTAGGTGAGATCGTGGATCATCTGGACTGAACCACTCCGGCACGCATGCCCGATCAGTGACACGGAGTTTCCCTTCATGAACCAGAATGCCGATCAACGCATTCGTAATACTTTTAGTCATCGACCATCCTGCCATTCGAGTCTCTGAATCGAAGCCAGGGCCATAATGCTCTACAATCAGTTTGCCACCATGAATAACGACAACTCCTCTAGTCATAACTGGGTTCTGGGGATCATGCTCATCAAAAGATTTTTTGATGACTTTGGAAAGTTTTTCGACCGCGTCGCCATTTGACGGCAATGCCACGGCCCTGCCAAAAGGCCAAAGCTTCTCTCCCCAATCCGTCGGCTTGGACATTTTTGGCCTCTGCCCCAATTCTGGCAACGGCTCACCATGCACCAAGTGCACTCCCAAACCAGGCTGGTACTGTGCTGTCTGTTCAGCCAAACCACACACACTCGCAGTAACAGACTGGGTGTCTTTATCAATATCAATACTAAAAAAGTTCCACGGCCCAACATCTTCTTCGATAGCAGATTCAAATGGCCTTTCTGCTGTGAAAACCACACTTCCTACAACTTTTGCTACATAGCCCGAACCAATGTAAAAAGCTGGCAAGACCCATCCGAAAAAACCAACAGGCAAGGCAATGCCAAGCACAATCAGACAGCCAACACCACATCTCAATAAAACTTTTTTTTTGCCATTTCTCATTCTTTGCTCGACAGACAGGAATGTCGCTATGACTGAAGGCTTTTTTGACCACTCTAACGACAATAACCTTATTTTTATATACGTTAAGTTTCTTTGATTATCAGCGATTGTTTTGGTGTCTCTAATAACCTCGAGAAACATTTTACTGTCGTCTTACGGTAATGTTTTAAACTTCAACGCGAAACAAGAAGTAATCTCAAAGATTCTTGCTATTAGGTGTGGAAAACAGGAGACTATTCGTCGCTATTATCTAGAAAGCGGTGGGAAGAAAATTTTGTTAAGCGGAATGAGAAAATTGATGACCATGAAATGACCATGAATTTAATTCTTGAGATGATGGCAGATTGGACTCTGAAGACACTCGTCGCATCAGCCATCTAGATTTTTTGCAACACACCAAATACATCCTGAGAAAATTCTCGAATGCACTCAATAAGAAATTCACTTCCTGGTTTGTTTCTGTTCTTAGCTTTTTCTCCAATCTGCTCGGCAGAAAGTCCAAACTTCATCGTAATTCTTACAGATGACCAAAGCTGGGTAGGCTCTTCCGTCTTAATGAATCCTGATGATTCACGGACAAAAAGTGACTTTTACATGACGCCACACATGGAGCGACTTGCTCGTATGGGCATGCGATTCACTCAAGGGTATTCACCAGCTTCATCATGCTGCCCAACTCGACGAGGAATACAAACTGGACAATTTCCAGCCCGGCATGAGTACAACGCGGATCGAAAGGGATGGACAGATACATATAGCAAGCAATTAAACATTCCAAGGATGCTCAAACAAGCGAACAAAGAGTACGTAACTGCTCACTTTGGAAAATGGGATCATCGCTATGACGAAATAACACCACATCAACAAGGATATGATTTTTCAGATGGTTACACAGGCAATGGTACGGGTGGCCACAAAGGCAGCGGTGGACCGGCAGCGACACCAGATCCGAAACGAATAAACAGCATTACTGATAAGGCTGTTCATTTTATTGAACGGAATCACTATCAAAAAAAACCGTTTTATCTCCAGATCTCTCATTACGCTGTCCATCTTGATATTTTTTATAACGAACGAACTTTTACAGCGTTTCAGGATCGCTCTCCAGGTAAGAAGCACACCATGCCAGAGTTTGCAGCGATGACAAGTGACATGGATGCTGGAGTTGGTCGTATCTTGGACAAAATTGAATCGCTGGCGATGCTGAAGAATACGTGGATCATTTTCATGTCAGACAACGGTGGTCGAAATGATCTTCCAAAAGCACCAACTGCAGAAGAACACCTCAACGCGCCACTTCGTGACGGAAAGCATTCATTTTATGAAGGAGGAATCCGAGTACCCTTTTTCGTGATTGGGCCGGGAGTCAAACCACATTCAGTCAGTGCAGTACCAGTAAGCGGCGTTGATATTTTACCAACACTCGCTGATCTTGCTGGATACCCACTGTCTATGCCACAAAACATTGACGGCGGTTCGTTCCGACAAGTTGCTGAAAACATGGGCATGGGTTTTGTTCAACGTCGCCACCCCTTTCTTATCTTTCACCAAGGAGTCGATCGTAAAGTTACCTCAGCTATTCGTTCAGAGAATTTCAAGTTGGTGAAAAACTGGGAAGAAGATCGACTCGAGCTGTTTGACCTCGATAACGATATCAGCGAGCAAAGAGATCTGTCTAATGAGATGGAGCAAAAGACAGAAGAACTGCATGCATTGCTACTTGAATATCTCGTAGGAGTGAATGCAGACGTACAGCCCCGTAGGAAAAAGAAAAAATAATTGCTACGTAACTCACAGGTTGTCGTCGCACAAAGATACTTTGATCAAGAGTTTCTGAAACGCAATAAAGACCACGCTGTTTAAGTCGTTTTCGCAGCTCACCGAGCGGCATAGTGAAACCAACAAAAGCTGCTGGAAAGCCAGCGAAACATCTCTTCAGCCCTGCAGTCTTGGTGACAGTCTGTGGCCGGAATACGCCAAGCGTAACTGCTTCACCTGCGTTACTATGTAATTTTAAGCACCGTCATACCATCACCTTACAACGAAAAGCCCTACTCAAGTCATCGGCATCCGGACGGGGCTTGGGGGGCATGAGCTTGAACAACTAATGAATGTACGTCTTGCCTGTTTTTGGCGTGGCTTACGTACAAACGTGCTAAAACGAAGATTCACTGAATGGTCTCGATCTGTGATTTGGGAAAAAACTATGTTCATCACGCGACGTGGATTCATTGCCTCAAGTTTTCTTTTCACCAACACAGCGTTCTCTGCAGCAGCATCCAAAGAACAGACAATCAAGCTTGGATTCGACAACTTTTCCGTTCGGGCAATGCAGTGGAATGCTCGACAACTTGTAGACCATGCCGTCACGTTAGGTTGTGATTCAGTTTTTATTACAGACTTTGGTCCCTTTGAAGACCGATATGACGATTCCTCCCTTCGTGAGATTCGTCGCTATGGATTGGACAAAGGGATTGATATTGTTCTTGGATCATGGAGCATTTGCCCCTCGTCGAAAACATTTAAAGCCGATTGGGGAACCGCCTACGACCATCTCGTATTGGGTATTCGAATGGCAAAGGCTTTAGGATCTCCAGCTTTTCGAGTTATTTTGGGGAACAGCTCCGACCGCCTTACGAAGGGGGGCATAGAAGCGAGAATTGCAGATACCGTTCAGGTTTTGAAACAAGTACGTAATCGAGCCATCGATGCTGGAGTCAAAATAGCTGTCGAGAATCATGCTGGTGACATGCAGTCACGAGAACTCAAACACCTGGTAGAAGAGGCAGGTCCTGATTTTGTAGGTGTTAACTTTGATTCCGGAAATGCTTGTTGGACACTCGAGGATCCAGTGCAAGCACTTTTGAATCTTGCACCATATGTACTCACAACGAGCCTTCGTGACACCATGATCTGGGAGTCCGAGAGTGCTATCACGGCCCAGTGGACAGCAATGGGAGAGGGGTGCGTCGACTTCAAGAGGTTCTTTGAAATATTCAGGAAACAGTGCCCTGACGTAACCGTTCATATTGAGACAATTTCAGGATTTCCAAAATCATTTCCAATTTATGAACATGATTTCTCGAATCTTTTCCCAAACGCACTGGCAAAAGATTTTTCTGCATTCCTCACACTGGCAAAAAAAGGAAATCCGATACCCACTTTTCGGCCGACTGCCAAAGACAAGCTCCAGACCAAAAAGATTCACCAAATTTCGGAGCTAGAGCGGAGTATCCTGTACTGCAAAAACGTTTTAGGGCTTGGATCCTGATTCTATTGAGCTGGTGAACCATGCATACCGGAACCAGAAAAAGTTCGTTGAATATGTCCAAAAAAAAGAACTGTGCGCTGGTGTTTTGGCTTTGAATGTAGAACGCTAGTTGCCCATTTATCCTTGCAAAATAGGCAGGTTGCTACGTGGTCGTACCGCAGGCCGATCCTGGAACTGCTGCCATAGACGAAAAAAGAAAAAATTTGGCAAATGCCGATGATTGCTGTATAAACTAAGCGGGCTTGACGATGTTATAACACGACATATCAAGATGTGTTTTAGGGAATTTACCGTTTTATACAAGACATTTTCGCCAAGCCCTGTGGGAAATTTTTGTTTCAATTTTTAAGTATTCAAGATCAATTACCGTTGATTCTCTTATCTGTTTTTTATTTCTGAAAGGAACCGGAATCATGCACAAACATTTGCAGAGGCGTGCATTCACGCTGATAGAACTTCTTGTAGTCATTGCCATTATTGGTGTTCTTGTAGGCCTGCTTCTTCCTGCTGTTCAGCAGGCTCGAGAAGCTGCTCGCAGGGCGTCGTGTGTCAACAAACTCAAACAACTTCAACTTGCCGTCTTAAATTACGAAAGCGTAAAACAAGAGCTACCGGCAAACTCACGGTCTCACGATCTTTACGCAATCATGGGTTCTGCTAATTCAAGTGCTCGGTGGGGATGGAGATACATCCTTTTACCTTTCATTGAAGAGACTACTCGTCACGAAACAATCCTTGGAAAAATTCAAGCAGGGGGGGGTGCAGGATATACGCCAAATTCTAACCAGCCTGAACTAAATAACATTGTTGATGCTTGGCTTTGCCCATCTGATTTTTTCAATACAGTACAAGCCAACGGAGCAAATACTCGTGCTGGTGCTAATTATGCTGCCTGCCATGGGGACCGTTTTGGCCAGTCAACAAAAGACGATTTCTTTGATACGCAGGGTGCTTTCATATCAGGCTTCAACTGTTCCGGTAGCGGTAATTGGAACGCTGGAACCTGTAAAAAACGTAGTGTCAGACTGAAAGACATCACCGACGGTCTGTCGAACACCGTATCGCTCGGTGAGGTGCGAATGGGAGACGGCACACTCGATAGTCGAAGAGGCGGTCAGGGTATTACTAATGGTATCAATAAAAATGCGGAGCCAGTCAAGTGCCAAAATCTAATTGGCGTAGATGGGATGTATTCCGGCAACGCTGTTCCCACTACCCATTCCATTGGCCGACGTGGCATGGATTCACAGGAGCCACATGCTCTTTTCCAGACCGGCATGCCGCCGAACTATGCCCGCTGCGGTTCAGGCAATCACGGCAACATGATGCCTGGTCTGAGTAGTTATCACCAAGGTGGTGCAAATGCAGCAATGTGTGATGGCTCTGTCACGTTCATAGCTGACACCATCGATCATGATGTAAGTTCAAATCGAAAGAATAACAATCGAACAGGGCCAAGTTTGGGTGGCGTTATAGGTGCACTGGGCACAATTCACGGCGGCGAAGTGGCTAAACCCTAAGATTCTCATTTTGGCCTCTGCGATGGGTTATAAAAACCCGCCGCAGAGGCCAATGTTTTTGATATTCGTTTCTTTCATTTCATCTTTTCCAATTCATTTCTAGATTCAGTGAGAGTTCTTGTGCAAAATCTTCATCTCCTAAAAGATTCCAAAAAAGTTTGTATCGCTGGGATGCTTTTTTTATCCACGGTGGTTGGCTGCGGTGGCACAAAGGGCCCAGCGGTGGCTGTTGTCAGTGGCACTGTGATGCTTGATGGTGAACCGCTTGACGGTGCTTCGGTTGTTTTCCATCCGACATCTTCATCTGGTCTCGCTGGATCTGGGCTAACGACTACAGACGGCACCTTTGGGCTTACGACATTTCGTGCAACTCCTGGTGCTGGTGCTGCAGTTGGTGAATACGTGGTCACGATTAGTAAAGAAGAATGGCCAAAGTTTGAGGAGCCAGAAGACGATGATCCGGACTACGAACGCAAAATGGCGCAGGTTGAAAAAGAGATGGAACGAGCAAAGCCGACCTACGTCACTCCTCAAGCATATGGTGATGAAGAGACCTCCGGGCTCACAGCAACTGTTGGTACCGGGGAAAACAAAATGGTCTTTGAACTGTCCTCTGACTTTTCTGGCTCAGCCAAGAAATAGTTCTATAGCCGTCGACTTCGGCGGCAGACTGAACCGACTGATAACAGAAGGCTCCTCAGATTTCCTAGGCTCTGGGGCAGGAATTTAAAAACTACGATAGTAGACGCACGAGCCTGGCCGATCAATATGGCAGTGATGACATCGTAGGTATCAGGGGCGGCTGTTGAGTTCAGCAAGCGTATAGATCGTCAGGCCACGAAGATCTTTTTCTTGAGGTCCGGTAACCATGCTTACCAGGATACCAACTCCCACACACGTGAGCATGCCGCTGATGGTGTAGAGATAGCCATTGACCGTTGTAAACTGCCAAAGAAAAAACATCACAATGGCTCCAGCAAACGCTCCGACCAACGCACCGAATGCAGTAGCCCGTCGCGAGGTGGCACCGAGTATAAAAAGTCCGCCGAGTAATCCCATAAAAAGACCGATGATCTTTATTGATGCATCAAACAAGGATTTGATTTCAGGGTCAACGAATATCAGACCCAGAAGCGTCCCGAGGACACCAACAGTGAACGTGGACCATCGTGCAATTGACAGATACATTTTTTCAGTCTGACAAACTGAGAAGGGACGCATAAAGTCTGTAACCAGTGCAGTTGCCGTAGAGTTCATACTGGTCGACACTGTTGATTGAGCGGCAGCAAATACTCCTGCAACGATCAATCCAGCAATGCCAATCGGCATCTCTCTGGAAATAAAAAATGGGAAAATCTGGTCTGTTGTGATTGTTGGATCTAACTTTTCAGGATGTGTCTGGTAGAAAGCAAAGAGTGCTGTTCCTATTGCAAAAAACAAAAAGGTAGCAGGAACACTCAAGATGGCATTCGTCCATATTGACTTTGCAGCAAGTTCTTTTGTTGCAGTTGTCATATACCGCTGGACAACCGCCTGATCGGCCGTGTACGACGACAGGTTTTGACCAAAAGCCCCTAAGATGATCACCCAGAGGGCAATCTGATTGCTTGCTACATCCCAGTGAAGGTTTGCGAAAGCAAATTTATTCGCATCTTGCGCAACAGTCATAAAACCATGGACCCCGCCATCGACGCCATTGATCAAAAGAGCAAGAGCTAGAATTGCGCCACCCAAAAGCACAAACGTCTGAATGGTATCTGTCCAGATAACTGCCTCAATACCACCAAGCGTACAGTACGCAATGCTCAAAACACCCATCAGTAATACGGACTGCATAGGAGTAAGAGGTGTTGCAACAGCAAGGGCTAGGCCCGTCAATGACATGACTATTGCCATTCGAAAAATATGAAAACAAATGAAACTGGCACTACCAAAAAGACGAACCGTTCGACTGAAACGTTTCTCAAGGTATTCGTAGGCACTGGTTGCATCAATATGCCGAAAAAACGGCATGGCAACATAAACAGCAACAATTGCTGTAACTGGAATCATTAAATTTGCTACGGCATACACCCAATCCTGGGCAAATGCTTTTGATGGAATGCCCGTGAATGTTAATGAGCTGAGCATCGTGGCAAAAATACTCAATCCAGCAGCCCACCACGGAATATGTTTCCCACCCCGAAAGTAATCGTCAGTATTCTGATTCTTCCGAGTAAAGTAGACACCAACAGCAACCATTGAAAAAAGATATAAAAAAAGAACCGTGTAGTTTATTACTCCAAAATCATGTTGTGCTGAAACAGCCTGAACTTTCCAGACACGCGATGTCCTCACTCGTGGACGAACCTCACCCGTTGGAATAATTATTGCACCATCCCAGTATGTCGCGATCGTCGTAACATGGTTTTCAGGAATCTCACCAGCCGTACTCCAGGTATCTGTAATCGTGTGATATGCCAACGCTTCTTTTGGAAATCCGGGATGATTATCCTGAAGAATGTCACCTTGAAAAAAAAGTGACCCATCAGCTCCACCTAATACCAAGATATGACTCTGCCCACTTTCAACTGCAGTACCGGCCATGACACAGCGTGGGGAGTCTGAGCGACGTCGCCAACTATCACTCGCGGGCGTGTACTCCCAAACATCCTTGAGAAACTCGATACTCTCCGGGTTTGCATCGTTCTGACGACGACCACTCATCACATAAACGCATGGATTAAATCCATTGTGTTGATGGACTGTCAGGTTGAATGCACGAGACGGACCGGGCCATGGTGTCCGACTTTCCCACACAAACTCATCGGGCTGATGCCTTTTCGATAAGTCAAGTGACCAAAAATTTGTCATTGCCGTCGTCAGGGATTGACCACTCTGACCACCTGCAAGATAAATCACATTATCAACCACCACTGCGGACCCAAAGGCACACGGTCCTGGAAGTGTTGGATAGTCAACGAGACGAACCTTTTCCTGTGCAGGATCCCACTGCATCAGAAACACCTGATCAAGTGTTGTTTCTGAGTCGTTACCCCCCATGCACACAACGCCATCGGCAGTGGATACCGCTGCACCATAGGCAATCGGTCTTGGTAACGTTCCAGTTTCTTTCCACAAATAGGTATTGCCTGATCGTACTAAGACAAATATTTCATCGTGCCATTCTTTTTCTGCCTGCCATACAGGTGGCCGGAAGTTTGCACCGCCGGCAACGATCAGAGCATCGTTATGTACACCAACAAAGGGCCCAGCAACACCGACACTGTTTGGGAATTGGGGTAGTTCACTCCACGAAAGGGAGACACTTCCCAGCGAAATTTGCTGCGAGAGAACAAGAATGAGAACTGTCGCAATGCAGACTCGAACAGCATTATTCTGCTTTCCGAATAAACCACAAGCACGATGGCAAAACATAGATTCTCTGCCAAGCATGGTTAACACACTGTCGGACAGGCTTCTGACTGCGCCCAATCGAAAAAGCCGATGGCTTCGAGGTCTGTCCGAAGGTTGATTGCATCTTCTTCAGTAAGATTTTTTAGTGGCAGCCTGCAACCACCTACATTGCAACCAAGCATCCCAAGGACAGCTTTTAATGCAGGTTGAAATTGATATTTCCCCATGACACGAATCGCTGCGATGCTCCGTGACTGAAGACACCGGGCTTGGTCAACATCGCCCTGTTGAAAGGCGTCAATGAGTTGCACATAAAGCGACGACATCACGTTATAGGTACTACCAATGGCCGCATCCGCACCAACGGCAAGAGCACCCAACAACATCTCATCACAGCCCCAGACAGCCTCAAATCGCCGGTTGTCTAGTTCAAGGCATTCCTGAAACTCATGCAGCTTTGTATCGGTGTACTTTATCCCCACAAGATTTGGAATACGGCCGCTCGCATGCATTAAAAATTCCGGCATGTAAATGGCCGAACCGGTCAGCATAGGTATGTGATAATAATAAAAAGGCAACTCAGGGGCTTCACCAGCTATTTCCGCCATACATTCGGTAAGTGTCTCAACGTCAAAAATCTTGAAGTACGATGGACAGGTGGCCGAAATCGCATCGACACCTACTCGTTCAGCCTCTTTGGCAAGGCGACGTGCTTCTCGCAGGCTATTGTGTCCAACCTGACTAATAACTGGTAGACGACCAGCAACTGCATCAACAAATGCTTGGGTAAGAGAAATTCGTTCATTACACGAGAGTGACATTCCCTCCCCGGTGCTTCCACAGACATATAGTCCACGAACACCAACACGAATGAGGTGTTCAACCATAGAGGGAACAACTTCAAGATGAAGTTCACCACTCTCATCAAGCGGCGTACACGTTGCTGCAATCAGTCCGTTGAGAATTTTTTTTTGCATAAAGGCCTTAGATATCTTGTGCGACTCTTTTGAATGTGGCTCCGGTAGCAGTTTCTAAACTGTGACGCACACTGTATTGCCTCGATCACTTCACACTTACTTTATTTGAAACCACCGTACGTTCACTGTCGTTAAATATCGTAGGACAATTATTCACCGAGGGAGTTCCGTTGCAGAACCATTTTCTCCGATTAAGTCTGTCATGCTCAAGGTTGAGCAACTTGTTATTTTACGTTATAACATGTTTGCACTAGAACACAATTTATCATCATCCCGGAGCACATAGATAGCGATGTCCTTAGCAGAACAGGCTTATCGACATATTCGGGGCAAACTCTCAAATGGCGCATTCATACCCGGAGAGCAGCTGGTCAATCGCGTGCTGGCAACTGAAATTGGTGTCAGCGTTATTCCAGTGCGCGAAGCAATTAACCGGCTTGCGACAGAAGGCCTTGTGGAACACGTGCCGGGTTCTGGTGCATTTGTCAGACAGGCCGATGGCCAACAATTAAACGACCTATACGTACTGCGTGATGCGTTAGAAAGTTGTGCAGCGGGCGAGGCTGCAGCGAATATAACGGCCTTTCAGCTTGAAGCCCTGGAATCACTTCTCGCTGAGGCGAGGTTGATAGCCAAACAACTCGCCAAAGAGAAAAAACAAAAGGCAACCAAACGGCAGATGAACACATGGATCGATAATGAGAAAAACTTTCATGAGCTTCTGATTAAGTCTGCCCGTAATGAATTATTAGCGAAAGTGATTCACGAGCATCGTGCGATTAGTGAAATTTTTGATGCACAACGAAGCAAGCCGCATCTGTTGACGGCAGAAGTTGCGAATTATACCTGCGAAGGAAAAAGTCAGCTGATTGAAGCACTACGTCAGCGAGATAGTCGTCTTGCAAGAGACTTGATGAGCTCACAAATTCAGCGTGGACGCAAACAGATTCTCAAAAATCTTAAGTGAAATATTCAATCGCTTTCCTGACACATGCCATTTTCTTCAGAAGCTATGGGACGTATTGATGATTCAGATGCTTCGATTTCTGATCCTGTTTTCCGTAAGTGTTCTGCCGACTCCAGCTATTTTCGCAGCACCGGAAGAGTCACTCCCAAACATTCTGTTTATTGCAATCGATGACCTTCGCCCTGCATTGGGATGCTACGGTGATACGATTGCGAAGTCTCCACGCATTGATGCCTTTGCCAAAACAGCTCGACAGTTCAATCATGCATACGTTCAACAAGCAGTCTGTGGACCTTCCCGAACGTCAATCCTTACAGGACTTCTTCCTGACCACACTCGAGTTTGGCATAACAGAAATAAATTTCGTAACACTCAACCCCAACATGTCACGCTACCGCAACGTTTCAAGCAGCACGGCTACACAACACTTGCTCTTGGAAAAATCTTTAGTGGAAATGAAAGTGAACTCGATCCGATATCGTGGTCGTCCCCAGAAATTCTTAAAAAACCAGGTTGGTCAAATTATGTTTTGGCAGAAAACAAGGGGAAGGGAAAAAAGCAATCTGCATGTGAGATGGCAGATGTTCCAGACAACTCCTACCCGGACGGTCAACTTGCCAGCCTTGCAATCAAAACACTCACAACTTTGAAGCAGCAAAAGAAACCATTCTTTCTTGCAACCGGTTTTTTTAAGCCACACCTTCCCTTCAGTGCACCAAAAAAATACTGGGACATGCATGACCCTGCATCGTTTGAAGTGCCCAAAGAGAGTCGAGCATCGATTACAGCCATGCCGGACATTGCTCTCCACACGCACCGCGAACTTGGTGGCTATAAAGATATGCCGAAAGATGAAAACGTGAGTGCAGAACAGCGCCTTCATCTGCGGCATGGCTACTATGCGTGCGTAAGTTACATCGATCAGCAAGTAGGCCGGCTACTCGATGCCCTACAACAACTTGATCTCGACAGGAATACAATTGTCGTTCTCTGTGGCGACCACGGCTTTACTCTTGGTGAACAAAATCGATGGTGCAAAGCAACAAACTTTGAGCTCGACACACACGTTCCTCTTTTGATTCGAACGCCATGGATAGAACAAAAAGGTATTGCTTCAGATGCTCTTGTTGAACTTGTTGATTTGTACCCAACACTGACTGGTCTTGCCGGAATAAAACCGCCTGACAATCTCGATGGGCAGAGTTTTCGACATGTTCTCGATGACCCTTACGGGGTTGGACGGGATGCTGTTCTCAGTCAATTTAATAGACCTTGGGAAAGTACCGATCCAAAAGTAATGGGCTACTCCATTCGTACGTCTTCAAAACGATATACACGATGGATTGACTGGCAAACTCGAAAAGTACTCTCAGAAGAGCTTTATGATTACTCGTCCAAAACAAGTTCAAGAGAATTCTCAGGCAATCGGTTTGAGCAGGAAAATATCGCACAAACCCAACCAGAAGAACTTCAAACCATGAGCGAACATATGGACAAGATGTTTGCAAAACGGCTGGAGGTTACAGTCCATCCATGATGTATTCCCACTACTTCTCTCGAACATTTGTCCGACTTGCCTTCTTCCTGCTGCTCTATAACTCAGCAATGGTGGCACGAGCGGTAGACGTTCGTCCTATTTTCAATAAGAGTGTGCTTTTTGAAGAACAAACGGATGGCTACACGCTCTACAGAATTCCTGGAATCGTCGTCACTCGTGAGAACACGATCTTGGCGTACTGCGAAGGGAGAAAATTTCGAAATGCCGACCGTGGTGAAATTGAAATTCTGATGCGACGAAGCACAGATGGTGGAGAGACATTTTCTCCACCCTTTCAGGTTGCTCACCTTGGCCCCCGACTACCACGAAGCCCCGTCCTTCCTCCAGGAAAAGAGGGAAAAGATATGGGAGGTCCAGATGAGCAGACGGTGAATAATCCCGTAGCAATCGCAACCCGTTCGGGCCGTATTCATCTTGTGTACTGTATTGAATACATGCGTTGCTTCATCATTCACAGCGACGATGACGGAAAAACGTGGTCGTCACCGAGAGAGATCACAAAAGCTCTTGATACATGCCGTTCTGTGATTGATTGGCAGGCTATTGCAACCGGACCGGGGCACGGTATTGAACTTGCTGATAAAAGACTTGTCGTTCCGATCTGGTTAGCTGACTATCGGCCTACGAGCACAACAAAAGGGGTTGCTACAACGCTCGTTAGTGATGACGGAGGTACAACATGGTCAACCGAAGAGATTTCAATGATCGGAGGCAATGAAGCAAACGTTGTCGAGTTATCTGACGGTAGCGTCATGCTGACTGCCAGAAATGGTGATCCACGTCAGCGCAGGCTTGTATCTTTCAGCGATGATGGTGGAACAGGCTGGTCTTCTCCTGACATCATCAAAGAAATCAAGGAGCCCGGTTGCATGGCAGGCGTGACTGGCTTCCGACCACAAACAGGAGAGGGTGCTGCAATTCTGTTCTCGAACGTGCAGGTGACAAAACGAAAACACTCGGCGAGAAAAAATCTTACTATTCATGTCAGTAATGATGACGGCATGTCATGGTCTACAAGTAGAACAATTGAACCCGGACCGAGCGCATACAGTGATCTCGCTGTACTCGATAATGGAACTATCTTGTGCTTCTATGAATCTGGTGTTGCACAGCCAAAGATCAAAAGAAATCGAGACTGGGCATACGCAAATCTTACGCTCGCTCGATTCAACCTTGCTTGGGTAGAGGAACAAAGATGACAGACAGAACTATTTATTTTTTCATGGTAATTGCGACAACGCTCGCGATTACGTTGACTGCAGATGGTAGTCAACCAAATGTCCTTTTGATTGTCTCAGAGGACAACGGCCCTGAGGTCGGTTGTTATGGCGACCCTTACGCGAGGACTCCAAATATTGATCGTCTTGCAAAAGAAGGCATTCTCTTTCGAAATGCTTATGTTCCGCAGGCTGGCTGCAGTCAGTCGCGGGCCAGTTTTCTCACTGGTTTATATCCGCACCAGCATGGTCAGATCGGCCTCGCAACATGGGGTTTTCGGCTCTATCATGACACGACTCCCAATCTACCTCGTATCTTGAAAAAAACTGGCTATCGAACAGGGTTAATTGGCAAGCTTCATATCAACCCAGCTTCTGCTTTCCCGTTTGATCTCCATGAAATTTTAACAGCAAACTTCCAACGCAATGGACTTGCAGACTACGCAAGACACGCCAAGGAATTTATCCGTGCGAGCGATAAACCTTTTTTCTTAAGTGTGAACTATCCTGATGCACACGACCCATGGATTCGACAGGTCAACGGCTTACCCCAAAAACCTCAGAACAGGGACGACGTTACACCCATGGCATTTATGGGTGTTGATTCACCAGCATTTCGCGATCTGGTAGCAGACTATTACAACTGCATGAGTCGCCTCGACTCTATGATTGGTGATCTCTTACAAATCCTGGAAGATTCCGGGAAGGGTGAGAACACAATCGTAATTTATATCGGTGATCATGGCGCTGACATGCTGCGGAGTAAACGCACGTGCTATGAGGGCGGCCTACGAATTCCAATGATCATGCGCTGGCGTGGTCAGGTAACACCCCATGTTTGTAACAAACTTGTCTCGACGCTTGATATCATGCCAACGGTCCTCGATGCGGCAGGTGCTGAAAAGGTCGCTGGCTTACCGGGAGAAACTCTTCGACCCCTGTTTCATGGCCAACCCGTAAGTTGGCGGGAGCATTTCTTTGCTGAGTATCACACCCATGCAGCAGCACCAAACTTTTTCCCACAACGTTGTGTCAGAAATGGGCGATACAAACTCATCGAAAGCCTGCTTCCTGACACAGTCCACCCAGACTATGAAAAAACTATTAAAAAACTTCAAAAGGATTATGACGACCAGGATTATGCAGGTCGTTTCGATATTCCAGCGATGATAGCTAGTGCGCCTCCCGAAGTTCGAAAAGCATATGCGCTCATGCGACAACCACCGAGATTTCAGCTATACGATCTACAAGACGATCCCTATGAATTCCAAAACCTTGCTGAAATTCCAGAGTATTCAACTGTTCTTGAGGACCTTAAACAACGGCTGACTGTCTGGCGTCGGGAGACACATGACCCGTTACTTGAACCCGAAAAACTAAAACGCCTTACACAGGAAGTAAAACATGTAGTGAATAAATCGGATGGAAAAAAACACACCTGGCTTTATCCAGAATATCTTGTGGAGTAGCGCTAAGCATGTTGTCCGTTCTGCGTTTCATTGGAATTCTTCTCAGCCTGACTCGTGTTGGTGTTTTTCAGCCAACGCTGGCAGAAGCTGTATTACTAGAGCCAGCCGTCTCTCATCACCTTCAATGGTCAGCCAACACAAATTACGACTTCAGCTACCATTTGCTGAAAAAAATCAAAGTAGAAACGCTCAAGTATGCCACTCCTGCAACTGGCATGTTTAATCATCACCCGTATCTGACAAAACTTAAAAATAACCTCTTCGCGTGCTGGGACACTCAGCTCCATGATGAGAATACTTCTGGCCAGCATGGCGTCTTCTGCTTTTCAAGTGATCAAGGACGCACATGGACCGCACCGCGCACCCTCTTTCCTCCCTTGGCACCCAACATCCCAGCCTCCGAAACCATCGAACCAGGTGCATTTCAAACGTCACAAGGATTTTGTGAAATTGATAATGAATTATTTGCAATTTCAATTGTTGATATAAATTCGAGTGATAAGATTTTCCGTTTCAATAAAGTGTCTCGATTACGCGTAGGCTTACTCGCCTGCAAAGTTTTTGTTGACGGAAGCCTTGGTGATATCTTCTGGGTTTCCGGTGGTCTCCACACACGTACTCATGACCTGCAAAACATTGCAAAAGGCCAAGAAAATCTCATCAAAAAAATCAATACTCACCTGAGTAAGCCTGCTAATCTTCTGCAACTGATCTTTGGACCAAAAATCCATCCTGATTCAGATGATAACCACCGGATGACAGAACCCAGCCCACCCTGGCAACTTGATGATGGCACGTGGGTACGGCTTTTTCGAGATGCAGGCAGTGCGATTGCAACGTCCCGTGCCGATGTTGAAGCAACAAAAAGTCGACGAAATTACGTCACCTTTTCCGCTGATCATGGAGCACACTGGAGCGTGCCGATCCGTACAGAGTTTCCAGATGCATGCGCGCGGTCTAACTCGGGCAGACTACCCAGCGGAATTTTCTATGTCATCAATAACGTTCTTCCCATGTCTCCAAAACACGGTGGGCGATCAATGCTCGCAATCTCCCTATCTAACGACGGGCTCATCTTTGATCGCTGTGCTGTTATTCGTTTTATTGCACCACGTCTTCGACAAAAAGGAAAGGCGAAGGGAAATGGCTACGCATACCCTCATTCAGTTGTGATGGGGAAAAAACTCTGGCTTATCTACTCGGTGAATAAAGAAGATATCGAGATCTGCCACCTATCAATTACTGAGATCGAATCCCTTTGAGCCACCATCTACACCTCCAGCTCACATGAACAAGCAAAACCCCTTTCTTCGACTATACAAGAGTCTGGTGCAGACAAAAAAAGAACTGTCATGCACACAGCTCGTGGGGCACATTCTTTGGGCGATTCTCGCACACGTTACCACCACGACCTTGCTGGCTGAATACGTTCTGGCAGCACGACCGAATGTTCTGATGATTGTGCTTGACGACATGAATGATTGGGCTGGCTGCCTACACACCCAAGAAGATGTCCAGACACCACATATCGACCGTCTGGCAGAAAAGGGGATGTTGTTTACGAACGCTCACTGCGCTGCGCCAGTATGCAATGCATCACGTGTGGCTACCCTTACCGGCCGACAGCCCGGAAGTACTGGCATCTATGACAATGGTGTTCGGTGGCATGAAGCAATGCCGGGGATTCCCTCTATCCCGAAACACTTCAAAGAGAATGGCTATTATGTCGCCGGTGGTGGAAAAATTTATCATCACATGCCCGGCTTTAATAGAACGTCAGACTGGGACGAGTACTTTGCGCAAGTTTTTGATGGCCATTATCAGAATCAATTGCATAGCGGGCTGGACGTAAGTGATTTCCAGTTCCCACCCGGCTTTCCACTCAACAATCTTCCGAGCGTGAAAGCCTTGAAAAAACCGCCAAAAAATCCCCGTGAATTCGATTGGGGACCACTCGATAAAGCAGACCTCGAAACTGGTGATGGCAAGATGGTGAAATGGGCCATCAACTTTCTTGAAAATGCACCCAACGAACCATTTTTTCTTGCTGCTGGAATCTATCGACCGCATCTCCCGTTTTACGCACCAAAGGGATACTTCGACTGGTATGTCGAAGAAGACCTACGGAAACCACCGATCAAGTCGGACGACCTCAACGATCTTCCCACAACGGCCCTGAAGTTTGCAGCCCAACGACGGGAGGACTATGAACTCATTCTTCAAAAAGGGAGATACAAAGAACTATTACAGGCCTATCTCGCCAGTATCTCATTTGCCGATGCAATGGTTGGTCGACTCATCGACGCAGTCGAGCAGAGCCAGCATGCGGATAACACAATCATTGTTTTATGGTCAGATCATGGATGGCACTTCGGTGAAAAAAGACATTTACACAAATTTACACTCTGGGAGCGATCTACTCGAATTCCATTTATTGTCGTTGCACCAGGCGTCACTGAGCCAAATACGATCTGCGATCAACCTATTGGCATGATCGATCTGTTTCCCACACTGAATGCACTTTGCGCACTGCCTCTTGTTCCGTCGCTTGACGGCCAGAACATTGAACCCCTTCTCAGAAACCCAGAGCAACAGTGGAACCGACCAGCTCTTACAACACACGGACAAGGAAACCACGCAGTCCGATCACGCCAGTGGCGATATATTCGCTATGCCGACGGAGGTGAGGAACTCTACGATCATTCACGAGACCCAAATGAATGGACGAACCTTGCATCGCAACCAGAGTTTATCGATATCAAAAATAATCATGCACAATGGCTTCCAAAAACAGATGCCGTTCCACTTCGCAAGAAGAAGTGAGCCACCCTCGGAAACGAATCAATTATGAAACCTAGTATTTTTCTTCTTTGCCTTCATTTATTTGCATTCATGAGCCTTGAGTGCTGGGTAGTTCATGCTGCTGATGAAGAACCAACATATTCCGGTGATGTTACTGACGTCCGAACAATTCGGCACGTGGAACAACATCCACAAGCTTGGCGAATCTGGCAGCCTTTTATTATTTCAGGGAATAAAAAAAATCATCTGACAGTTGCGTACGGTGCAATGAGAAATGGCAAGAAAGACATGGGTGATATCTTTGCAACACGTTCCAAAGATGATGGTGACACCTGGGAATCACCTGTTGTCATTTTTGACCACACCAAGCGACAGGGTGCTGTGCAATTCTGTTACGCCAATCCGGTTCTCTACCAAGCACCAGGACAGGATATTATCTGGTGCTTCTGTATGCGATGTCCAATCGCACAGCGAAATAGCGAAGAATCAACGCTGGCTGCAGCGTTTACTCCCGACGGTGGCAGCTCGTGGAGCCAGGTGGAAATGGCCATGCTTTATACGGGCCCACTCATTTTAAATGCTGCACCGATTCAAACAGAAATCAACGGTTCACCTCGTTTTCTTCTCCCCGCACATCGCAATACCTTGGCTGCCGATCCTCGTGGGTCACGCGACCATTTTATTCTCAGTAGCACTAGTCTTTTGGAGTGGAGGCTTGAGGCATTTATTCCACAGCCTACACGTGCTCGTGTTTTTCTTCACGAAGGAAATATTGCGAAAGGAGACACCGAAGGTGAGCTCAAAATTGTTATGAGAACAGCCGACTATGATCAGACAAATCTGACAACCTCTCCACCGCAAGCATATTCCAGCGTAAGCACCGATGGAGGCCATACATGGTCAGAAGCTAAACCAGAGACAGGCCTTCACAACGCAAAAGCAAAGGGTTACTTCGGTAAATCGGCAACTGGTTCCCACGTTTATGTCTATAACGACGGTCCAGCGCAAGGAGATACTGCACCTGGCTTCCCGAATGGTGGGCGAACCTCATTGCGATATAAAACCAAGCCTGCCGGAGGAGTATGGGGGAAAGAACAAACTTTTTATCATGCTGGCATTAAGAACTCGTACCCGACGCTTCATGAGGTTACCCCGGGTGACTATCGTTGTGTCTGGGATAGCGGGACTGCAACAAAACCACGAACTCACATTCACTTTGGCAAACTCAGGATAACTCCATGACGCCATATGAACTCCGGAATCACATCCGCAGAGGACTCCCTGTCTTCGGGACACTCATCGTATCACCATCACCGAAGTGGCCCGAAGTCGTGGCAGATTGTGACCTTGATTTTATATTCATTGACACTGAGCATATCGCGATTGATCGATCTCAGTTGAGCTGGATGTGTCACGCATACAATGGCATTGGCCTGCCAACACTTGTCCGAATTCCATCACCAGATCCCCACATGGCAACCATGGTGATTGATGGAGGAGCCTCTGGCGTGATTGCACCGTACGTCGAGTCTGCCACGCAAGTTCAACAACTACGGGGTGCGATAAAAAAGAGACCGCTCAAAGGGAAAATATTGGAGGAAACACTGGCTGGGAAGCCCCTTCAATCACCACTTCATGAGTACGTGTCGCAATCAGCAGACAACCGACTACTGATCGTCAACATTGAGAGCGTGCCGGCAATTGACGCACTCGAAAGCATTCTCAAAGTCCCTGATCTCGATGGTATTTTAATTGGCCCTCATGACCTTACCTGCAGCCTTTCGATACCAGAACAATACGACCACCCAATTTTTCTTAATGCATGTGAGTCGATTTTCAAAATGGCACGGAAACATGGTGTTGGTGCTGGCATTCATTTCTGGGGTGATGTTGAGCAGCAAATCAATTTCCTTCATCGTGGTGCCAACATGATTATTCATAGCGCGGATATAAGTCTGTTCCAAAAACATCTGCGGGCTGAACTTGCAGTAATTAAATCTGCATCGGGTATTCAAACTGATGATACGCCTAAACCAACAACAGTAATCTAGATATCCATGAAGGATTTCTTTTATGCATCGACTGACAACACTCCTGTTTGCATTCACAGTAATACTGTCGCTCTGCCATCAGAGCTATGGTCAACCACAGAACATTGTTTTATTTCTCATCGATGACCTCGGATGGATGGACCTCGGCTGCCAGGGTAGCACGTATTATCAAACACCAAACATTGACAAACTCGCTGCTGAAGGAGTCCGGTTCACAGATGCATATGCCGCGTGCGCTGTCTGCTCACCAACGCGGGCATCTATTCTTACAGGAAAATATCCTGCCCGACTCTTGCTCACAGACTGGCTGCCTTCGGGCCGGTGGAAGCCATCTTCAAAACTAATTGAGGGGCGTAAAATTCGAGGACTCCCACTTGAAGAGCGCACCCTCGCTGAAGCGTTACGGGATGCTGGCTATCAGACAATCCACATTGGGAAGTGGCACCTCGGGAGTGAACCCTTCTGCCTGCCGCAACATCATGGGTTTGATATCAACATTGCAGGGAACGCGCATGGTGCACCTGGGCAGTATTTCTTCCCGTATCAGGGTGACTGGTCCATTCCCACGACACCGCTGAGGGCTAAGTGGAACGTTCTACCTAACGGAAAGCCCGGTGAGTACCTGACCGCACGACTGACTAATGAAGCCGTCAATATCATCGAAACATCAGACGACACGCCGTTCTTTCTTTACTTCCCACACTATGGTGTCCATACGCCACTTGAGGCACCAGAAGAACTGACCAAAAAATACGAACGGACACCTCAACACCAGCAACAAGGAAAACCAGTATATGCAGCGATGGTAGAGAGTATCGATCACAGTGTTGGCCGAGTTCTTGACGCCTTGAAGTCTGCTGGAAAAACAAACGACACGGTGATCATCTTCACTTCCGACAACGGAGGATTTTACAAAGCAACGAGCAACGCTCCTCTTCGTGCAAACAAGGGCGCATACTACGATGGCGGTATACGTGTCCCGCTCATTATAAAATGGCCCGGACTTTCCAAACCTGGCCGAGTCATCCATGAGCCGGTTATCACCAATGACCTGTACCCAACTTGCCTAGCGGCTGCTGGTCTTTCGATGATACCGCATCAGCATATAGACGGTGAGAACCTTGCTCCACTTCTTCATGAAACAGAAGCTCTTTCACGAGATTCCCTATTCTGGCATTTCCCGCATTACAACAAACACCCATCAAGCCATCCCTCAAGTGTTATTCGCAAGGGCCACTGGAAGCTTATTGAATCTTTTGATCCCGAAACGGTCGAACTTTACAATCTGGCGGAAGATCTTGGTGAAACGTGCAATCTTGCTAACACCGAAGCAAAACGACGAGACTCGCTTCTTGGTGAACTGGAAGCATGGCGTCAAACGGTTGGTGCAGAGCGAATGGTACCAAACCCAAACTTCGAATCTGAGTAAAACAAAAGGCAAGTCCTTCATATTTTTCACACTACAAGAACCCACACAACTGCTTTGGGTTCTCGTCAGAGTTCAGGAAACTATTGAGAAACCCTTGCAGAAACATGAAGATGCACCGTGATGTTCGATTTATCTATCGCCCACTCGCCAGCTTCTTAACGTCCAGTAAACAGCTTTGTTTACTGGACTTTGTTTTGGTGTTGCATTTGATTTTGCTGGGAGCGGATCAAGTTGGTATCAGAATTTTTTTACGATAGAAATGGTTCTGCGTCGATCTTCGGCAGGAAACCTGCCAGTCGCTTCCCTACCAGTCGCTTCTTAGCAGCCGCATAACGATCGTCCGATGCCTAGACTTTGTAGCCGACACATCACCAGATGCATGGGAGCGGGTCGTTGATGAGCTTTTGGCATCCCCGCATTACGGTGAGCAGTGGGCTACTACTCACTTCTTGCATTCTTTCAGAACATCACGCCTACGGGCGATCGGCTGATGAATCCAGACTTCATCGAGCAGCATCGCCACCTTCCCATGTGACTCGTATAACAAGCGAGTGTCCAGCCTTCCGAACTTGTTTTACTGCGGACCACAGCGCCGGGTCACCAGCTGATTTTCCGTTAATAATGAGCTGCGTAGAGCGAGGGGCATGAGAAGTCATGAAATAAATCCTTCCGTTGTCGTCGTTAGTGGACGGACAGATTCCATCAGACAACTGCCGGCCTCGCGTGGCATCTGGCCTGATTTCCACTGTCTCCTGAGAAGGCGACACGTGCAAAGAGCCAAAGAGAGCAGGTCCTACCTGCATCTCATTTCTGAACCAAAATCGAAGCTATCGCGGCATTGGCTAAGCGTGGAGACGCTCCTTCCGCTTTGATGCGGATGTCCGCGCACTGCTCTGCACCAAACTTGGCCTGAGGAATACGATGGCGGGAAACAGATGGCTTGGTTGTGATATTTTCTCGAAAATTGATTATCATTGAAGCTCGGTCGACCGTCCTATCCTT
>WLWF01000584.1_pt1 | contig 34041 bp, 31 predicted proteins | sample 6718331 | NCBI WGS metagenome assembly WLWF01 (sample SAMN12718692, study PRJNA515312) | sponge metagenome | isolation source: marine sponge | host: Mycale hentscheli | place: New Zealand: South Island, Marlborough, Capsize Point | collected 2003-05-01 | reverse complement strand
GCCCAACCGTTGCACTGAGGGCGGAGGTAAGAGCCTGAAAGTGCGAGATTTCCCCAGGATCATTTGGGTTGTCGTATCGCCCACGTGTGATGTCGATGGCATGCTTGAAACCACGAATGTTGAGCCAGTTATGATAGATCGTAAAGAAAAGAGATCCACAAAAGAGAATCAACACGATCAAAGGGATGGGCACAGCCTGTACCGGTACCCAGAAGAGAACCTTTGCCATGTTTTCAACGATGAACCCAAACTGTGCGTCGATAGATTCAGAAAGTAACGGTGTTGTGGTCTCTTCATTTGCCACCCCAGCATTTTGTTCGGTAACGGTATCACCAATTTCGTTACCTTGAGCAGAACCTGTCGGACTCAAGCCGCTTAGGAAGAGGCAAATGAAAAAGACAAAAAGTTTTAAGGACCGGGATGACATGACAAGTATCCATATGAAGTGACGAATCCCAAATTTTAGAATACGAAGTTCTAGCCATTACTGGCAACGACATAATTTTTATGAGTAAACAGAAGAAGAAAGAAGGCCACAAAACGTGACCTGATCCGGCAGTCCGATCAAGAAGGCCAAGACGAATATTCCTGAGACGACTACAGTTCTTGGTCGTAGCTTAAACTAAAAAGGTAATCTCGTGTTTCCCACTACTCCACGAAGTTGTGTTTCGCGTAAGCCTCCCTGTAGTGAGAAAATATGTGCTGTTTGCGGCCGGCCATTTTCCTGGCGAAAGAAATGGAAAAACTGTTGGCTAAATGTGCGATACTGTTCCGCACGTTGTCGAAGTCAAAAAAAGTCAGGATTGTGATACAGATTTAAGCATCTCGCCCACATTTTTTCTGTAGCAAAAGAAAGGTAGGAGAAAACCTGCTTTTTGATTCTTACTTAATTCTCAAATTCGACAATCTCGAGATCATCACGTGATTCTAGTAGTATATCGATAGTATCAAATCCAATATCGGTATTCGCTACATTGAGTTTTTTGAGCAACGGTAGTTTTCCAAATGCAAGAAAACTTTTATCAGTGAGTTGGGTTCCAGCGACATTCAGGTCAGCAAGTTGGGTCATCTCTATGATCATCGGTAGTGACTCATCGGTCACTGATGTTGCTTTCAGATTTAAAACCTTGAGATTTGTTAACTTTTTGTAAGCCGTAAGAACATCGTCATTCGTTTTCGTTTCCCAAAGATCAAGGTATGTCAGCGTACGTGCTTTCCCTAGCTGGGCTAGTCCAGTTGGTGAAGCGAGTCGGCATTCACTGATATCAAGCCAGTCAAGTGCAGGCAATCCAGCAATCACTGAGAGGCCAGCATCATCAAGAGACGTGTCTCGCAGGTTGAGTCGGCTTAAGCCTTTTAAGCCTGCAATATGAATAAGCCCAGCACCGGTGACATCAACACCACGAATGCGAAGCCGTTTTAATCGGCTTGCTGCCGCAAGGGCAGTCATGCCCTCATCATTTATTTTTGTGTAATCAAGCTGGACTTGTTCGAGCAACGGCATGGCGGCGAGAACAGCCAATGAGCGATTACTGATACTGGTACAGTAGTTTGCGTTAAAACTTTTGAGATCAAGACCAGCTAGTTTTTGAACACCAACGTCTGTGATTTTGCTCTTTTCAAGCTGAATGTCGACGAGGGACTGAATCTGAGCAAGGTGAATGAGTCCAGCATCTGTGATGTTCGTGTTTCTCAAGTCAATCATTCGTAGCGTGAGTGAAGTCAGTTGACCGAGCTGTTCATCGCTGATTGATGTTCTTCGGAGTCGTAGTACTGAAAGTTCCGGAAGAGCAACAAGTGCTTCTATAATTTGGTCATTCAGGGGACGATCGCTGAGGTCAATGTCGACAATGGCTCCATCACTATTTTCTTTTATGACACCGCCTGCCTGGGAAATAATTTCTGGGGTGGAAGCAATAGCGATGTTACAGAAGCACACGACAAGTCCAAGAAGAGAAAGGCGATGAAGAAGCGATTGGTAAAGCATTTTTAGCACGGGGTAACGAGGTGAAGAAAGTGGTTTTGGACGTTATGTCAATTATAAATGTGTAAGGAATAATTTTGTTACGACATAGAGTAATTGAATATGTGAGGCGAGATAACAAGACCGCACTGTTTGTTTTGTTCGAGTCAAAAATATCGCGGGTTTACTAAATATCGAATCGATCAGCCTCGAAGTTGCTCAAGAGCATGTTTTTTCATGTTTTTGCATGATGGTTTAGATAAACCAATTTAGATAGTATTACATTTATATTTAGTGCGAAAAGAAAATGTCTGCAGGAATAAAAAAGAGACAGACACATCTTTGGTGCAATTCCGAAAATGAATTATAACATTCCAAAGACGTGTCAATTGTAAGTGATCAGTAGGTACAAGAAGAAATTAGCTTCGATAACAAAGGAATAGCACGCATGAGTTCATCCACATCCCGCCGACAGTTTCTAGGTCGTTCAGCTGCAATAGGTGCTGGCTTTGGAGTCTGGTCGGGTAGAAGCCCAGTTTTACGAGCTAATGAATCAGCTCTTCAAGGACTTTCGGCTGCATGTATCGGCGTTGGCGGTAAGGGCAGTAGCGATACCAGCCATATTGCTGAACAAGGAGTCAATATTGTTGGCTTATGTGATGTTGATGGAGGAACTGTCGATAAAAAGTCACGGGAGTTTCCCGACGCAGGAAAGTTCGATGACTTCCGTGAAATGCTTGAGAAACTTGGAGATAAGGTAGATATCGTAACAGTCAGTACGCCTGACCACACTCACGCTGTTGCGGCACTCAAGGCAATGCAGATGAAGAAACATGTGTATTGCCAAAAGCCTCTGACATGGTCCATTCATGAAGCTCGGTTGATGCGAGAGACAGCGGAGCAGATGGGCGTTGTCACACAGATGGGCAATCAGGGCACGAGCGAAAATGGCCTGCGTGAGGCAGTTGAAGTTATCCGGAGTGGCGCGATTGGAGATGTTGCAGAAGTACACATTTGGACGAATCGTCCGGTCTGGCCTCAGGGTAGAGGCAGGCCTGCTGGCGAAGATGCAATTCCAGAGAACCTCAACTGGGACGCCTGGATAGGCCCAGCACCGATGCGTCCATTTAAAAAAGGCGTTTACCACTCCTTCAACTGGCGTGGATGGGTTGATTTTGGAACTGGAGCGCTTGGTGACATGGCCTGTCACACGACCAACATGCCCATCATGGCACTGAAGCTCTTTGATGCCGATGCGGTGACTGCGGTGAAAAACCCCGGTATTTTTGAGGGCGAGACATTCCCAGGAAGTTCGCATCTTCTCTTTGAGTTTGGCAAGCGGGACGGCCTGTCACCGTGTCAGTTCCATTGGTACGACGGAGGCGAACTGCCACCAGAAGCAATTATCAAACAGCTTCCCGAATCATTCCAACAGAAAGTAAGTAAACAGAAAGAAGGCGGTCGGAAAACGAGCGGTGCTGTTGTTGTTGGAAGTAAGGGCGTCCTGTTCTCACCAGATTCCTATGGAGCGCGTTATTTTCTTCTTCCAGAAGAAGATTTCGTTGACTACAAGCCACCGGCTGAAACATTGGCACGAATTCCATTTAAGGGAAGTGGCGACCAGCGCCAGAAATGGGAGTTTGTGAGTTCAATCAAGGGAGAGTATGAACCTGGGACTATGTCTAATTTTGGCTATGCAGGTCGCCTCACCGAAACGATACTCATCGGGAACCTCGCACTACGGGCTGGCGAAGGAACACGAATTCAGTGGGATGCCAAAAAACTGAAGAGTCCAAATGTTTCTGAAGTGAACCAATTCGTGAGCCGGGCTTATCGTCCAGGTTGGGAGTTGCCATAAACCTCTATGTGGCGTGTTTAAGGGGTTTTTTAAAAAAAGCATGGAAAAACTCGATTTTGAGTTTTATCGTTGGTACTATTGAAGCCAGTTTCAAACCACTCGATATACCGAAGGAGTTTCAACGTGAAAACGTGGAAAACATTCTCAATCCCAGCAGCGATGCTTGTCATCGTTTTGGGTTCCAGCCATGCTGATGCGGGCCTTTTTGGTTGTTGTGGAAAAGACCGCTGTCCACCGCCGCCAAAGGTAGAAGTTTGCCTGATGATCTGTAGTCCTTGTGACGGCTGTCCGGTGCCAGTCACACTTTGTGTGCCAGAGTGCTGTGTGTGCGAAGCACCAGATGTAACGACTCGATGTGCTTTGATTGGCAGTGGCGTGACCCATGTCGACTACTGTTGCTGTGGTTTCAGTGCAACAATTCGCTGGGATCGTTGCGGTGAGCCGCATGTTGTTCGTACAAGAGATTGATCGAACCAATAACAATCGTCAGTAATACAACGACAAAGAACAGTTTTTTCAGCATTTTAAGACTGAGGAAACTGTTCTTTCTTTTTCAAAGATCGTTTTCCATGCGGTATTGAATCCGGTCAGCCATGAAGCTTGCTTCTCGATCTAGTTCCTCGAGTGAAGCAAGATCATGATTCATACTTGCACGACTAGCCAGCCAGAGAAGTTCCTCAGCGTCCTCGCGGGCATTTTTTAGCCAGTCTGGTCGAGAACTCACAGGAATGTGAATGAGTCTCTCAAGACGGTCGAGATTCATATATTCCATCAACACCACGCTTTTGGTGAAAACCCGAGAGTTTGTTTTTTCATCAAGAAATTTCCCAAGGAAAATATTGCAAGAAACCGTAGAATCAGAATGCTATTCCCTCCCCAGTTTCTACTTTTGGCTGGTTTTCAAAATGCGTGTCCTTCTTCTTGTGCTGATTTATTTTATTCTCTGTCCGTTGGCGGGACATTATCTTGGACTTTTTATGATTCAGACGGCTCTGTCTGGAGGTCCACCAAATCTTATAACTATGTATATCGTCCGCATAGTCGCAATGATTCTCACATATGTAATCTTGGGTTCGCTCTTGAAAAGTATATTTGTCCCTCGTCGGGCATAGCAGGAGAAGGAGGGAGTCCAGAGAGGCTTTTTCATGCAAAAAAAAAGAATGTTTCAAAAAAAAGCACTGAGTGTTTTTCTCACTGCAGCAGTTAGTGTTGGCTTTGTTGAAGCTGCAGAGGTGCAGAGTATTGCTTCCGAAGAGATGTATGCAGTGGTACGTATTGAATCAGTTAAGAAACCAGTAGCGCACTCCATTACGTTAGGCGATGCCCAAAATGGACGTCTCAGGACGCGATCACTGATTGGGCCTACGCAACTTGGAATGTCAGCTGTGAGTGATAACTGTCTGGTGGGCTATGACCTTGCTTCTCCTGATCAAAACACCAATCGGTATCGGATCAAAGTCTGGCTTACGAAGGAATCGAAGCCGATTGAGTTAGTGGTTGGGCCAGTCCAGTCGGCGTTTCTTCCTGGAAAAATCCTACGTGATGGGCCCCCAGAAGGTGATGACATCAAGGTGGTGTACGAGGTTCGAGAGGTATTAAAAGAGTCCGATACAAATACTTTCATGGCCCAAAAGATCTGTCTCCCGGTTGAGTATAGGCATCACTTTGAACGCTCGATCCCATCTTCACGAGCAAGGCCCTATGTGTATCTCGAAAAGACAAGCAAAGATCAGGCGGAAACAAATAGAAGTATTGTTGATGATTTTGGCGTGCACTCTCTTTTGTGCCAAACGTCTACAAAAGTTTTGCAATTAATTTCAAGATATGAATTCTGCCAATAAAAAAGCAAAAGAAAAAAGGCTGCCAACTTTCGCTGGCAGCCTTTTCAATTTTGTGGACACTCTTACGGAACAGATCAGTTCTTCGGAAGAATTACCGTGTCTATGACATGAATGACGCCATTGCTGGAATTCACGTCAGTCTTAATCACCTTTGCATTATCGACCGTGACGACACCGCCATTTACGGCGATCGAAACTTCTGATCCCTCAACTGTTTTGGCTTTACTGAGTTTGACAACATCTTTGGCCATTACTTTTCCAGGCACGACATGATACGTCAAAACCTTTACAAGCTGATCTTTATTCTCTGGTTTTAAAAGTTTTTCAACAGTGCCAGCAGGTAACTTCTCGAATGCTGCGTTGGTCGGAGCAAAGACTGTAAATGGGCCAGTTCCTGAAAGTGTTTCAGCGAGCCCCGCTGCCTTTACTGCTGCAACCAAGGTACTGAAACTTTCATTATTTGCAGCATTCTCAACAACTGTTTTGTCACAGGTGCCACAACCGGCTGTTGCAGTGCGAGCACCGACTAGGGCACAAGCGACTACCAAAACGATACCGAGTGATCGGTAGGACATAGGAGTTTCCTTTAACGAGTAAGGGCTGTTTTTGTGCAGCTCCAAGAATTTGAACAGATTACAGTATAGTCTGATCTCTGTTGGTGGGGAGTGGCCAGGTATACACGTGACCAGAGGAGCAACCAGCACGAAATTTTACCCAAGAATGCGATGTTTTTACAATGATTATTGTCATTTGAGAACACTAAAAGCACTGATCACAAAACGGCCGCCAAGACATTCGTTCGGTCACAGCTTTGCTTTTTTGATAATGATCTCACGATGCAAGAAGCCATGGAATCAGAACAGTATCAATGGCATGGATAACACCGTTGCCAGCATCACTGTCTGTGGCAAGTATTTTTTATCTTCGACGACGACGGAGCGATTCACGTGGATCGAGCTGGCAGCCATCAAATGTCTTAGGGAAACTGAATGTGCTGCCTTAATTGAGCAGGAGTATTTGTCGTCACCGCAAAAGCACCTTCACGAATAAAAAAAATCGCATCGTCTGGATCATCGACAGTCCAGACATGAAATTCAGTGACACCTTTATTTCGTAGTTGGCTAAGAAAACTTTTTGTCACTACATTACGACGTGCTTGAAGACCAACTCCGTCTGCCCCGATCCGTTCGAGTGTGGACGCGATCTGTTCAGCAGACGGAACCCACGTGGGTGTTTGATCTTTACGATGTTGAAAATATGTAAGCCAATGGATCCGAATATTTGGAAAAGTCGTCCGGCATTTCTTTGCAGTGTTTTCATCAAATGTAATAAGTGTAATCTGGCTCGTTGGGAGCGATGAGTTTTGAAGGCACTCAGCGAGCGGTTCTACGATTTCAGGACCCGTCTTTAATTCAATAAAAAGTTGTCCGTGTGGTGGAACAGTCAGAAGGACCTGGCCCAGAGTTGGGCATGTTTCTCCAGCGTAACGCACATTTTTCCAAGCACCACAATCAAGTGCTTGTAACGATCGGAGTGATGTCTTAGAGACAACTTTATCAATGCCGGTGGTCCTTTGTGTATTCGAATCATGTATGCAGACAATTTTTCCATCGGCGGTAAGTCGAAAGTCACCTTCAATAGCATCACAGCCAACTTCCCATGCTTTGTTAAATGCGGCTAGGGTGTTTTCAGGTGCAACAGAAGAGGCTCCTCTATGTCCGGTAATGAGGCTGGGTGGTGAAGTCACTTGTGCACATAGAAGCCGAGTTGAAGTTAGGAGTAAAACAATATAAGAACGAACAAACGTTTGTACTACAAACTTCAGCAACATTTTGAAGAGCCCTTGATACAGCGGCCTTCGTATGGCAGCCTAACCATACTTTATTCTAAAAGGAGTTCGCGATGCCATCGCAAGAAGATGGTCAAGGCCCAATCTTTCTTTCCGCAACGGACTACGCACTTCCGAGGGTGATTCCTGAGGGGGTTGATAAATACACTGGTTATCGCGAAATGGCTCGAGGCGGGTCTGCGATTTTGCGAACCTGTTTCGATCAAATGACTGGCCGAACCGTTGTGATGAAGTCCTTACTCACAAAGTATCTGCTTGATAAGCAGGAAAATCAGCGACTCCTTCGAGAAGCACGGATAACAGCTCAACTCCAGCACCCCAACACTGTTCCTGTCTACGACATTGGACGGGATCACCGTCAGGGTCTTTATTTTACGATGAAACGTATTTCAGGGGAAAACCTGTTTGAGATACTGTCACGCGTTGCTCAGAAAGACCCCGTCACAGTTGCAGAATTTGATCTTCGTCGGCGAGTAGAAATTGTAATGACCGCTGGACTTGCTCTTCTATACGCTCATGCCAGAGGGGTCATTCACCGGGATATAAAGCCCGAGAATATTTGGGTCGGTAACTTTGGCGAGGTTATATTGCTTGACTGGGGTGTAGCCAAAGTATGGGGTCAACCGGATGATGGACTCGGGCATCCACAAGTCATTAAGCAAGAAGAGGTCAGTCAGTCATTAACCATGGCAGGAGATCGACCGGGTACTCCACTCTATATGTCGCCCGAGCAAGTAAATACAAATCGGGCAACAATCGATGAACGTAGTGATATTTTCAGTATGGGCGTAGTGCTGTACGAGGCAATTGCTCTTCGTGAGCCATTTCGAGGTCGTGTGATACAAGAAACATTTGAGAATATTATTCACGATGAACCACCACCTCCATCGTCACTGGCTCCGGAAAAGGAAATCCCAAAAGAGCTTGATGAAATTGTGATGAGAGCGATCGAAAAAAAACCAGCAAATCGATTCCAGACGATGCAGGAGATGCTTGATGCAGTGCGACTTCTTGACTCAGCGTACACACTTCAGGTGCTTCGTAACTTTGAAAAGCAGGACCAGTAAAAGAAAGGGTCTCCCGAAAGAATTCCGGAAGACCCTTTGTCGTGTGAAACAAAATGTTTCTTGAGGATCAGACTGCAGCTCCGGCAGCACCTTTGACAGTCTTGATAATCGCTGCAGCAACCTTGTATGGATCAGCATTCGAAGCAGGTCGGCGATCTTCAAGACGGCCTTTCCAGCCATCATCAATAGTGCCAACTGGGATACGAATGGATGCACCACGGTCAGAAACACCGTAACTAAACTGATCAATGCTTTGTGTCTCATGCTGACCAGTCAAGCGTTGATCGTTGTCGGCACCGTAAACAGAAATATGTCGTTCAACAACACCGCTAAAGCCTTCACAAATAGTTGTAAAGACCTCTTTATCACCACATGTCCGCATCAGCTCATTTGAGAAGTTTGCATGCATGCCGGATCCATTCCAGTCAGTTTTGCCAAGTGGTTTCGGATGCCAATCAATTGCATATCCATATTGTTCGCCAATTCGTTCGAGCAGGTATCGCGCAACCCAGATTTCGTCACCAGCACGTTTCGCGCCCTTGGCAAATACTTGGAATTCCCATTGGCCGGCAGCTACTTCAGCGTTGATTCCTTCAACATTGATTCCTGCGTCAAGACAGGCGTCAAGATGTTCATCTACACAGTCTCGGCCGTGGGCATTTGATGCGCCTACAGAACAGTAGTATGGACCTTGAGGGGCTGGATAGCCACCGAGAGGAAACCCTGGTGGGTTGTTATTGGCAACACACCACAGAAAGTACTCCTGCTCAAAACCAAACCAGAAGTCTTCATCATCATCTTCAATAGTTGCCCGACCGTTGGATTCGTGAGGTGAGCCATCAGCATTGAGAACCTCAGTCATTACGAGGAAACCATTCTTCCGGCCTGGATCTGGGAAAACAGCTACTGGCTTCAAAAGGCAGTCAGAATCACCACCAGTTGCCTGTTCAGTACTGCTGCCATCAAAAGACCACATTGGGCACTCTTCAAGAGTGCCACCAAAATCTGACTCGATTCGAGTCTTTGATCGAAGGCTTTGCGTTGGCTTATAACCATCAAGCCAGATGTATTCCAGTTTCGATTTCGTGCTCATAACTGAAGTTCGTCCTAAGTTTTGAGGAGGTATTAGAAAACATTGAAGCCTGTCGACTGCAGGACGACGCGACATCGATCTGCATCTCCGGCAGGGCCGAGAAGAAGCCGAGGAGTTCCGATTGGATGCAGCCGCCTGTTCGGTGTCAAATGCAGTCACAGACACTAAATGAGCGGGCAAAAGGCATGCCATCCGAAAACCAAACACCCATTATCTTAAAAACTGGGCCTCCTTCTGCAACTCGCCTGTGCAACTCGCCTGAAAAGTTAGCATTCCTTGTGGACATTGCTAAAAAAAATAGCAAATTTCACCTCGTTCGGTGAGGAGTCAGTTGTATTCAGTGAATCAGTCGGCTTCGAATGTACTGTTGATAGTCACCACTCGCAATCAAAACACCAGACTCCATTCGACCACTAAACAAGTAGATCCAGGCAGCAATCGAAGTGCCTACACATGACTGAGCAGCGGTAATTGAACGAGTAAAAAGTGGTGAGTGACCGTTGCACTCCTCATATGCATCTAGAGGACTTAATTGTTCAGTACTTGTGAGACGAAGTAAGTCTCCGAAAACAATTCCCTTCTCATGTGTGACCCCAGGATACGCACCAAAATCATATAATTTTCCCTGAACGGTAGCCGGTCCAACTATTTCAAGTTCGGCAATAAGGGCGCTCGCTTCACCATGTGCCAGTTGTGGCCGAAGTGTTCCATAAACAAAAAGGTATTGAGGCATCATCTTATCTTAAATGAAAAGAACATCTGAGAATGTACTGTCTGGATGGGCCGATCTTAGAATTTATTTGAATAGAGCGTATGTACAGATCAGCACAACGCCCTTGGAATCCCTATGCTAGAACAAGAATGAGTTTTGATGGTGTGGTTTTTGGAAGATGTCTTTCGCTTGATTAAGTCAAATACTCGTCTTTTCGTTCAAGGTGTATTATGAGATTGGTGAAAATATGGATGATCTGAAATATGGCCGCTATCGACACTACAAGGGAAATGACTACGTCGTACTCGGCGTTGCTTCACATAGTGAAACTCTTGAAAAACTTGTTGTATACCGAGCAGATTATGGAGACCGAGGGCTTTGGGTGCGACCGTTGGCGATGTTTTTGGAAACGGTCCTGATATCTGGGGAGCGCAAGAGGCGGTTTGAGTTTTTGGATGATTAATTTGATAAAGGGATACTTCAAAACCCTTATATTTCAGAATAATACCAAAGGAGACGAAACCCTTGCTCAGGGAGAACCATTCGTTTCTTTATCACTTCATGGTTTGAAGAAAATATTGTGACAATCGAAAAAAAGTCAGATGCAGGATGGTGTTTTGACAATTCTTTTGTGCACCTTCCCAAAGTTTTCTTCTCTCCTACAAAGCCCGAGCCGGTGCGTCATGCCGGGCAGATTCTTTTGAACGATGTGTTAGTGGAGGATCTTGGTCTCAACGTGGAGATTCTCCAGTCAACTGGAGCACAGGTCTTTGCAGGTAATGAAATACCATCCGGGGCAATGCCAATAGCACAAGCATATGCCGGGCATCAGTTCGGACACTTCACGAATCTTGGTGATGGCCGGGCCATTCTGCTCGGTGAGCATTTGACACCTGATAGACAACGTGTGGATGTTCAACTGAAGGGATCGGGCCGTACACCGTATTCGCGTAGTGGTGATGGTCGAGCAGCACTTGGTCCAATGATCCGAGAATATATTATTAGCGAAGGCATGGAGTCATTGGGTATACCGACGACTCGAAGCCTGTCGGTTACGGCGACTGGTGAAAGTGTATTGAGAGGTACTCCATTGCCAGGAGCAATTTTGACGCGGATTGCAACGAGCCACATTCGTGTTGGTACATTTCAATATGCTGCCGCATTGGGTGATAAAGAGAATCTTTCACAGCTTCTTGCTTACACAGTTGATCGGCATTTTCCGGAGTTACGGGACTCAGATGATTTGCCATTCGCATTTTTTCAGGCTGTGCTCGATCGACAAGCAGATCTTATATCCCGGTGGATGCTTGTCGGTTTTGTGCACGGCGTAATGAATACGGATAACGTTTCTATTGCTGGTGAAACAATCGATTATGGGCCTTGCGCATTTCTTGATATCTATCATCCGGAGACGGTGTTTAGCTCAATTGATCATCAAGGTCGATATGCTTTCCAGAACCAGCCATCGATCACCCAGTGGAACTTGGCACGTTTAGCAGAAAGCCTTCTTCAGGTAGTTCCAGGAAACCCAGAAGATGTGGTTGAGAAATTTGTCGAAATTCTGGAAACATTCTCTTCGTGTTACGAGAAGTACTTTCAGATTGGTGCAAATGCGAAACTTGGTCTGACCACTCTGGAGAAAGAAGACTCTGTAATCTACAGTGAATTACTTAATATTATGGAAGAATCACAATTAGATTTTACAGCAACATTCGTCTCATTAGCGAATAGCATCGAACAACCCGAGGTGGATCCAGAGTTATCCAAGGTTGTCGGATTCAGTGGCTGGGTAGAGCAATGGTCCCAACGCCTAGCTCGGGAGCCGGGTTCATTTGTTGATGCTGCAAAACGTATGCGAACAGTAAACCCAGTTATTATTCCAAGAAATTTAAAAGTTGAGGAAGCCCTTGTCGCGGCAGAGTCAGGAGACATCGAGCCAACGCATCGGCTACTTGAAGCACTCAAATCACCTTTTTCAAAAACAAAAGAAAATGAGCCGTATCAAAAAGGGGCGCTACCTGGAAGCCAGCCGTACTGTACGTTTTGTGGAACGTAGTGGCTATTGAAAGACACCTTGTCATTTTGACAAAATTCTAATCAGGATTTATTGAGTTCGCCAAATCAAGTCACGGGCATGCGTATGTTTCCAAAAAAGTTTTATGGGCTTGTGTTCTCTTTTGTGATGTCTGTTCTGATGTCTGGCCTTATGTCACTGGTGATAACTCTGCTCCATGTCGGCATCAGGCCCGGAGTTGTTATAGATTGGTTCAAGGCATGGGGACTTTCATGGATGATTGCCTGGCCGACAATTGTGATTGTGTCTCCACTTGTGAATAGAATCGTTGCGATGTTAGTGAGGACGTCGAAAGAGGATTGAGTACCATACTGCACGATAGAGAAAAAACACGTGTTATGTTGACTTAATGTCATCTCTGTGTCGGTGACGAACAATTTCTCCTTCAACCATATAAATAACATCCTCTGCAATATTTGTTGCCATATCGGCTATCCGTTCAAGATGTTTCGATACAGAATTAATTTGAAGAAGACTTTCAACTTTCTCTGGGTCCTTCTTAATTTGCTGTATGACTAATTTGCGAACTGCCTGTCGACCTGCGTCAACTACATCGTCTTCTTCTCGTACCTGTCTGGCTAAGTCTGGGTCGGCCTTAACTACGGCATCGAGGCTGTTTTTCACCATCTCTTCAGCCTGCTTGGCCATACTAGAAATTTCTTCAGGTAGTTTGAACGGGCCTGTAGTTGAGAGTCGCGAGACAGTTTTTGCAATGTTGCTCGCAAGATCTCCGATTCGTTCCAAGTCGTTGTTGATTTTCAGTGCCGCAACAACAAATCGTAGATCAGCCGCTACGGGTTGATATAGCGCAAGTACTTTCAGACATTCTTCTTCCAATTCGACCTCAAGGCGATCGATCTCGGCGTCATTTGCCATGACTTTTTGGGCGAGGGTTACATCTTGTTTGAAAAGCGCAGTATTAGAGCGACTAATGGATTCCTCAACTATTGTTCCAAAGCGGAGAATTGAATCCTTCAGTTGGGCAATCTGGTGTTCAATGTGACGTGTCATGACGGAATACCATAGTCAGGTAGTGTTAAATGTTTCTGTAAATTATCCGAACCGACCAGTAACGTAGGATTCCGTCTCCTGTAAGACAGGATTGGTGAAGATGTCTGACGTCGGGCCGTACTCAATCAGCCGTCCTAGATATATAAAAGCTGTATAGTCACTGGCACGGCTGGCCTGCTGCATATTATGCGTCACCATAAGAACCGAGTACCGCCCACGCAGTTCTTGAATGAGATCTTCAATTTTTCCAGTTGCAATGGGATCAAGAGCAGAGCATGGTTCGTCAAGCAAAAGGACTTCTGGTTCAGCGGCTACTGCACGAGCGATGCAAAGGCGTTGTTGTTGGCCCCCGGAAAGTTTCAGGGCACTATCATTCAAGCAGTCTTTTACCTCATCCCATAATGCCGCACCACGAAGACTGATTTCACAAACTTCTTCCAGCACACTACGATTTTTTTCACCATCAATCCTCAGTGCATAAACCACATTTTCGAAAATACTCATTGGAAAAGGATTTGGTTTCTGAAAAACCATTCCCATTCTCTTCCGAAGGTCGATGACATCCATGCGAGAGTCATAAATTGAATCTCCGTTGAGCTGCATATCACCGGTGACTTGCACATTCTGAATAAGATCATTCATCCGATTGACACTTCTCAGAAGCGTTGATTTTCCACAGCCACTTGGTCCGACTAGTGCCGTAACCTGATTTCTTGGGATGGGCATTGAAATGTTGTGAATGACCTGTTTCGTTCCGTACCAGAGATTGAATTCATTGATCTCCAGGACTGGTGTTGCCTCAAAAACACTTTCATGTACCTCAGCAGGAACGTTATCTCCCCGAGCAACGGCTTGGAGGCGGTCAGAAGAAATTCCTGATCCTCCGTCGCTTGAAATGGCTGGAGATACGTTTTCTTTTTGTACAGGCATCATCTTGTTTTACCAGAGAATGATTGAAAGTAAGTATTCATCCGGAGCTTTTAAAAGTGTTGAGGTACATAGCGTCGCTTCAGGTGTGACCGAATGTAGATTGCAGTGATATTGAGCACAGCAATCAGAGTCACAAGTAGCAATGTAATCGTGAATACCATAGGTTTTGCTGCTTGACTGTTTGGGCTTTGGAATCCAACATCGTATACCATGTAGGCAAGGTGCATGAATTCTCGCTCGGGATGAATGTATGGGAACGATGTATCGATAGGAAGATCCAGTGCAACCTTTTTCACCCCCACAAGCATGAGCGGTGCAACCTCACCAGCTGCACGAGCCATGGCTAAAATCAACCCGGTCATTATTCCCGGTAATGCTCTTGGCAGGACGATACGGTAAATAGTTTGCCACTTACTGGCACCGCACGCGTAAGATCCTTCTCTCATTGAATTTGGCACAGCCACAAGAGCTTCTTCAGTCGCTATGATAACGACGGGTAGCGTCAGTAAAGCCAGTGTCAGTGATGCCCATAAAAGACCACCAGTGCCATACGTTGGTTGATTGTCTGCAAGCAAACTTGCACTAAAAAATAATTCATCAATCCATCCGCCGACGCCGTAACAGAAAAAACCAATACCAAAAGCACCGTAAACAATGCTTGGAACACCAGCTAAGTTATTGATTGCAATTCTGACCGTAGCAGTGAGAGGGCCGTCGGCGGCATATTCACGCAGGTAGAGTGCCGCAAGAACTCCAAATGGTGCAACGAGAAGAGCCATCACGAAAGTCATACTGACTGTTCCGCAAATGGCAGGGAAAACTCCACCGGCACTATTTGCTTCACGCGGATCATCAGAAAGAAACTCCCACCAACGTGCTCCATAAACACGGAGCGTGCGCCAAAATCCAAGGTTGTTAGGTTGCCATGCTTGAATGATCTCTTCTACAGGAAGAATGACTGAATGACCTTCTGCAGTTTCAAATTCAAAGTTCCACGCTTGATTAGCCTTTCGTAGTGATGCTACCTTTTTGTCAAGACGACTTGAGAGCATGGCAACTTCTTTAGAAATTTGTTTTTCTTTATCTCGTGCGGTTTCTACGAACGAGTTCTCCTCTGTTCCATACTTGAGGCGAGCATCGAATATGGCAAGCCGAGCACTTCGGAGGCGTTGCTGTAATTCTCCTCGCTCGTGTTTGTCTAAATAGTTTGCATCGCGAAATTGTTTGCGAATAGCTGGAGCAATTTCTTTGTACTTTGCCCACGCCGTTTCTGGACCAATGCTTACTGCATCGCCATTTTTCAAGACACGCACAGGAAAGCCATGAAAGCGGCCGCCTTCGAGCCGTTCAACTACGGTTGCAAATCTTGGTTGCTGCGTAGTAGCGATATCGCTTTCATTGATCCATCTGTAGTGTGTCCCCGTCAATTCAAAGTTAGCAATATGTACAAGGCGACGGTCGTTAAAAGTTTCATCCTCCTGAAGGTTGTTTGCTCCCGTCTCACGAGACGTTACTTCACCAAGACAAGTCTCACCATCGCGCAGCGTAATTTCGTAGAGTGGACGTGGCCAAAAATGAAGAGAACCGCGTACTGTAATGAACAACAGGAGGCCCACAATCATCGTCACTGCGACTGCAAGAGATCCTGACATCAACCATACCCATGGTTCACCATGTGCCATGAGCGCTGAAAATGGTGAACGGATGTTGCGCCTCTGAAACCGACTAGAGTTCATGTGCTCTCCTTCGGAATCTTTGTCGTACTACCTCGGCTACTGTATTGATAAAGAATGTCAGAACAAACAAAAGTACTGCTGCTAAAAACAGTATGCGATAATGGGTAGACCCCTGTGTTGCTTCCGGCAGTTCTGTTGCTAGTGCGGCAGATAAGGTCTGAAATCCGCTGAAAATATTCCAATCCATAATTGGTGTATTTCCAGCGGCCATTAAGACAATCATTGTCTCCCCAATGGCTCTTCCAAAACCAATCATGACAGCTGAAAAGAGTCCGCTTGCTGCGGTGGGTAAAATAATACGAACTGTTGTTTGCCACGGGGTTGCACCAGTGCCTAGTGAACCACTCCGAAGGTGATCAGGAACACTCGATAAAGCATCGTCAGCAATTGTGAATATCAGCGGTATGATCGCGAAACTCATGCCAATGGCAACAATCATGGTATTACGTTGGACATAGGTGCCAAAGATGCTCGTTCGAGTCTCCCATCGTAAAGCATCAAGAAACATTGCAGCAGTTGTTGAGATCACGCCAGCAAGAAAAAAGCCAACAATAAAAAGAGAGAAGGCCGTGAAAACAGTTTTCCAGTGTCCCCATTTCCTGCTTTGTTGCCGAATCCATGGATTAATAAATCGACTGATTACAAGAGCTGCGACCACCGCCGAGAGAGGGAATAAAGCAAGGGCCCAACCTCCCCAACCACTTGCGCCTCGACCATTCAGCCAAGCGAAAAGGTCACCATCGAAAAGAAGTGATTCTGCTGGTCTCGCGACGACCGACCCTAAAAGAACGCCGAGAGGCAATGCAACAACGAGGACAACAGGGAATCGCCAGCTTGATAATCGACCGCGTAATCCAGGTGGCCAGAATTGCCACAAAAAAGCACCAATCAGGAGTGTGATCGGAACTGTGAAGAGGCTTGTAACAAAAAACATCACCCCGCTTTCAACAAGCGGAGCAAGAATGAGACCGGCAATGAACCCAAGAACAACACTTGGGAGGCTTGCCATCATTTCAATTATTGGTTTTATTCGTGACTTCCATGTCGGGGTCATAAACTGACTCACATAGATTGCTGCAAAAATAGCAATTGGTGTCGCGAATAACATTGAGTAAATAGTTGCTTTGATAGTCCCAAATAGAAGCGGTACCAAGCTATATTTTGACTCGAAGGATTCGTGTCCTGTTGTTTCCCAAGCATAGTCACTACTCGGATAGTTTTCGTACCAGATCTGTCCAAAGAGTGCCCCAAAAGAAACCTCCGGATAGCCAGGGGCGACATTCCAGGAAGCCAGATTCTTTCCATCATATGCAACAAGAGTTTGTTCTCGTGAACCAAGTAGAAGGACGCGAGGTTTTTGAGTCAGAACCGATTCTTGCGTTGAACTAATCTCAGCAACGACTGAGTGATTTGTAGCCTGTAGGAGTCGAATAAAGCCATCTGCTGAGGCTATGGAAAAAAGACGGGATCTCGGTGAGGCAGAAATAGCGGTAATTCTTGTATCTCTTTTGCGCTGGTGAATCTTATTCGGTCGAGAGGCAAACGTCGCAGTGATTTTTGTTGCTAAACCATCTTTTGTAGTGAGTCTGGTGTCTCTGGAGGTGAATAAAATTCTTGCCGTGCCACTGTCGTCACCAAGCACGAAAGAAGATCCACCGAAAAGTCGTGTAACGTGAGTAATTGTTTGGTTTTTCTGAAGCAATTGACGCTGCTCCATTAATACTGGGCGTGTTACATCTCGAATGACGAAACGCTTGAAGACTCCAGATGGAGTAAACACAAAAAGTTGATCTCCAAGTCCAGAAACCCGAACAAAACGAAAGTCCGAGTTATCTTGCGCGTGCCTGATAGTAGTTTCTAACGTGCTTACGGAACTCTCATCAGTGATCAGATTTTTCTGAAAAGCAGTTTTTTCAACATGTATATTCCCTCGATTATCAATCGCCGCAACGCAGAAACCATTTGTAGTTATTGCCAAATCAATATTGATGATCGGTTGTGTCAGGCCGGCAGATATAGGCTCATCTAAGTTAGCTCGAAGCTCAATCCTTTTTGTTATATCGTTGGATGACCGAAGATAAATCACATTATCGATAGTGATAAGGTCACCAACGTTTAGAGAGTCTGCCTGCCGTGGAATCTTCGCTTGAGGAACATACGAAGTAATAAGCCCAAGTTGTCCGGTACAAATTGTGCCATCCTCAAAACCAAAAGCCGACTGTAGATTGCCTTGTGGATGGCAAATAGAAGAGGCTTGTTGAAGCCCACAACTCTCTGTTGAACGTGAAAGAAGTTTGTTGCCAGTCTTAATTTCAATAACAGCAATTTCATCTGCATTACAAAACCAAGCTAGAGAGCCGGATTCATCAAGTCCAGAAGCAAGCAGTTGATCGTTCGGTAGGGTGAATGCAATAGATTGTTTGAGTTCAGTGGTCGCAGAACGAAATAGTGGAAGAGCTACAACAAAAAGAAAAACGCCAACAAGAAGGACCGCAGCAATTGTTGCAAGGCCACCTAGCGTAATAACGAAGTGGGCAATTTTGTCGCTGAGTAAAACTGCAGCGCGTGTAGCAGTGCTTTTCTTGCGCCCAGTGTATGTTGCCGGCTGATTCATAGATCACGGCTGATAATAAATTGAGTGAAGTCAATTAAAACAACGCTGTCTTCCAGTGACGAACAGTACAAAAATTGAAGAAACGTGTTCCTCTTTACAGCTGGTTTCAATAGTCTGCTGACAGACGGTCTACTGTATTTGTATGGTTTCGTCAAAACATATGATTTCATTCAGTTCACACCAATACGTCGAAGGCTTCTTTCAGATATTTTATGTGTTACTGGCAGGTAGCCAACTTTCAAAACATCTGCTTGACCAGTTGCACTCAGAACGTACTTCAAGAATTCACGACGAAGTGGCTCGAGCTCACTTCCGGGCTTGTAATTTACACTTAGATAGAGAAAGTGAATGAGGGGATATTCTCCAGAGTAGGCATTCTTTGCATTTGGAGTAACCTGCTTGCCGTGATTGGTTGAGCTCAAGGGGAGTGCTCTGACATCGGCGGTTTTATAGCCAATCCCGCTATAGCCAATCCCATAACAATCATTGGCAATTGACTGAACAACAGAAGAACTACCCGGTTGCTCCTTGACGCTTGATTTAAAGTCACCCTTGAAAAGAGCATGCTCTTTAAAATATCCATATGTACCACTTGCGGAATTCCGGCCATACAGTCGTATCGGTTTGTCTCGCCAAGCACCGGTGAGTCCAAGTTGGCCCCATGTTACGACTGTCTTTTTCACTCCACCGTTACGATTTTTTGAAAAGATGGCATCTACCTGCTGGAGTGAAAGACCGTTGATGGGATTGTCTTTATGGACATACACAGTGAGCATATCGATTGCAGTTGGGATGACGGTTGGTGCATAACCAAAGTGGTCTTTGAAGGAATCAATTTCACGTGCTTTCCAAGGCCGACTCATTGGGCCAAAAGTGCTTGTACCTTCCATGAGGGCTGGGGGTGCAGACGAGGAACCCTTGCCTTCGATGCCCTCACGAATACTTGGGTAAAATTTCTTAAAACCTTCCGTCCACAACGCAACCAGATTATTCATCGTATCAGAGCCGATGTACTTCAGAGAGCCAGCTACTTCACCACTGACTGAGTGATAAGGCTGTAACTCAGGATCGATTTCTTGAGCAAGTGACTTCGAGGAGACAAAAGATTGAACGTCTCCTACAGGGAAGACAAACAAAAGAAAAAATAGAAGGATCTGGAGAGGCATTTTATAAGCAAGAAAGTCCATACAGCCATCGCCTTGAAATGAATTGTGGAAAAGTGACAACTTTTCACTCTTCAGCAATCCTTTAACATACTCATTTGTGTGTGGTTTTCGTGAGTATTTGCATGTCTTCTTCAAGGATCATTTGCTTTCGTGTGAAGCGAATGAAACAAAATCAGTTTTCATTTGAGAGAAGAGCTTCTATTTCGCGATACCGTTGGCGGTAATACCACCGCTCCCAGAGTGTTGCTTTCCGGAGATTTGGATCATTTGGGTGAATCGCGTGTTGCTTTCCAGTACGCGTGATGAGAAGCAGTTGTCCATCTTCAAGCAGCTGCTTAATGACCCAAAACTTGTCTACGGTATACGAATAGGTTTCCCCACGTGTGGCGGCATCAACTTCACGGGCCCGCGGACCTGGAGAAACACTATGTTTCTGTTTACTGTAGACAACAAGATCGTGCGATTCCCACTTCATGAAATGTGCCAAAATGTTGCCTCTGTAAAGACAACTATGAAAAGTTTTCTTTGTCTCTAGACTGTATGGCCCCAGTATACTCCTATTCAGATCACTAAATAGCCATCTGGAACGCTCCTGTGAATCTCACGTCTTTAGTACACCTTGTTGGCGAACTCATTGGAGGTCTGGGCATCTTTCTGCTCGGCATGAAGTTCATGTCTGAGGGCATGCAAGCTGTCGCTGGAAATAGCTTGCGTCGGCTTATCAGTACCGTAACCGGCAATCGTTTTTTTGCGATTATTGTTGGGGTTATTGTGACCTGCATTGTTCAGTCAAGTTCCATTACCACTGTTATGGTTGTTGGCTTTGTGAACAGTGGTGTGATGAGCCTAGTGCAAGCGGTAGGTGTTATCATGGGGGCAAATATTGGGACAACAATCACTGGATGGATATTAGTCCTTAAAATCGGAAAGTATGGCTTGCCACTTCTTGGTTGCTCGGCTTTTGTGTACCTGTTTTCACGAAATGATCGCTGGCGGTACTACGCTATGGGACTCATGGGAACCGGGATGGTGTTTTTTGGTTTGGAGCTCATGAAAGATGCATGTGTCATCATTAAAGAAACACCTGACTTTGCTACGTGGTTTCAAGCTTTTCAGGCAGATAGCTATCTTGGTGTACTCAAGTGTTGCATGGTGGGCTGTATTCTTACGACGATGGTGCAGTCTTCTTCGGCAACCTTGGGGATCACCATATCTCTTGCTTACCAAGGGGTCATATCTTATGAGACCGCAGCTGCACTTGTTATTGGTGAGAATGTCGGCACAACAATTACGGCGCTGCTGGCATCATTAGGCGCGACAACAAATGCCCGTAGGGCAGCCTACTTTCATGTCCTCTTTAATCTCACCGGAGTATTTTGGATAACCCTTATTTTTCAATGGTATATCCAACTTGTGCAGTGGATTATCCATGTCGATGTTTTAAAAGAGGTGATGGTAGATGGTTTCGCTACGTTTCCGAATACGACCCCAGCAATTGCTGCGACTCACAGTATTTTTAACATAGCAAATGTCGTTTTATTTATTCCGTTTGTTGGAATGCTCGTGCGAGTTCTCGAGCGGATTGTGCCATCAAAAGAATTGAAAGAGAAGCCACGTCTCACCGGATTAGATATGCGGATGTTGGATAATCCGGTGTTAGCGATTGAGCAATCAAAAAAAGAACTAGAACGAATGGGAGAAAGTTGTGAAAAGATGCTTGATGTCTTGTCGGAATTGAGACAAAAAAACATCCCAGATAGTCGGCTCAGTAGCCAGCTAAGAGACTACGAGATATCGCTGGATACTATTCAGGAAGAAATAACAACATTTATGACAAAGCTCTTCGCGAGTGCGTTGCCACATGATGTTGCGGATGAAATACGTAGACAATTGCGAATAGCTCACGAATATGAATCAGTTAGTGACTGCATAGATAATCTTGAGCGATTGGATGAAAAGATGAGGCAGTATGGATCTGATGTGGCATCAAATTTCCATAACTGCATCACAGAATTGAGTGACTGTACTCAGTTAGTTTTGAAAAAAATAAATGCGGCACTTCGCACAAAAGACCAGGATGTTCTCAGAGAATTTGCCTCTATTAGGGAACGTGTTCGATCCCAAATCAAAGAACTTAGGTCGAAGCAACTTGAAGAACTTACCAATGCCGGTGTGCCACCTACAGTTACGTCTGTTGTGCTATCCACACTGAATGGGCATGCACACCTATTCAGTCATTTTGAAAATATTGTGGAAGCCTTGTCGGGAGAGGCATGACAGCGTGTCCGAGAGGGTATTCTGAAGAAATTATACAATAGCCTTTATAAATCAAAGCGATCAAGGTTCATTACCTTGGTCCAGGCGCTGACAAAATCATTGACGAACTGTTGTTGGCCATCTGCACTCGCGTACATTTCGCTTATAGCGCGAAGTTGGGCATTTGATCCAAAAATCAAATCAACACGTGTGGCATGCCATTCAACGGTGCCTGTTGAACAATTTTTTCCAGTAAAAATATTGCTGCACTCTTCCGTCTTGTGCCACTCGATATCTTGACGAAGCAAGTTTATAAAGAAATCATTCGATAAGGTTTCACGACGCTTTGTAAAGACACCAAGACTAGACTGGCTATCTCCTCCGCTATTCGTCCCAAGCACTCGAAGGCCTCCAACAAGAACTGTCATTTCTTTCGCAGTGAGCGTCAAAAGGTCGGCTTTGTCAAGCAAGAGTTCCTCAGCAGGACGATCGATATGGTTGGCAACGTAATTCCGAAAACCATCAGTCTTTGGTTCGAGCATAGCAAAAGACTCGATGTCAGTCATTTCATCAGTCGCATCAGTCCGTCCAGGATGAAAGGAAACAGAGGCTTCACATCCAGCCTGACTTGCAGCTTCTTCAACGGCTGCGCAGCCTCCGAGAACAATCAGATCTGCGAGTGAGACCTGCTTCTTATTGTGGGCTGTGGTGTTAAATCTATGCTGGATATCTTCAAGAGCAGCAAGAACCTTTGCCAAACAAGGCGGATCATTTACTTCCCAATCTTTTTGTGGTGAAAGCCGAATACGTGCACCGTTTGCACCGCCTCGTTTATCGCTTCCACGAAATGTCGATGCAGCCGCCCATGCCGTACGTACAAGATCAGCGATGGAGATGTCTGAAGACAGAATATGTTGCTTCAGTACGGAAACATCGTGTTGATCAATTATTTCATAATCAACATTGGGCACGGGATCTTGCCAGAGTTGGGCTTCTGGAACCTCCGGCCCGAGTAGCCGCGATACAGGCCCCATATCCCGGTGAGTCAGTTTGTACCAGGCTTTTGCAAACGCATCACTAAATGCAGTTGGGTTTTCAAGGAAGCGGCGGGAAATCACTTCGTAATCGGGATCAACTCGTAGAGCGAGATCTGTTGTAAACATCATGGGTGCATGAGAACGCTTGGGGTCATGTGCATCAGGCACTGTGTTCTGCGCAGACGCTTCCTTAGGTGTCCACTGCCAAGCACCTGCAGGACTTTTTGTTAACTCCCATTCATATTGAAACAGGTTTTGGAAATATCCATGAGACCAACGGGCTGGTGTTGAGGTCCATGCACCTTCAAGCCCACTTGTAATTGTGTCGCCGGCGTTCCCTGAACCAAAACTATTTTTCCAACCGAGTCCCTGCTCTTCAATTGACGCGCCTTCTGGAGGAGGTCCAAGATGATCTGCGGGTGCCGCGCCGTGTGACTTTCCAAAAGTATGACCGCCTGCGATGAGTGCGACCGTTTCTTCGTCATTCATTGCCATGCGATAGAAGGTCTCTCGAATATCGATTGCTGCTGCAAGCGGGTCTGGTTTTCCATTTGGACCTTCAGGATTCACATAGATAAGGCCCATCTGTACTGCGGCAAGAGGATTCTCAAGTTGCCGTTCACCACTGTACCGATTATCTCCGAGCCACTCACTCTCAGGGCCCCAGTAGATATCTTCCGGTGGCTCCCACGCGTCTTCACGACCACCAGCAAATCCAAAGGTTGAGAATCCCATTGATTCAAGTGCAACGTTTGCAGCAAGAATCATCAGATCAGCCCATGAGATTGTTTTCCCGTACTTTTGTTTAATGGGCCACAGCAGTCGACGAGCTTTATCAAGGTTTGTATTGTCTGGCCAACTATTGAGTGGCGCAAACCGTTGCGTACCAGCACCAGCACCACCACGTCCATCAGCTGTTCGGTAGGTTCCCGCACTATGCCATGCCATACGTATAAACAGTGGTCCATAGTGACCATAGTCAGCTGGCCACCATGCTTGCGAAGTCGTCATGGCGGTTTGCAGATCAGTCTTAATTGCTTGAAAATCAAGACTTTTAAATGCTTCTACATAGTCGAACTCGTGTCCGATCGGTGGAGGAGCTCCAGCATGTGCTTTGAGTATTCGTAGATTCAGTTGGTCTGGCCACCAGTCGGCATTCGATAGCGAACCTGCCGCGGTATGCCGAGCTTTGGAAGGAGCAACTGGTCCAATGACTGGGCAGCGTGCAGGCATGTTTATCCTCTTTTTGACTGGTCATTCAGGACTTTCGGATCTCTAGAGCGTTCAATATAACACTCTCAGTACGACTGGTATGGCATATGTGCGTGAACGTGTATCGTTTCAGATCAATATGCAGCAAAAAAAAAATGTGTCTGGTAAAATCGATGGAATCGTGCCAAGGCCATGTGCTCTATCGGATCTCGAAATAGGTTCGTTTGTACGTGTTTTAGGCTCATGCTGATAGTGAGTGGTGGATACTCAGATAATCTTCAACAAACCCATTTGAAATATGAAGAAAACAAAAAAAGTAGCAGCGAAGACGAAGGGCACGAGTCGTTTGCGGTGGATTGTCGGAGGAACGGCATGCGTTATTGCTGCCGTGACCCTTAGTTGGTCACTGGGCATGTTTGGCACTGCCGAAGATCCGCGTGTCACTGAAATAAAAAATCTACAGCAAGATTTGGCAAAGAAATTCAAGCCAACGCAGGGGCCCGCGAGTGCCTCGGATGCAGTTGAGCGTGTTACAGCAATCACAACTGTGATGACAAAGGTTGCTGCGTTACCAAAGGACCTGAGATCAGAAGCAATGCAGCCCGGCAAGAAAATGATGATGGAATCAATGGAGGCAACAGTAAATAACTACTTTGAATTGCCTCAATCTGAAAGAGAGGCCTATCTCGATAATCAAATACGTCAAATGGAGTTTATGCGACAGGCATTTGAGGCGGGCAAGAGTGTAATGGGTGCCATAGGTTGGTCGAAGAAAAAGCCAGATGCAGACTCTTCAAAAACTTCTGCTGCTACAAAAAATAATAGTGAGAAAGAAGGACCTCCGTGGATGAAAAATCGTTCAGAGGATGAGCGGAATGCCTGGCGAAAGAAAATGATCGATCGAACGACGCCTGAACAACGAGCTAAGTTCGGTGAATATTTTTCAGCAATGAAAAGGCGAAGAGAAGAACTTGGCCTTCCTTCTTGGGGCTCGAAGTAGTCCCGTCCAAACAACGCAAATAAAAGTCTTTCCGGAATGTGCTATCGAATCCAGTCCATTCGGAATTCGATCTGAGTTCCATCAAGTGGTTGTTTATCAAGATCAATAGTCTTGTTTACTGCAAGCGATGATCGAGAAGGCGTGATGGTACATCCCGATAGAAGTACTGTCACAAGTACTGCAACCTTGAGCAAAATTGTCATGGTCAAGCCTCCAGTGGTGGAGAGATCCAGAACTATTCGAATATTTCAGCAAATGAAACGAATTCTGCCGAGATTCTATCTCGTGCGAGAGGTCCGGTGACGAGAAAGGGCTGCGGCAAAACGGGCTGCTTGCAAAAGGCCCGCAAAAAGTAGTGAGGGTGTCATCGTTCTGTCTTGTCAGACACTTTTTTTGACAAGGACACCTTGCTCAACATTTTTGCGAAGCCAATCAGGAAGAGCTCATTGCCGATAAGGAATTATTAGAAATTACAAATTCCAAGTATGGTGATCTCAAAAACGTTTGATGATTTTATAAAGATTAGCTATGAGGCAGTACGCACATGAACTTTATCAATCGGGGTATTTATTTCATGTCATAAAGTCGTGCCAGCGTAGGTTCCATAGCCTCAGCCCAGATCGCATAGCCCTTCTCTTTTGGGTGAAGGAGGTCTGGCATGATTTCTTTTGTCAGTACACCGTCTGCAGTCAAAAACTCATTATTAATATTAAGGAAGAAGATTCTTTTTCCATCAGCCATTGTGCTGATAAGAGTATTGGTGTTGTCATTGTTGACTCGCTTCGGGTCATCCGTTGTGGCTCCACGAGGAAATATTCCAAGTAATAGAATTTTCGTGTCAGGAGATTTTTTTTGGATCGTGGTAACAATCTTTTTAATTCCAGCAGCGATAGCTTCTGGATGGTGCATGTCATGGCCCGTGTTGTTTGTCCCAATCATGATGACAGCGACGCGTGGTTTGTACCCGTCAAACTCTCCGTGATCGAGCCTCCATAGAACGTGCTCAGTGCGGTCTCCACCGAAGCCCAGATTGATAGCTTTTCGGTTGGCGTAGTATTTGTCCCAAGTTGTTTGTCCATTCCCTTCCCAGCCATGTGTTATTGAGTCGCCAAGGAAGACGAGTTCCCAGTCACCTTGTTGGGCAAGAGACCGTTTTTCTTCATGTCTCTCTTTCCACCACGGTCCTCTTCTCTTGTTGCCCTCATTCATTCGGTGAGCAGGAGTGGTCGTTACTGTAATGGCGTCTTCAACAACGGCTTCTTTCGCCAGTAGCGGCATTGTTGAGCAGAAAAAAGCAAGAATTACGAGGAAAAGCGAGCGTGTAGAAGTCATTGCATAAAACTCAAAAGGAGGGAAGTTATGTCTTGTCACAGTTCAGCCAGTATTTCTTAGGCTTACCAGAGCATATACAAAAGTATTTGACCAAAAGACCATAGGGTAGATTTTAGGCATGATATCCCTCAAAGAAGCCATTGAGGAACGAACTGCATGGCGAATCTCCGCTGGTATTCAAACCTTCTTTTTCATCATCCACGATATATTTTAAGATTCGGCAATGGTGTCGCGCGACACGAATTCTGTAAGGAAATACAGGAGGAAGCAAAAACACGTGACGCTGACTCTGGATTCCCTCAACACGTGTAGGTAACAAAGGATCAAACAGTGGATCCGCTTGTAGTGGCTGCTTTTTATAAGTTCGTACAACTCAATGACCTTGCCTCACTGCAAGATCAGATAGAGTCGTGCTGCCGCAAGAACAATGTTTTTGGCATTGTTTTATTAGCACAAGAAGGCATTAACTCGACCATTGCTGGCTCACGGGAGGGTGTGGTGAAAGTCCTTGAGTTCCTTCGACAAGATTCCCGCTTCGCCGATCTTGAGTGGAAAGAGTCATTTGCTAACAAACAGCCTTTCCGTAAGTTGCGCGTGCGGCTGAAAAAAGAAATTGTGACAATGGGGATCCCGGAAGTCGATCCATCTCAGCTGGTTGGTGCGTATGTAAAACCAGCTGACTGGAACGCACTTATCCGTGACCCAGATGTTGTTGTTATCGACGCTCGCAACAAGTATGAAACAGAGATCGGTACCTTTAAGGGTGCAGTGGATCCTGGTCTGGATTCCTTTAGTCAATTGCCATCGTGGCTCGAGAGAAAGATTGATGCTGGTGAGCAGCCACGGGTTGCCATGTTCTGCACCGGCGGCATCAGGTGTGAAAAATCAACAGCATTCCTGAAGCAGGCAGGTGTGAAGGAGGTCTATCACCTTCAGGGAGGCATTCTGAAATACCTTGAAGAAGTCCCTGAAGACGAAAGCCTTTGGGAGGGTGAGTGCTTTGTTTTTGATCAACGGGTTGCCGTCGGTCATGGTCTTGAGTTGGCAGACTATGAACTCTGTCGTGCATGTCGCTTTCCGCTCAGCCCATCCGATAAGCAATCAAAGTATTTCCAAGAGGGTGTGAGTTGTTCACGGTGTCATGAGCAGACATCCGGTGAGCAAAAAGCACGTTTCGCCGAACGACAAAAACAGTTTGAGTTAGCCAAATCACGTAAAGAAGCCTTCAAGTATTCCAAGTGAAACTTTCTTACGTAGTGAGTGTCGAGTCTGCGGCCCGCTGAAACATTTCGCAAACCTCAATAGTCTGATCAAGGAAAGAAGGGATACCCTCAGGTTTAAGTTCCTTACCCAAAAAATAACACATGATGGTCTTCCCAGACCCCTCAGTGCACAGACCTTTCTGAATCTCATAATACCGGATTACATCACGATCGAATAATTTTCGGACAGCATCCTCATTCTTTCGCGTTCCCTGCAAGAGATAAAATTTTGAAAATAGAGGATAGGAATCAAAGTCAATGTCTTGAGGTGCACCTTGTGCAAGCGTGGGCATTAGGGCAGAAAAAATTTTCTTTCCAAGCTCAGTTGATGTTTTGTGGGGAGTGAGCGAGAACGATGGCAGATTGAGTGTGTCTGATTCAAGGATAACGACAGTCTGCGTGGATATCTCCCCAGTCGATTTCGTGGAAGACGAGTTGTAGCTGTATCGGAATTCCATGATAGTGACTTCAAAGTCCTGAACATGTCCTTTCATAATATTCCATACGGCTTGATTTCGGCCGCGAGAGAACAGAGGCAGCCGACTGAACTGTTGAAGAAATGCTTCATCATCTTCAACACTAGGCATATGTGAAAATCCAATGGTCTCCGAAAACGTCTTCATGGCTCGTGCGTGACGTTTTCCAGCAAAAATAGCTCCAGCAAAAACGGCAAAGATGACGCAGAGTATTCCGATTCCGATATAGGCTTCCATGGAGATATCCCTCTCGTCATCCAAAAGAAGTTATTCGCTTGACTGGATAATTGCATTATTTACTGAAGGCGAAAGACAGCCGGTCCACACAGTGTTGTACACAGTATAAGGCTGATCAATCCACCCCGAATGGATTCAATCAGATCGGATCATCCGCTAGATATGAAGCTGCTTGCCCTTCTCGTTTTAGCGTACACAGCTAGACTTAGATGTTCATGTGACGTCTGGGGACTAATACAAAAATTTTCGAGGTTCTTCATCATGGTTCTATTCAACAGCGTGCTCTTTCGATCACGCATTTTTTCTTGTTTTGTGCTTGTTGTTTTGCTCTCATTTGTTTCTGCGTTTGGGTTTGCAGCTTCCCCAGCATCATGGCGAGGCCAATCTGTTTCTGAATTTACTCCAGCTGAAAACAAAAGTTTTTCATGGCAGATCGTTAATGATGGTGTTATGGGAGGGCTGTCGAAGGGTAATGTTGAACACACATCTGACAACATAATGCATTTCTGGGGAACCCTTTCACTTGATAACAACGGTGGTTTTTCAACAGTTCGAAGTCAAGGAGTAAATTTTGATTTGAGCAATGACCTTGGCCTGCTCTTGCGCGTAAAAGGTGATGGAAGAACCTATGAAGCGAGGCTTGATTCAACGGCGACTTTTCGAGGGAATGCGGTTTCATTTCTTGGGAAATTCAAGACAGAAAAAGACCAGTGGATACAGGTAAAGATTCCATTCAATAGTTTCACTGGAAGTTGGAGAGGGCGGCAGTTTCCAGACGCAATACTGGATACGTCGGCCATACAACGAGTGTCTATTTTATTGGCAGATAAAAAGTCCGGTCCTTTTGATCTCGAAGTCGAGTGGATTCGTACATACGGAAAAGGGCAAGGAGAAAAACAGAAATCTGTAAAAAATGTTTCACCCAAGCCAGAGAGTCTGATTGCAACGGCAGTTGCTGATGGAAGATTTACTATTTTTAAACAAGCACTTGATGCAGCAAAGCTCACAGTGTTTTTTCAGTGGGATAATCCGCTCACAATATTCGCGCCGACAGATGAGGCATTTTCAAACCTTCCAGAAGGCCTGCTTGAAGAACTACTCAAACCAGACAACCGTGAGAAGTTAGTTACGTTACTTGCGTATCATGTTGCAGCAGGATCTTTTGATGCAAAGCAGGCTTGTGCTGAAAAAAACATCAATATGGTTCGAGGGGGAAGAATCCATGTAACCAGCCATTCGGAAGAAACCCACGTGAATGATGCGATCGTTCTTGATGCCGACATTCAATGCACGGATGGAATCATTCACGCAATTGATGCAGTTCTCATACCTGAAAACAATGATTAGTAGACTGGCTCACATGCTGATAATACGGCTGTCAGGTAATGGCAATTTCCAAATTCTGCTTGAGAGTAGTCGCGAAAGTTTTTTAAAGCGCAATAGGACAAGGGAGAACAACACATGAATGATCATGAAATTTTTGTTGCCTCGTTTGACTATCACTACGCACTTAGAAAATTGAATGAATTGAGTGATAAAGACAAGAACCGGGAGGCCTTGCTAATTGACATCAAGTGCAAGGCAGTTGAAATACTTGATAAATATTCAGACTCAATCCGTTACTTTGCTAAGACCAGAAGACATATTACGGAATGGTAAAATTAAATTGGCGTAAAGGCTGAGTTGTTCGATCGGAGACGGTTGAGAAAACCTCTTTTCAGGATATAAAAAGAAACGTTTGATGAAGAGAATTGAAAGAGTTTATTTTTGAATTTGTGCAGGCTCGGGCATGACTATGATTGACGCCGCTGTTCTGCAGTCCAAAGAATATCACTACACATTTAACGAGACTCAACCACTTTGAGGCGAACTCTCATCTTCGCTGTTTTGACGCTATTTGGTGGTCTTGTTGGAGCTTCTCTTGGATCCTTTTTGACTAACGAAATAGCGGTGATAATCTGCTACGTACTCGGACTTATAGTGGTGCCTTACGGAGCACTGATACTATTCCGTTTGTAAATACATGGCCTGCTTCCAGATCAGCTGAAATAGAGTCCAGTAAGATGTTCATGATCCGCTCACGAATCCATGCCAACATTATTTGACCCTTCTTTCCACTCCTGATGAGGCCTGATGGACTCAATGAAATCAAGGAGATGCTATTTTCGGCGGGATGAGTTTCGAGAGTTGCCAGGTCTTGTCGGTGGGGACGGTGCCGTTGCCGTAAACGACGCGGACCCGGGCCGTGGGGTCCTCGCGAGTGGTATCGAAATCCACGGTCGCAAAGCTACGTGTTTTGCTGTTGGCCACTCCAGAAGAAATGATCTCTACAAGTGGATAGCCGACGCGATCAGACTCGTGGTGCTCCCAGACAAGTGACTCATGGATATCACCCGACATGTACATCATACCAGAGACGTGGTGCTCATTGATGGCATCGAAGAGGCGATGACGCGAGAAGGTGTAGATCCGCCAGCCATCAACTTTACTGTGGTCGAGAGTGCTGCCGGAGACGATGATTTTGAAACGGGCTTGTGACTTTTTGAGACCGTTCAATAGCCACGTAAACTGTGCGTCTCCCAACATACGTTTTTGCTCGTCATCTGGTGCGACGTTGGGTGAGCGGTGGTAGCGGCTGTCAACCACAAAGAAGTCCACGTCACCATAAGAGAATGTGAAGAAGGCACCAGGTGTCTCGGGCGTTCCGAGAGTCGGATTTGCCCAAAACTGTTTCCAGCCGGCCAGCGAGTGTTCTTTACCCACAGCGGTACCATCTGAATTGTTGGGGCCATAATCGTGGTCATCCCACATCGCATAGGTTGGGATGTTGCGAATCACGGTAGCAAACTCGGGTGTACGACGGTATGCCACGTGGTGATTCAATTGGACGATTGGATCTGTGGTGTCTGCGTAGTGTGTGTCTCCACGGTAACGTGAATGTCTGGTTGTTGGTCGAGCAGCAAGGGCCATGAGTTTTGGCGTTGTCCGATTTTCATGCAGGAGGTGAGTGCTAGCCTGAAGGCCGCAGGCTTTCCTGCCGCTGGTGATGTCTTGAAGGATCCAGCCCAAGCCGGATCCGCTTTCCCGTCGACGGTTACTGCGGAGCGGTAGCGTGTGTTTGGCGACAAGCCTTCAATAACGGTTTTGAATGGGCGGCCCAGAACGTTGGCAGCAGGATTGGGCACAGCTGTGAATTGCCCACGACCATCAGGCTGGGATGGGTCGGCGGATTTGTATGTATAGCTACAATGGGATCCACCTCGGGCCAACATCCACAAGGTCACTCGATCGGGATCGACGGCACCAACAAGCGGGCCGGCAGTGCCCTTCGGTGCAACATGAAGGGCCGCCGCTTTAGGTTTCGTAGTATCTCTCTCACCTAGTTTTTTTACATTCTTTAGTTTTCGAGGGAATATGATTTCTGCCCAAATGGGTTTGTGATCGGACAGCGGCTTCTTCAATTCAATAATTTCTCCCTCGTTAGCCTTGGCTCCAGACGAGGTGTTATAGAAGATGTGATCGATAACCCCGAGATGCCTGTCGGGCTTGTTGTGCAAGAACGTGGACTCCTTGGAGAGATCGATTGTCAGATCCTTCCAGGTCGGTTTCAATCCTGCGGCCTCGATGGTGTTCATCGCCTCATCGCCGATACGGTTATTGAAGTCCCCAACGACGATCACGCGTTTCGTCGTTTCTTTTGGCACGATCGTGGTTGCAAATTGGTGGGCCTGGCCATTACCTTTGCGTCCGCCCGAACCAGAGATATGTAACGAGTAAAATGCAATAGAAACGCCTTCGATTTCTGTTGCGGCTCGTACGACCGACGCAGGATTCCAGAAGCCTCGACGTTTAATGGCCAATTCATGTTCCGCTGTGCCCTCGAGTGGCGTCCGGCTTAGTATCGATTTGTATTTGTCTTTATGATTTGCAGATGAAATCGTGCCCACATAGCTGTGTTCCATTCCCAGAACTTTGCCCACGCGAGCTGTCCAGTCGCCATCTGGAACTTCACTAAACCCAATAATGTCCAGGTTGTATGGTTTGAACATCTCTCCAAGTTGTTCGGGGGTAGTCATGCTGCCGAACACGACATTGTAACTGGCAACACGAACGGTTATGGGCGTGTCGACTGCTGGATCAGCCAGACAGCATTTCGCAGTGCACACGCACGTAACAACCAGGCATAATAATTTAAAGGTCTTCATTCGAAACGCTTCCTCTTCAATAGATTCTTTTCTTGTGATGTTCCTAAAGAGCGACCTACAGCAGTGGAGTGTTTAACTTCAAGTCTTGTGGTCTTTCAAACTGACTTGTCTGCGATCACCGTGCTGTTTGTGTTTGCGATTGATGCAGTGCAACTCGAGGTTCGCAGATGTTTCAGTAAGCCTCATATCGACCCAGCCATGCGCATGTCCTTTTCCAAAATAGTAGCTTACTGCCGGTAGGTTAATAAAATGGAGATGGTCCCGTTGATCGTGTTGCCACTCATGGGTGTGGCCATAGACATAGGCCCTGGCGTGCTTTCGTTCGGCAAGAATTTTCAATAAAGCCGCCCCATCGCGCATGCCCTTATTCGGACGCACGCCGCGGTTGGGATACGGGTTGTAGTGAGCAAAGATAAGGGCCGGCTTATCCGTTCGTTTGTCGAGTTGTTTGGCGAGCCAGTTCAACTGGCTATCTCCAAGGGCGCCCTTTCCTGAATCCAACAGCACGAGGTTCGCGTGCAGTAGTTCAATCACGTCCGCTTGAACGCCCATCTGCTCTTTCTTTAAGAACGGGAGGAGCTTCCACAAATTTTCACGATTGTCATGATTGCCGATAGTTACGTGAATGGTGATGCCCGCAATACGAATTGGCTCAACAAGTTCGAGAAGTTGTTTGTACTCGGATTCTTTACCGTTGCTTAGAGCACAGTCGCCGTTGATGATCAAGTGAGCGGGTCGAGGATGAAGTGCGATGACGCTCTTGGCCACCTCTGTAAGGCATTGTGCTATGTTCACGCTTTCATGCTCGTTCTCCGCGACGGGAGATCCAGGCCACTTCGTCCCCGGGTAGACAAGATCTGGATCGGCACTGATGTGTGTGTCGGCAAGCAAAGCCACTCGGTTCGAATCTAGTTGAGTAGGTTCACTGTTCACGGCGGCCAGCGTACGAGATGTCACTATGGCCGTGCCGCCAAGAGTGGGCGAGCGTGTAACGAATTGACGACGGGTTATCGGCGGAAGAATAATGGGCATCTTTAAGTTCCGTGGGTGAGTGATGGATTGCGGGAGGTGTCCATCATCCTAATTTCACCAAGGTTAGTGTTCACATAG
>WLWF01000583.1_pt1 | contig 34169 bp, 36 predicted proteins | sample 6718331 | NCBI WGS metagenome assembly WLWF01 (sample SAMN12718692, study PRJNA515312) | sponge metagenome | isolation source: marine sponge | host: Mycale hentscheli | place: New Zealand: South Island, Marlborough, Capsize Point | collected 2003-05-01 | reverse complement strand
ATTCAAAGAACTTATTCTTTTTCAGGAAGTTCTCAAAGTCTTTGAGCCGGAAGTACGTGGTATTTACCTCCTCATCTGTCCAAGGCTTACGAAGTAGGATTTCTTCTTTGTCCTGCGCAACCTGTAAGTGGGCGCAAAACTCTTCCAAATAATCGTAGAATTGTCCGCTAATGCTGGCATCCTGCGCGACTTCAATGATTGCGCTTTCGTTATCCTTCATTTCGCTCAACAACGTGCTAATGCGGCTTTCCCATTGTTGCTTAGCAACGGAGCGCGGCATGAAGTTAAGCTGTTCCATGCAGGCTTTTTGAAATGTGGGCTGGTTCATAAGAGCGTCTGTGTCCATTTCCAGAGGCTCGCCGTTAACGTCCATAAACCAGACAGGGGGAGTAGAGTTATACTTGCGGAGGTTTGCGATTGTGGCCCCGGCTACGGCGGCTCCTATGCCGAACTTACGTGTCCGACATAGGTCTTTGTTGCAGTGCGAATTGATCGGCGCATCAGAGCATTTATATGCGTAATCCTTCCGCTCTACCTGTTTAGCAACGACGTTTACCTCCGACAGTGGTAGTGGCGGAGAAATGTACTCCATGTTGAAGCGGAGTATCTCGGACTCCCAGCTATCTGGATATGCTTTTCGTAAGTACACGCCAATGTTGAACAGACCATTATTACGTCCTCCTTCACTAATACCTGCTTTGCACAGTATCTGTAGACAGGGCGGACCGTCTTTTAGTAGGTCGGTTTCGCCGCCCCCTACTACTTGAAGCTTAACGATTTGCTCCGGAGTTTGTACATGTTTTTCGTATAATTCTATAAATTCATCTAAGGTGGCAGACGTGCCATCATCCAAGAAAGCATAGCGCAATCCGTTCTCGTGGTCGTAATAGGGCAGGTTTAAGAAGTTGCCTACGTCCCCACGATCAAGGTGCAGCTTTATTTGCTTTGGAAATATCTCGCTCTCGCCATATCCGAGGGCCGCGGCTATTGATTGCAGGGCCTTCTGCATGTCCTTGGCTTCTGTCCAATCGCTGGAGAACAAGAAGCAGTGCGCTCCGCCCGACTTAGATCGGCAGACCACCATCGGTATTTTTAACCGGCGGATTTTATCGACAAGTATTTTGTGATCCAAGGGGTACTGATCGATATCAATGCAGCCCCATTTGCAACAGTTGTCTTCATTGATGGGGATGATACCTAACCCGGCTCCTGCCCCTGAGAGGTGATTGTCCCAAAGTTTTTCGTCGCGTGGTTCTCTAAGAATGCCCGCTTTGCCTTTGGCCTTACCGTTTGCCCCTGTATTTTCTATTTTGAAGTAGCCGTATGCTTCCTTCAAACCATCGAAGATGGTCATAAACTTTTCTGCTGACATTATTGCCCCCACTCGAAAGAAAAACGGCGGGGCATAAGTACCCCGCCGCAAACACTACTTAAAACGGTATATCTTTATCGTTTTGTGCAGGGTCTTCTCCATCCGAGTGTTTCACAACAACATCACCGGCGGTGATGCTTGCTGCAAAATCTTTTGCGCGAGTGTACATATGTGCCTCTGACACAGGACCCTCGACAGACATTTCCCATCCATGCCACGAACCCTTGGAGTTTTCTTCCCCAATTGTTTTAAGATCGTAGACGTAAGCGAAACGTGGTGGTGTGAAGGGTCCTTTCGAACCCATCATTGAACGTGACGCCATGATGCTGTTCCATTTACGTGACTTTTTAAGCTGCGTAGATTTCATTGCAATCAAGGCTGTTTCCATTGAGCCGTCTTCCGCGAGCAAGATAACAAAGTGCTGGTGCGTTTCTTCGATGTATTCACCGGAGCCGTCCATCACATAATCTTTGTTGTCATCTTTTGACCGCTCAACCTTTGGCCGCGCCTCATGCGGTTCGTAGATGGCTGTCGGCGCACCACTCCCCACGCCACGTGGAGCCCACTGGATGAAGCGACGTTGATACGCGCACGGTATGACCCGAATACCCGTTTTGCCCTTGTAAAGGGCTCCTGTGACCGTGTTGTAGATATCTCCTTTACGAGCATCTTCGTTCACGTCCAACACAGGATCGTTACCGGACAAGACTTTCAGAAACGGAAGGGCTAAATCTTCTTGCCCCAAGTCCTGAAGGCCGTCTCCGGCATCTTGTTCAAACATCGCAGGGTTGAACTCAGCAACACCTGTTTCTTCTTTTTTCGCCACTTGCTTTGACTGTGCCATATTATTTTCCTCTCTTAATGACTGCACGTTGACCGACGTAAGCTCCGAATAATTCCATCGGAAACTCTTCTCCTGCCTCGCACCGCTCTTTTACAAACGCCCGAAGCGTCTGCGGGTGAATTTCGGTTTTCTGCGTAGGCACAAAACCTTGCTTTTCTGCAAAGGCAGAGAACGCATGAGCTTGATCGTCTTCGCCGCGGCCGAACTGACACAAGACTGTATTCTTGATTATGTCATCGTATCCGTTGTCGCGTAGCCAGTCGTAGGCTTGCGGGCGATTGTTCACCAATATGGATGCTCCATACGTTTGTTTTACCTCGACGGTAGAACCGTCATCCAAGGCAAAAGATGATATGCCTACTTCTGCAAGCATTGCAGGCATGTCTTCATCCGTCATTTTCAGAAGCTTTTTCTTCGCACTCTTTAGATCGCTCTCAAGAGATGAAATGTATTCTTCTTCATCACGAATGTGTCTGGCCAATTCAGCCACCGTTTGGAGGCCTTGTTGATCTATCTTTTCGACGGATGAGGCGATAGTATCCTCAAAGTCTTCTTCCATCATTTTTAGTACGTCGTTACTCATTCCGAGTCTCCTTCGTGGTTAAAGGCACCTGTCGGGCCTTGACAAATACAGATAATATCGTATACTCCGCTCTTGTCAAGCAGTATTTAGGGAAATTTAAAATGCGTGGATTTGAGTACAAAACCAACCCGTATGACCACCAGCGTAAAGCGTTAGAAGCTTCGTGGGCCGAGGAGTATTATGCCTTGTTCATGGAGATGGGAACAGGCAAAACCAAAGTGGCTATAGACACCATGGCGGTTCTTTACGAGGCTGGCAAGATAAATGCGGCTTTAGTTGTGGCACCCAAGGGGGTTTACGATAACTGGGTCAAAAACGAAATACCCGCGCATCTGCCGGATCGTATACAACGCCACATCCTGCGCTGGACCCCAGCTAAGACAAAACGCATGGAAACAGACCTAAAAGATTTTATTGTTGGAGACTTACACGGCATCAAAGTGTTTGTAATGAACATAGAGGCGTTTTCCACGAGCCGTGGGACGGAGGCCGCTCTCGCGTTCCTGTACCAGAACCCCGACAACATCGTGATTGTAGACGAAAGCACCACAATCAAGAACCGTAAGGCCGCCCGAACAAAGAACATTGTAAAGCTACAAGAGTATTCCAAATATCGGCGCATTCTGACAGGTTCTCCCATCACCAAGAGCCCTATGGATTTGTTTAGCCAGTGCGACTTCCTGCGCAACAAGGCGCTTGGTTTTAACAGCTACTTTGCGTTCCAATCGCGGTACGCAAACATCCAACAACGCACAATGGGGCACCGCAGCTTTCAGCAAATCGTGGGTTACCGACGATTAGACGAACTTTCTGAAAAGTTAGACCGCTTCAGCAACAGGGTTTTAAAGCAAGATTGTTTGGACCTGCCTGAGAAGGTTTATGTGCGGCGGGAAATCGAGTTCACTCCAGAACAAAAGAAATTGTACACGCAGATGAAGAAGTTGGCTTTAGCTAAGTTAGAGAGCGGGGAGCTTGCCACCACTGCGAGCGTTCTTACCCAGATAATGCGTCTTCAGCAAATATGCTGCGGGTTTTTGCAACCAGATGAGGGTGAGATAGAGTCTGTCCCGAGTAACCGTCTGAAGGAACTTTTGGAGCTTACAGATGAGGTGCAGGGCAAAGCTATAATATGGGCCACATATACGCATGATATATTGCGCATTGAGGAAGCTATAAAAGACCGGTTTGGGGAAGACTCGGTTGCGACGTACTATGGTGGTACACCGCAGGATGAGCGGCAAGATATCGTCACGCGCTTTCAGGATAAGTCTGATCCGCTGCGCTTCTTCGTTGGTCAGCCGCGGACCGGGGGCTACGGCATTACGTTAACTGCCGCTAACACCGTTATTTACTTTTCAAATAGTTACGACTTGGAAATCAGGTTGCAATCGGAGGATCGTGCCCACCGGATTGGTCAGACAAACAAGGTCACCTATATTGACATGGTTTCGCCCGACACTATCGACGAAAAGATACTACAGGCCCTGCGGAGCAAGATTGATATTGCAGGTCAGGTTTTAGGCGAAGACGCAAAAGACTGGTTGAAGTAACCCTGCGGGTCTGGTCCGCGGACCGGGGGCGGTCCTGATACTTCACCGCCCATTGCAAATGGGCTGGGCAGGTCTTGTTCATAATCATACGCCGCGTACTGTTCAAATACGTTTTCTGTCGGTGCTTCGGCTCGCGCTTGGGGGGTGATCTGCGGAATAGAGGCCTGTTCTACGACTTCTGGCTCTTGAGGCAGCATTAAATACTCACTTACCGCTTGTGCGGCAGGGGCAAAACCCGGTTGACCAAGGCCTGCGGGCCGTCCCCGCGGTTTAGGAGACGGGTCTGAGTTCTCTGTCAGTTGAAAGAAGTCTCCCATTGCGGGTAATATCTCATCTTGGGGTGCGCCGTGGACAAGAGAAACGTAACGACGGGTTTCCTCAAAGGGAGGTATCCCGTTGTATTTACGAACATTACCGGGGCCCGCGTTATATGCTGCGAGGGCCAAGGGCACCGTACCAAAGTCCTGTAGTTGTTGCTTGAGATACCTAATCCCACCAATCACGTTCTGTTTTGGATCGTTAGGGTCTACGCCTAATTCTTTTGCCGTTCCGGGCATAAGCTGCATTAATCCTATTGCGCCCTCTTCGCTAACAGGCCCCTGACGGCCTTTGTTTTCTATGTATAGAACGCGCAAAACTAACTCGGGATCAACATTTTGTTCGAGAGCCAATTCCATGGGATCAAACCCATAATCTTCGATTATTTTCTGTCTTACGGCAGTAAGTTGCTCGGGGGTAGCCGGTGCCTCTACGACGCCCCCTTCGTTAAAAAGTTGTGCAAACATCCCACCAAGACCGGCTTGCAGGGGGTTTCCTACTTGTCCGGTAGTCTCAGGGGATTGTTGCCGCAGGCGCTGCCCTACAGACACGCCGCCGCCTCCATCTTCGCCCATGGCTTGGGTCATAGCCATGAAACCGCCCCCGCCATCTTCGCCAATGGCGCGTGTCATGGCGTTGCCTCCCATCATGGGTTCTGGGCGATTGTCAAATTGAGACATGTTATCAAGGTGCATCTGCCCGCCACCGAATCCAAAGCTTTCTTCGGCTCCAAAGTGAGCCCGTTCTGCTTCGTCAACCAACTGCACAAAATGCTCTACATCCTTTTGCGCGGCTTCTTGTACGGTTTGCGCTGCTTTTTGACCGTAAGTTCCCATCAAATAGTCTTGGTAATTCTGTAGCGGAGAACCCCGCAAGTTAGCCACTTCGCGGCCAAACTGGTTTTGCTGTTGGAATAATCCCCCAACGCCCTGCATTGGAGGTTGCTGCATGGCAGGGCCTTGAACAGAGCCCATTTGTTGCATCAGTTGTTCCATCTGAGCTTGTTGGGGCCTAGCTGGAGCTATTGAGTTTGCAAAAGGGGTGGCTATCATACCACCTTCAGCATAATTTTGAACCATTCCACCGTCTCCATATCCCATGGCCGTGGAACTAAAACCTGCATTCCCGGCTAAATTAACATCCCCAGCTTGAAACCCAGCCGATCCAGCACCGTCTCTTACTAACTGTTCTCCTGCACCACTACCGTAATTTCCACGAGAGTCGTTTAGCACCGCCTGCGCCATTGCGCTTGTCATACCTCTATGTTGAGCGCGTTCTTGAGCGGCTTCAACAAATTCATCAACGTCATCCCCAGAAAAACCGGGGTCTTCCGGAGCTACCGGAGCCGCGCCGCCTTCAAATACGGGTGCCGTATCCGTAAACTCACCCGGAGAGGCTACTGATCCGGACCACTCCTCGTAAGGCGTGGTTCGATCTGTTGCATTCCACTCTTCGATGGCCGCGTTGTACGCGTTGCGGTCCTCGTTCCATTTGGCGAGCTTATCATTCCAAGGTTTGATCTGGTTGGTGTTAAAGTCGTCAACGAGGCCCTGATATGCGCCCGCATCTGTTTGATACTGGGTCAGGGCCGAGTTGTATGTTTTTATCCGGTTGTCGTAATCATCCATTATATCCCGGTCATACTTGTAAAAATCATATTCCGGGGACGCGTATCCTACGATTGACATATTCTACGCTCCTAAACTTCCGATACCACTTTTCATTAATTGCGTTGCCGAATCATTTGGAAATAAAGCGGCGTACCTAGTCCTGTCAACGGGTCCGGAGGATTGTACAGGTGCCACGGGAGGTGGCGCAGCGGCCTGTTGTACAGGACTAGGCTGAGTAACCGGACCGTTTTGGGTGGGAGGTCCCGCAGGTACGGTATTCAAAGACCCTTGTTGGTCTGAGGGTGGTAAGGGTGCTGTTTCTTGTTCTGGAGCAATATAATCGATTTCTTCTGAGAAGGCTTTTTCACCCGCTGTAATTCCGTATGGAACACGTCTACCAACTTGACGCGCCAGAGGTGATATGAACCGTTCAAGCACCGACATAGATTTGTCTTGTGCGCTTTTAGTAATGTTTTCGTTCATTAATGCAGAAAGCATAGCCGGGTTGGCAAACAACTCCGTCATTTTTTTAATTCTTTGTGATTCCGGACCTTTCAGAAAGAACCGTTGCACTAACTCTGAACCGGTTTGTTCCGCGATCAAACCGCCACTCATCTGAGGCAACCCCAACAAACTTTTCAGTTTGTTTTGCACGGCTCCACCGGCAGTTGCACCGAAGATACGAGCATAAAATAATTTTCCCAAGCTTGGCTTTTTGAACAACACGTTTTCAAAGTTATTTGTGGCAAAAGCTTCTTCCACACCGCGCATTGTCTTTATTGCTTGCTGAATACGGCCCATTTCTGTCAAACCGTCATCTCCTACGGTTTCATCGACAAGGCCCTTACGGATCATAAAGTCTTCCATGGAAAACTTAACGTTAGGCGCAACGCCCGGTATTTGACCGAACAATTCTTTTTGGAGAATGTCTCCGTTTGGAAGCAAGCGGGCGCTCCCTCTCTCCGAGTTTCTTAACGCATTTTGTATAATGCCGCTTTTAAGCCCGGATAAAGCCATTTCTTTGGTGTACTCAGAGTTTTTATAATTCGCTTCGTTCACCATTCTAAATAATGAATTAAGTGCTAATATGGGCTTTTCTGAAGCCAACGCTTTAGCTACGGCTTCGCTTGGGTCGTCGCCAGAATCAATAACATTCTGAAAAGCTTTAGTGTCGTACAACATTTTTATCTGTTCGTCGTCAAACCCACGTTGTTTAGCTTTGCTGGGGTTTACTTGATTTGCTATGTTCCCAAGGGTGTTGTCAAAGGCGTCTTGTGCGGCTTCCACGGAAGCCAATTCCCCTTCCAACTCTGGAAGCAACTTAAAAAGTTCTTTTGTGCCGGGTTGCTCCCTAAAACGGTTTAACTGCGCTTCGCTAACCACTAGCCGTTCAATTGTCTCGTTAGGATTTGCGGGGTTAGGGACTTGTTTAACAGTCATTACCTTCGATAAGCTGTCTCGCAATGCCGCGTTTATAATGTCCGTTGTTTCCATTGTTTGGACGGCTTCTTCGCTGAAACCGGCTTGATCCACCAAGAACCGGCCCGCGGCTCTAATTTCTTTCACGCGTTTCACGGTGGCCAAATTGTTGCCTTTGAACATTGCGTCTAAAAGCTCTTGCGGGTCTAATAACAGTCCTCGTTGTTTGTCAGTAACCTGCATGTCGTTTAAAAAACTTCTGCGGAATACGTTATTTCGCGCAAAAGTATAGGCCCGGGCGTTGTTATACGCCTCGCTTGCGCCGTTTTTCTGACCAGTTAAATCACGCAATAATGCGTCGTTTATCTTGTCTAATCGGCCCGCGTTTACAACGTCGCCGTTTTTTCTTAGGTTAGAGGCTTTGTTCAACAGCCCAGAACGCATCTCAAAGAACTTCTGAGCAGTCGCCGGGTTGCGCCCAGTACCGTTCTGGAAATACTCTACCATTTCATCGATATCATCTTGATATCCGCCCAGCGCGTTCTTTAACTCTTTTTTAGCGCCCACTGAAGAAAAATTTAAACCCCCTGTTCGTGAGGACCTGTCTAACAACTGCAAAACGTTGGGCTGACTTATTTCCCGTCCATTTCTGGAATAGAACTCGGTTAAAGGAAAACTTTTTACCTCATTCCAAAGTTGTCTTTCGCGCTTTTTACTTTGCTTTACCTGCGTACTCAAAATTTCGTACAAGTCTTCTGACAGTTTTCCGCGCTGAGAAGGCACTTTTGCACCCGTCCCCGCGTCAACAACATCCCGTCCCAATACTTTTACACCCGCGTCCATAAGGGCCGTGACGGATTCTTCCATATTGTCAATAATGTTCTGTTCGAAAAGACCTTGCTGCAATCTGGCGGCCATTGTTAAGGCCAGAGGGTCACCAGTAGCGGCTAACGTGCGGATCATGTTCACCGCACCAGCCTGCATTTCTTCGCGTCCACGGCCGGTGGCCGCGGCCAAATCTTTGCTAGATTTTTCTAATTCGTTCTGAATTACTTCTACAGTAGGCGAAAAGTTTGTACCTGCCGCTAAATCCGCATCTTTGGCAAGGTCTTTAAAAGTTAGAGAAACGGGGTTGCCGTCCGCATCCACACTTATTTTTTGCAACTCTTCAAAAAACGCTGCAAATTGTTCGTCAGGAGTCATAGCAGAGGCGTCTGACCCATCTATCGGCTGTAGGGTTTTTTCACCCGTAAGCTTAATAGCGTTTTTTATTCGGTTAACGGAATCACGGTTGATCGCACTGGTCATAAGTCCGTCTGTGTTTTCCGCCTTACCCCACCATCGTTTTACTTTTGAAAACAAATCGGGCGCAACGTTAACTCCAGCTTGAACAGGAAGTGGTACAACAAAGGACCCTGCCAGTTCTGCCAAAAACCTTGTTTTTTCGTCGTAAGGGTTTGTCGCTTCGGCTATATATGCGCCGCTTGCACCACCTAGACCAGAGGCCGTTTCAATGGCTAAGTATGGAATAGGGTTGGCCCGAGCCGCTGCCATTGAACGACTTACGCCTTTCTCAACTGCCCCTAGAACTCTGGTGCTTACAGGCCCTTTTAAAGGGTCAATTAAATACCCCGCCGGATTAAACCGTCCTAACCCTATATTAACGCCTTGCGCGTTTGCGCCGAACATAGGACCGGCTTGAGCCGCGATCCGCGCATCATTAGCCATTTTAAAGGCTTTTTCGGACAGGCCCGAGTTCTTTGCAGTTACTTCAAAAGCTTCGTCCGCTACTTTTGCAAACTTTCCGCTGGCAACATTACTAAAATTACCTAAAAACTCTAACGCACCCGTGGTGTTTTTTACGGAACTAAGCGGCGCAGCTATTAAAGAACCCGCCATCATGGCAGTTTCGCCCATATTAGTTGCCGGTTGCAAAGAAGGCACTACCGGTGCAGCCTCTCCTATGATTAAATCTTCTGCTTTTCCAAAGCCCAACGCGCCTGCTATAGCGCCCGCCACCGTAGGGACCGCAATAACAATTCCTTTTGCAAGGACACCCGGCAGACCTACCGGAGGAATGAAGCTTTGTGCGTACATGCCTGCGGCAAACCCTTTGGTTGCGCCATATCCCCCGCCAACCGTCTCAGGAAGTGCGCGGGCCGCGGAGTATGTACCGGCTTTTAACCCGGAAAAGTTACCTTTTTCAGGGTCATATTTTCCAAAATCGCTAACGTTTGTAAAAAGCGTTAGAATTTCCTCGGTTTCAATATTTCTGTCTTCCGGAGCCAGACTTTTGTAACGGTCTAGTTTGTCCAAAATCGGGTGAGAACCGTCTTTTAAGTTTTCCATGGTTAATGGAACACCGCCAATGGCTTCTTGATCCAACTCATCGTTAGCAATCGCAAGAACACCTTTAACAGTGTTCTCTAAACCCTGCGTTTCCATTAGGTTTTCAAATTCAGCTACACCGAGTGTGATAAGGGACTCATCCGCCATATTATTTTTTCCTAAACTGGTTTATTTGAGACTGAACTTGGTTAATACTTTGATCGTCGTCTGTTGTACGATCCCCTTGTCCTCCCGGCATCTCAAAGGCCCGCTTAAAGTATAACGTCTCATTTAACAGTATTTTGGTTTCGTCCATAAGCTTGCGGAGCTTAGTAACCTCTGCGGGGGAGTAATCTCCCACCACGCCGTTGTATTCAGGTAGCTTGCGAGCCGCTTGTTGCATAGCTTGCGTCAAAGTAGCTTGAATAGATTCAAGCGTTCCTAAAGCATCCGCGTCGGTCTTCATTAAGAAGCCACCCGGGCGAACGCCCTTTGTTTCTTCTTCAATGAGTTCTTGTACAAACTTTAATACACGATCCCCCGAAACATTCGTAGAATATTGAAGTACGTCGTTTGCATAAGCGTTCAACGCTTTTCCGGCGGCTTTATGACGTTTTGCTTCGTCCGTTGAATCTCCTCCAAATATCTCCGCAAACCCTTCGCTAGTACCAGCGATTAGACCGGGAATAACCCGAGAAAGGCCAATTGTTTGCCTGTAGGGCAAGCCTTCCTTAAACCGATTAGGTGGAGTTAAGGACCACGCTTCTGCGTTCAGGTTTACTGATCCGTCAGTATTAAACAACTCAGAGGTAGCATCGGCCAGTTTAACTGTTGTACCGGTTCCAGTCTTATCTTCGCCCCCGTTTGAGGTTAAAGACTCGGAAGAAGCCGTCACACCACCGCCCGGTTGGCTCATGCGAGCAAAAAAGTCGGGATTTCCGGCTTTAATAGCTTCCTGTATTTTGGGAGCCAATTCCATAGGTTTGCCAAACACGTATTTAGTGCCGTCCCAAACTTTGCTATTGTCTGGGTTGATGTAGTTCAGCACCGTTTGCTCAAAGATTGTCTTTTCTTCAGGGGCCAACTGATTGTTAGCATAAGCATTTAACCGATCATCGTTACTCATATAAGTAATCGCGGCGGTATCTGCTTTGCTTCCAAGAGAAGTGATTTTTGCCGCTTCTTGCTCAAGCGCCAAGTTCCCCAGTTTGTAAGCCTCGTCAAGAATTTGAGCGCGATCTTGTATCGTAAGAACTTTTTCAGCCCTTGCATCGGCAGAAGCCGTAAAGGCGTTCTCAATAGACCGTTGCGTAGCGGCAACTTGACGATCAATCTCAGCTTCGTCCTTAGTGAAGTTACGCAACTCTTCCGCCATTTGTTCGCGGAACTCTTGGTCACTCAGTTGTTTATCTTTGTCAGCCTGACGGTTAAGAACCGCTTGCGCTGCTTGGAAGGCTTGTGTGGACAAACGAGATTGTTCTTCTAGGCTGCCACGCAGGTTGGTAAGGGCAACATTGAACTCCTGACCAAGCTCCATCTTGCCAATATCGTTGGCGTTAAGAACCTTGTCACGTGTAAGAGTGTTCTCAAAGTCAAGCTTCTTAGCCGCAATAAGCCACTCGTTTTTGAGCGTGTCATTTTCTGTTTGGAGTTTGGCGCGAAGCTCAATCCCTGCCGTGGTGTTGTCGTTTTGAAGAGCCAGTATAGCCTTGTCGTTTGCAAAACGTTGATCCAGAACAGTGGTCTGGTATTCTTGTGTACCCAAACGTTCTTTATTTGTAAAATCAAACTGTGACTGTTGAAGCGATTGTTTAAACGCGTTGTTTAGTTGAGCTAATTCACTGGCCAATTGCCCGCGTAAGTTAATAGCCCGCTCATCTTGGCTGCCTTGTAATTCAAGCAGTGTTTGCTGCATTGCAAGCTTACGATCCGTCATACGCTCTTGGAACGAACGATCTGTCTCGTTTTCACCCTTTGTAAACGCAAACTGCTTATCTATTTTTTGAAACTCAAAAGCCCGTTGCAACGCACTTTCCGAAGATTTCCAGTCCCGTTCCGCTGCGGCAGCCGCCGCATCCGCGTCTCGGCCTGTTTTGGCGTCAAAAGCTCTTTCGGCGGAACCTAATGCTTGTAGGTTCAACGCACGTTCTTCCGATTTTTGTCCTTGTTTAAACTTACCTAGTTCACCAGTTCTGGCGCTGATATTGCCAAGAACAGGCTGTGCAACCTCGGCCAACCGCTCTGCGGGGCTCATTTGTCTGTCGCCCGGAGTAGCAAAAGCTAATGCGCCTTGCGCAATATCAAACAACATTTGAGATTTAGCTAAATTCTTTTGCTCGTCATACTCCGCCTGTCGCTCTGCGTCAGTGCCTCCAATCGACTGGTACAAGGCCTGTCGGTCCCGGTAAAAGTTGCCTAATTCGCCGCCCAAGGGGTTATTCGTGGCGACACCACCCGGAGCCATATACTGGACCGCGCCGCCTTGATTAAAATTTACTGGAACGGGAGCCTCCTCGGCACCCATATTTACCGTGGACATGATTCCCCCGGCCATATCCCCTTGTACTGGAGTATCCATTGCTCCGGGAGCCAAGCTCCCTATGCCTTCGTCAACCGCTGCCATCTGCATGATGGGTTGAACCAAGGTTAGAACTGAGTCTGGTGTGCGTTGAGCGTCTTCTTCGCCAACCATCTCCGCTAACTCCATCCGGCGCTCTTGCAGAGGCATTTGATCGCCGCGGATTGAGTTAATTACACCCTCGTAATCCTCGTTTTCCGCCGCCTCGTCTATGCCTTCAAACTGACCGGCGGCTTGACCTAACATTTGCTCCAAAACGGCTGGATCAAGTCCTGCTTGCCCCGCCAATTCCGTAGCTTGTGCCATGCTGCCTTCTTCTGGCGCGGGCATCATCGGTGATCCGCCCGCCTGCATCCGCCGCACCTGTCCACCGTTAGCAAACATTTGTCGGCTCATTACGCCTCTATCCATCATTTAAAATAACCCCGCATTTCTAGCGCCTGCCGCTGCCGACAGACCTGCTACGCCGAGCCCCAGAATACTTTGAGCGGGCGATACTGAAGGTGCCGTAGTTGCCGAGATACTTTGTTGAGACGACGGAGCGCCTTTATAAATATCTGACAAGAAAGACACCCGTTGATATGGTTCATAAGCCTGTTGAAGCTCTGTTTGACGATCTGCTTCCAGAGACGCTTGTTCTTGCGCTTGGAACTGTTTTCCAACGTCGAACAAGAAACCAGTTTCTTTTTGACCCATGTTTTGACCCAGTTCACCGAGAGATGCTTGACGTAATCCAAGATTACCAAGTGCATCACCCTGTGCCAAGCCCAATTGTCCGTATTGTGCGCCGAGGCCACCAATGCCCTCGCCCATCCGGCCTTGCAACTCGGAGCCTTGTAGACCCAAACCGCCTGCCGCTTGTGCGCCCTGCATTCCCATGTTGGCCTGCGCTTGGCCAAGCTGACCTTGTTGCGCGGCCATCTGACCTGCAAACTGTTCCCCGGCAAGCGCGGTTTGACCCGCCTGCGCGGCAATACCAGATTGCGCCTGTGCGCCCTGCAAGCCTAATTGACCCTGTTGACCAGCCATCTGCCCCGCTAGTTGCGCGGCGTTCATGCCTGTTTGCGAGGAAAGTTGTTCTATGCTCATACCTGTTTGAGCCAAAGCTTGTGCGTTTGCCGAAGCCATTTGCTCCGCAGAAAGCCCCAGTGATCCAGCTTGTTGCGCAGTTTGAGCGGCTAATTGTTCCGCCGACATACCAAGTTGCGCGGCCTGACCTGCGGTCTGACCCTGTAACTGTGCCGCTGACAGACCAAGTTGTCCGGCTAATTGTTCCGCCGATTGTCCAAGCTGTCCCGCTGTTCCTAAGTTTTGAGAAGCAAGTTGCTCGGCAGCCATGCCTTGCTGACCTGCCGCTGTTTGTGCTGACAGACCAAGTTGACCCAACTGACCCGCTTGTTGCGCCGCAAGTTGTTCTGCGGATAACCCCAGAGCGCCTGCCGCTTGTGCCGCCTGCGTTCCAGCTTGTGCGCCTTGTGCGCCAAGTGATCCCGTAAGCTGCGCTGCTTGTTGACCTCGGCCCTGTTGGGCTTCGTATGCCGCCTGCGCTCTTTGCGCGGCGCTTTCAAAGCCCGCTTGACGCATTCCTGCGGCAGTCCGGCCTTGCTGTTCCAACACGTTTCTTGCCATTTCGGCTTCTTGAACACCTTGGCGTGATCCGCCAAAGGCCCCTGCGCCAACCGCTTGTGCCCGTTGGCCTTGAGCCGCGATATCACCTTGACGCTGTATGTCAGATAGAGCCTGTTGAACAGCCGCATCCTCAAACTGGTTCATAAATGCGCCAGTAGAAGTCGGGTCAAAAGCCTCTGTTGTTCCACTCAAGGCTGCAATGCCTTCTTGCGCGGATTGTGTTCCTAATGCGCCTGCTTGTTGTAAAGCGGAAGCGGCATCGCTTGTAATTCCACGAGCGCCTTGAACCGCTTGATTACTTTGGTCTAAAGCGGATTCATATGCGCCAATACCACCCGCACCAGACTGTTGAGCCGCGATCCGCGCTGCGTCAGACGCCTCACCTAAACCTAAAGCTGTACCTGCGGCACCTAAACGTGCGCCTAGCCCAGCATCTGCGGCGGCTTGTGCGCCCATTCCGGCAGCGGCACCTAAAGCTTGCGCTCCGCCTGCGGCAATATCTCGGGCTCCTTCGCCCGCGCCTTGCAGTCCTAACTGTGCTGCCTGCGCTTGTGCGCGGCCTTGATCCACAGATTGACCTAATTGATTTGCTAACGTGGTCCCAACGCCCGCGCCACCGGCTCTTGCCGCGTCTGCAACCTGACCAGCCGCGCTTGCGGCTCCGGCCATACCTGTTTGTGCGGCGCTAACTTGCCCCGGAATGGCGTCATATGCTGCTAATTGATCCGCAGCGGACTGCCCCGCCGCTAATCTGGCGTTATCGGCGGCCGCGCCTAGCCCTAAAGCGGCGGTGTCCGTAGCAACCTGACCCGCTCCAATAGCATTAGCAATACCTGTTTGTGCCGCGGTCACCTGTCCCGGTACGGCATCTGCACCCGCCCGCATATAATCGGCAGCTTCTGTTTGGTAGGGCTGCGCCCCAGCCATAACACCACCAATAGCGGTTTGAGCATCACCTAGCGTGTAACCGGCCTCGTCCAAATAAGGCTGATATCCACCGATCCCCGCTTCCGCAAGTTCCCCAGCTTGAATTTGTAGGTCGCTCATCTCCGCAACCATTTGCGGAGGTATTGTTACGCCTTCATCGGCTAAAGCTTTTGCGGAGCGCAGTAGGCCTACTTTGTAGGCTTCAATATCCGGGGCTTCGCGGACTATTTGTTCTGTTGTTGTGACCATTACGCTGTCGCCCTTCCTCGATTCTCAAGGTTACGCATAACCGAGTACATGTTCTTTATACCCTCGTTCATGTTGCCATTACCAAGGCCTTTTACGGCATCCGTGGTCATGACAAACTCTCCGGGCATTAGCATCGCACGAACGCTGTCCTGATTAGGAATGCCTTCGTCTGGCATAATTCCGCCATTTCTGCGAGGGAATACTTGGCCGCCATCCGCCAGTGTTTGACCTACGAAAGGTCGGGCAAACGGTCCGCCCGGGGTGCTTCCCTGCAAGAAGTAAGCATTTGGGTCGAGGGTCGCGGTCTGTTGTGCAGGAGCCGCAGGAGTTGTAGCCAATTCAGGGGGTTGATAGGTACTTATACTGGCCAACCCGCCCGACGCCGCTTCTCTTGCTCGGCGGTTAGCTTCTGCCCTACTAATATATTCCCCAGTTTCTGAGTCTAAAACGCGGTTTCCAAGGTCTGCAATCATATACGCAGAGGGGTCAGCGTCCACTAAATCAGACCCCGTAACAGCGTTTCCGTCTTCGTCACGTTCAATAACACCGGCTTCCTCCATCGGAGGTGCGGTAAACCCGCCTGCCGCTGCTACACCGGCTGTTCCGAGTAGCGCCGCTGGTCCGTATGTACGCATTAGGCCGGCACTTGCTTGACCCGCTTTTTCGGCCGCCAGTGCAAGATCAGCGGATGTTGCGGTGCTTAAATTTTTGCCCATACCCGTTAAGAAATCGGTTGAGGTTGGAGCGCCCGCATTTGGCATGAAGGCGTTTTTCATGCCTTCGCCAAAACTTACCCCGTCGCCCGGAGTAAACGCTTGACCAATACTTTTTGTGAAACCCGGGGTTTCGTAAGTGTTAATTTTGAGTTCAGCCGCCTGTTGTTGAATTTGCTCCGGTGTCAGAGCCGTGCCGTCTGCCGATCCCGTGTTAACCTTGGCATCAACATTTGTCCCTGCTTCAGGAATTACTTCCGGAATAACCTCTGCGGGAGGTTGATACCCCTCAACCGCCGTTGGATCGAACTGAGAAAACAGCGTTTGTTTGCCCGCATTTGCCGCTTGAGCTTCCGCTCCGCCAAATACGTTGCCAAAAGTAGTTTGTGCGCCAGATACGGTCTGTCCAAAACGAGCCATTGGATTAGCCAAAGAATCGGAGAAACCACTCATAAATGTTCCGCTACCCGTTGCTACATTGCTAATGCCCTTCATGGCACCGCCGGTAACACCCGCAATTAAGGCCGATTTAAGCGCGTCTTTTATTGATCCGCCCTGTATAAGTGTTCCAATACCAGACCCTAGAGCCGCACCGTAAATAGGTCCGAGAGGCGTCATCGCCAAAGCGATAGGCAGAATAATCGGAGCAACCTTCTTAACTACTTTAACAACAGTCTTAACGACTTTCTTAACGGTATTAACAACGCCTTTTACAACTTTTTTGATGAACTTAAAAAAGAACTCGTATGCGCCAGTGTCGGGGTTAATGCTGTTTTCGCCAGAACCAACAACGTATCGCTCCGGGTTTTTAATCCCCATCTCGCGGAATTTTGCGAATACCGATTCTTTAAAGTCTTCGTCGCCCTGAAAAAACGCGGCTGGAATAATAAGCTCACCCGTTTCAACGTGAGCAAGGTTGTCGTCGCCCTCACGGCCCATGGCCGCCATCTTCTTAGTTAGTGCTGGAAATTGAGCAATTCCCTCATCGCCAAATTCTTCGGTGCCGTCCTCGTCTTCTCCGTATACCGCTTCGATCTCGTCATCTTCCATGATAAGGTCGCCAATACCACCGTCAGGAACTGCTAATTCATCAATTTTTTGCGCTTCTGCTGCCATTATCCCGCTCCACCTGTGATACTGTCAGGCATAGTTACCTGAATCATTGTACTTCTATTTTCTTCTCCAGTCCATGAAGAACCGCAATTAGGGCAATTCCCGTCTGGATAAGAAGCAATCTCTTCAGGGGTATCCACCTCATTACTACATGTAACACATCTTACCACCTCTCGGCTAGTGGCAGGTCGCCATCTTGAGCCGTCAGCCATTGTAATTACTGTTTCATCCGTCATGTTATTGTCACCGCGACACTACCCACGGCCCCCGTTGCTGTAGAACCTCGCAGATAAGGCTTATTTTCAACAGTAATACGAAGCTCGTCGCCATACTGAAATACGCCCCCGAGAGGTAGGTTATAGTTGTCTGTCTGCAAATTAGGCAGAGTTAAGGCCGAGGCCTGCCAAGGGCCCGGGTTATTTATTTGAGCCAAGAACACAGAAAAAGCCCGCACCACTTCCATCTGGTAAGCCGGATCGTAGCCTGTCGGTGCTACCGGAAAAAAGGGAAGTACAAGGCCTCTACTCATCGGCGTCCATCCGGTCTTATGTCAATCCGGGGCGTACCTAGACGCCAGCCCACACCCGTGTCGCCGGAGGCTATCTTAAATGCAAAAGACCGCCCTCTTAGCCTTAGATTGACTTGGTTGGTAAATTGTTCAATGGGTACGGTGGACGTGCGAGCCACGTTGCTTGTGGTCACCGTGCTGTAATTTGCGCCCGGAAAGTTTCTTGTTTCAAAGGTAAAATCAACAATTGGAGACGGCGACGTGGACGTGGAGAAGGTAACGTCCGGTATCATTTTGCTCAGTAAAACAAAGTTGTCCCCCGAACCCATCGCCATTTGGCTGCTTTCTATATACGCGTTAATTGCAGCCGGTGGGTTTACACTGCCGTCGTCAACCCCAAATTCATGGAAATACAGGTAACCGTCAGTAGACGCCGCAATAGGATACTGCGCAATGCCGCGGTCAATCCACGCTGTCCGAGATAGCTGACCATAATACCAGACTTGTTCTTGGTAGTTGTAAACAACATACCGATCCACGGTGTCAGAGTTAGCTGACGGATAAAACCACCATATTTCGGAATAAGAGGAGTTAATGGAAGCCGTAACTTTTTCTTGTTGCTGCGTGTTGAAGTCTTCAAAAACATACGCCCGCACAGAGCATGGAAGCTTTTGAACACCCCCGCCGTACATGTAAAACTCTTCTTCACCCATCCAAAACACCATATCGTCCACCGCAACGGCAGACAAGGGACTGGCAATTGTAATATTTTCAGAAATAAGGTTGATGCCGAAAGTAAACGGAGGCCCTAAATACTGCATCGCGTGAAGCGATTTATCGGTAAATACCAAGATTTGTTGACGTGTTTCGAGGGCCGTGATTATCTCAGAGCCCGTACCAATCCTTAGATCACCCGCCGTGTTGGTTGCTTGAGCGGACCATGTAAGAGGGTTTTCTTGGTCTGAAAACCGTATTAAAAGAGGGTCTTGAACCCCGATATTTGTCTGGGAATCACACCCAAACACAATAACATGCCTATCTCGGTCCGAAATCATGACTTGTTTTGCAATAGTAGGCGTAGCTGCGTCCGCCCCTGCAAGGCTGGAAAGTTCTACTGCGGGAGTAAAAGGTGCCGAACTGGTGGACTTATCCCAATAATATATGCCGCCGTTGCGAACATTAATAATTAAGTCTTCGCCAAAGTTGTCGTGGCTCCAAATGCGAAGCGTGTCCCCGACCGCAGTCAAAGTAGCGCCCGATCCCCAAGCTCCACGGGACCATGTACCCGCGCCCCAACCTGTTCCGGCCACAGTGGTGTCCAAACCAACGGTGATTTGATAGGTGCCCACGACACTAGAGCCGCCGTTTCCGGTGTCCGATCCGTCAGCTACCACCAGTGTGGGGGAATACTTCCCATCAATAGTAATTTCGCTGACTGTTGCCACTTCGCGGGCTTTGATTTCGTAAGTATTATCGTTTACCACGTTAAATACTTGGTATTCTTGGTTTAAAACCGCCGCAGTTACGTTTCCGCCTAAAGAGACGGCCCCCGAAAACGTAACAAAATCATTGTCTACACACCCATGACCTGCATCTGTCACAGTGAGAACAGAAGAGCCGTTTGTCGCGGAGAATGTTACGTCCCCCGCGGCAGTTGTTGTACGAATAGGGGTGATATCATTATATCCCCCGCCCTCGTTTATGTAATATTTAAGGTGGGTTCCGACGCCTAAATAGCTTGTGCCGTCTAATGCAACGAAGGGTTTAAGTGCCCGACATGTGCCTAAAAAGCTCTTGCCGGAATACTTTTCCCATCCGCCCATTTTTTCAGGAGTGCCGAAACGAAAGCGCACCATGTCACAGTCAAACCAACCCCCTTCATTGGTGTAGGAGGTGGTTTCCCTATTTACGCCGGGACGGAACTGTAACTTGGTAAACGCCATTTCATAACCTTATCTATTCAGCGGCTTCTTGAGCATCTTCAGGTGTGTCTTCTAATGCTGCTTTGAGCATATCAATGAAAAACTTACGACCACCTTCTAGTTGGGTTGTGTTAAACCGTGCTGAAGTCAACTTGCGATCCAAGTCTGCAACGTGGTTTACCATTTCCTGCTGTTCAGGTGTCATGTCTTCAAAAGTGTATTCTTTATCGTCGATCACGATAGGCGTTGTTTTTTTCTCAGCCATTTTGATCTCCTTTTCTAAGGTTAAGTTATTCCGCAGCCCACGGCGCGGTTTCTACGGCTGTTGGCGGGTTGATTTGTTTCGCAATATTGCGATCATGTCCCGCTTCCCATTCCGCACAGGTAACACCTTCGCCTTCAGCGGCGTTAGCGTCAATAGTATCCTTGGCCCAGCCCACGACTTGCGATTCTGTCAAGTCTGCGAACGATGTGAACGTGGCAGGGTCAAGGTTATCAGTGTTTAAACTGATCTGGTTTGCAGACGAAATGCTGTAGGTTGTTCCGTCTACAGTTTCTTCTGATGATAAACGCCAGACAACAGAAAATACGACTTCGGAAAGTCCGTCCTGTGTTCTGGTTTGTAGTTGGTCACTTACTGACCATGTGTGTGTAACAGCCATTGTTTATTTCTCCTTGCTGGTTACGGGTTAAGAGTATGTAAATCTTGGGTCGTTTTGCGGACTGACACCAATTATTTCTGCCGTAACAACAAAACGGTAACCCGTGTATGATGAAGTGACAGGTATTTGAATGCTGTACAATGCGCCAGAGGTGTTTACCAAAGTAGCTGTACCAAAACTAATGCCTGTTCCAGCTCCGTACTCGTTAGCAGATATTACGGAGAAATTACCGCCAGCGTATCCTGTGCTTTCGTTAATATATGTAAATCCGTTACTGCCAGAGTAGGGATTAACCCCAACCACTGTAATCTTACAGTAAAACTCAGAAGTCATTCCTGCTAATTCTAAAGTAGCCGATGTCGGCAAGCCACTACTGTTGTTGACCTGAAGAAATTTTACAAAGGTTCTGTAGCCTTGGTTGTTTGAGCTATCACCAGAGCCAAATACAACTGATCCACCGTGTGCCTCAAATACTGAATTAGTTGTAGCCGTTCCAATGTAACTAAGGTCGCCTACAAAGGTACGCCCTGTAGAATCAATCCGCATACGCTCGGTTGGGGAAGTTCCTCCATTTGATGTTGTCGAAAATACAAGTCTTCCGGGCATATCGGTAGAACCGGGAGAGTCGTCAACTTCTACACTAATAGCAGCGGCGGTGTAGGCGGTTGAACCATCAGTACCTTGATATTGTAATTGACCAAGACTATCATTTTCTTGAACGACCGTAACACCACCCGTTGAGCCGCTTCTACTTTTTGTCATACGCAGAGCGGGGGGAGAGGCGTCGTTTGAATTTCGAGTAAAACTAGCTGAAGCCCCTGCAAACCCTGTACCTTCAACTTGTAGGTTTAAATTAGAACCACGGCTGGAGATTCCATCCCCAATCAAAACCCGCTGCGACGAATCAATCCGCATGGCTTCATGGAATACGTTAACTGTATCGCGTGTTTCAAAGCCAATGCCGCCACCGTAGTTAGCCCCGCCGCCGTCTGCAAAACCTGTAATGACAAATCTTTCGTTGTTGCCATTACCGCCATCTGTGCGGCCTGTAAGGATGCCACTTCCGTCAGCCCCGCCGTTAATCTGCACCTTTGCTTGGCTAGAAGTACCCACAGTTCCGATAGACACACTACCTGCATTATCAATCTGCATACGCTCGGTTGGGGATGACGCGCCGTCAGCGGTTGTCCAAAAAACTAGGCGACCCGGCATATCGTTAGAACCCGGAGTGCCATCTACCGCAGAACTAATGTAAGCAGTGTAGGAGTTAATATCTGTTCCGTCTGCACCTGACCACTGAATAAACCCAGTATTGTCATTTTCTTGCACTATAGTTGCATCGGCACCTCGGCTCTTCCCAAAGTTCAAATACCCCGAATTTACGCTGGCAGTATGCCTTGCAATCGAAATTGCCGCTGAACCGCCAGTATTTTCAACTTGAAGCAACGCGGCTATGCCACCAACTGTTAATGTATCACTTTGCCCACCAATCAAAACCCGCTGCGACGAGTCGATGCGCATGGCTTCGGTTCCAGTAGGCTCAAATACTATGCTTGATGCGCCTTGGAAAGTCTCTAAGTGCATGTCGTATGTGTTGCCATTACCTGAAGAGACTGCACTATCTACATATATTGCGCCACCACCAGTACCGTTTGACACAGGCATGGTTATGCCGCTTTTAGCGGTTATTGTTGTGTTGGTGTTAGTGACCTTTATACCGTAATTAGTGGCCTCAGAGTATTTAAGGTCTAGTCTAACAGAAGGGTCTGCGGCAGTGCCGATAGCGATATTACCGTTATTAGCAATCGTCATACGATTAGACGGGGAAGAGCTACCATCCGCAGTTGTAGAGAACACAATCTTTCCCGGCATATCATTTGCGCCGGGAGTGCCATCTACTTTGCCTTCTATCCTTGCGCCTTCAACCAACTCAGCGCCATCTGCACCTTGGTAAGAAATACGACCCAATAAAGCATCATCCGTGACAATGGTATCTGATCCAACAGATGTCCCATTAGATTTGCCCAATATAAATTGAGGGCCGTTATCGTCGTTGCTGTTTCTAACAATCGAGGCGGAAGCAGTGTTCGCGGTGGTGCCTTCTACTTGAAGTGACCCTGTAGCAGAAGTGTTAAAGAAATCGGTTCTAGCTGTATCAGTACCAATCAAAACCCGCTGCGAGGAGTCTATAATTAAAGCATCTGTACCCGCCGTAGCAAAGCCAATGGTGTTAGTTGTATTTCGGTACATCCCATTATCAGGGTCGTTTAGAAATGCGTGTGTCGGAGCCGCCGCAGTTCCATTCGCAGCTTTGACAATACCGCTACTATCTATTCGGGCGGCACTGTTAACGTCTACTTGACCAGTTACATCAATGCCTGTGGAGGTGGTGGCGAGTTTTTCATTACCTGCATTGTGGAGGGTTGCAACATCTCCAACACCTTTTATGAGGTTATTGCCAGAAGCATTTTCAACACGGAAGTCACCAACCTTTACTTTGATTGCACCAGTACCCGCATCTTCAATAATGCTATGCGACCCATCATGGTAAATCTGCAAGTCACTGCCAGCACCAAAGATGGCCTTGTTATCGTCACCAAACACAATATCGTCTGTGCCGTTGACAGAAATATCCGTACCGCCAGTCGTGTTGCCGTTAGCTAAAACCTCGGCAAGCGTATCAACAGTGCCGACCTGTGCATCCACATAGGCCTTGATTGACTGTTGTGTGGCCAGTTTTGTAGGGCTGTTGGAAGACATATCGTCTTCGTCTTTAATGCCGGTAACAGTCGCCCCGTCACCCGCAATGTTCAGCGCCTCTGTGCGAAGTTGTTGAAATACATTTGTCGTGGTGGCCGTCGCGCCCCCACCATCAAACTTGACAACCATGTCCATTCCAGCGGGTACTTCTAAATCTCTGCCCGCATCGTAGGTGCCTTGGAATAAGATTACCGGTTGACTGCCACCTAAACTGTTTCTTACAAATACAATCTTTTCAGCATCGTTGGGGTCTAATTGAACAAAAACGTTGCCCCCAAGATCGCTTGAGCTATAAAATTCAACCCATTTATTGCGGCCATCAGAGGTAGCGCCGTTTGTAATGGCCAAGGTGTTAGGGGACCCCGAAGAGCCCGCCGAAGTAAGCGTAACCCGCGCCGCGCCGTTTACGGCTTGGTCCAGAATATCAAAGTTGACGTTAGTGGTATCGCCCCATGTACCGGATTGTTCGCCGGTGGCTGGTTTCTCGATCCCGAGGTTTACTGTATATGTACTTGGCATCTTTTATATCCTTACGCTGCTATCCGCGTCCAACTAGCGTTTTGAGATGGTGTTTCCTCCGACCACGCAGGCGATTGACTTGGGGTTTCATTAGTATAACCCGGATTTTGATCCGGGACAATGTTTCCGTAAACTAACACGCCGGAAACAAAACCAGTGGCCGAAACACCGGTTACGTTAACATCTACGCTGAGTTGAGCTTCGGCAACTCCCACTTGACCCAATGCAGGGTCTGGAGCCGTTACGGGAACCGTGACAAAAATGCCAACTTCTACAGAGCCTACGCCGCCAGTGGCTGCAAGTCCTGTGGGTAAAACGTCCGCAGCGGCCGTAACCGTGACCGATCCTACCGCTGCCGTAGCTTCTAACCCCGTAACCGGAGTTATTGCGTCGGCCGTAACGGTGACCGAGCCAACTTGACCCGCGCCCGCAACACCTGTTGCGTTTACTACCGCCGTTCCCGTTGCGGTAACTGCGCCGGGAGAACCCGTAGCGGCAAGCCCTGACACGTTGATAATAACGCCGGTGCCTTCAATTACCGTAACAGCGCCCGGAGAACCGGTAGCTGCAACACCCGTTACAACCGCATTGGCATCCGCGGTAACTAGAACAGACCCTACCGAACCCGCCGCCTGCAAGCCCGTGACCGGAACATTGGCTTCAGCAATGACAGTAACAGACCCCGGAGAGCCCGTAGCCGAAACGCCCGTGACCGTGACCGGAATGGCCGCGCCCCACGGTCCTTCAGACCATGAACCTCGTCCCCATCCCGTGATCGCAGCCATCGGATTTACCCCTTACGCAATGCGTATGATGGCGTTAGAAGAATCTGCCGTTGGGAATACTACCGTGAAATCACCATTCGTTGACGTTTTATCTGAACCAAAGTCCAGAATTACAACCGCTGGATCCCCCGCCGCTGAGTCATTGTAGATTATCGCACCACGGGCCGTGATAGTTGAAGATGACCAAGTGGTGTCTGCAAAATCAGTGAAAGCCGTCGTACCAGACGTTGTTGGATCAACGCGTGTTAGAGTGTTTCCACCAGCCGTATACCCTGTTCCCGACACCTCGTTAGTCGCCGTATAAGCTGTTGTAGAGGCATCAAAAGACGCACTGTTTGTGTACAGAGCAATCTTAAAAGTGCTTCCCCCTGAGTTTTTAAAGTTATGCACGGCCTCAAGAATTTCTTTCTTGAAGCTTGTACACATGAAATTTCCTGAAAAGGCCATGCCTATGTCTCCTTATGTGTTACAAGTTCAGATTTCATTGTTTCGGCCTAATTAACATGCCGGTCCGATATTCATCGGTGACTTCTTTGGATTCGCCAAACATTTTCATGCCGCTGATAGCTTCTGTAAACCTTTTTTCGTACATAGCCATAACGTCCGCTTCACCCTTCATAAATATGTAGGCCTCCATCAAAGTTCCATAAAGCAGCGCCATTTGAGCGTTTTCGCTTAACCACGTCGTGCCGCTATCCGCTCCTGCGGTTAAACTGGCTGGGCGATAGAAGTAATGTAACTCTACCGCATACGAACTATTGGGAGTTGGTCCCAAAATAAAGTTATCTACGTCAAAAACGGCGTAATATCTTGGTTTTCCCGTAGTCGTAGCATCAGGATTAAACGATTGCACGAAATCAACGTCTTTAAAGTCTAAAAACACGTGATCCCCGTCCGAATCTACAAAGGAAAGCGCAAAGGGCGATAAGTAATCACTAGGACAAGCTAAATACTTGTTTGACGCGGACATGCCGCCGCTTACATTCTTCTTAAACAGGCTTAATTGGACGTTTTTAAGAATACGCTCTTCCGCTTGGCGTATAAATAACGGCAAATTACTTACAAAAGTCGTTTCGTCGTTCTCGGTATAGTCCTGAACGGCTTGTTTTAGCTGCGCATATGTAAAGCTCATGTCACCACCGTCACTATTCCAACCTGCCCAAACCCTGTGGCGGGCCGCAAGTTAGGGTTTTCAACCAAAGGAAGCCCCACATAGACATCCATAGGCTCTATCCGGTCTGGACGAGCATTTTGCAACGCTTCGGGGTCCACGACCTTTCTAAAAGGACCGAGTTGGGGCTGTTTAGGCTCAAACTCGTCCGGGCCGACAAGCAGTCCGTTCCATTCTCGACGCATAAGACGATATTTGTACCGCTGCCCGGAACGGTCAGATATAGCCCATGAATTTTTGCCGGATGCGAACTTAGACATTATCCCACCCTGTAATATTCGTACTTAGGTACGACGTTGAAAGAAGACCGATCCCGGTCCTCCGTTGCAGCACGATCAAACTCTTCTTCGTAAACGGCTTTAAGCATCTGAATACGATTGGGTGCGCGTTTTAGTGCAATATAGTAAGCCAAACCCGCGGCTAAACACGGGTAAAACCGAAACGGCATGTCCATTGTGTTCGTGTAAATGTCCGCGTCATCCATGCGGGTAAGCGCGTCATAGTAAACAACGTCGGTGCTGTTGTCCGGAACAGGCCAGAGTTTTAAAACGGGGGTTATTTGTCGATCTAAGAAGAACTGATTAACACGCCCTTGCGTTGTTTTGTTGGGGATTGTTAAAAAGCCGTCTCGACTCAAACGTTCCAGAGAATAGTCCGTTCCATCGCGTTTAACTACAACAGACAGAATATCGATAACATCCTTGCCTAAATCGTAGTCTCCATCGCCCACGGCCATTGTTACGGTGCGCTGCTTGATAGTCCACTGATTCAAGCCCCGGTTGGCCCAGTCGGCAAGCATAAGATTTAACGACCTTTTGGCCGTTTTAAGGTCGTAACCAGTACGAACCTCTAATCCGCAACGCTCAAACGCTTCTTCAACGTAGTCCGCTACATCCAATTCAAAGTCTTTGCTTCCCGAAAGGGTCATTTACTTCTTCCTAACCATGCCGCCGCCGCGCATTTTCTTAACCATGCCGCCTTTGCGCATTTTCTTAACCATGCCGCCGCCGCGCATTTTCTTGACCATACCGCCGCTACGCATTTTCTTTGTCTTACGAGGTTTCATTGCCATTTTTCAGTCTCCTGTAAAGTTTTTTACGTTTAGCATATATTTCGAGCGCATTATACTCGGGGTCATAGATACCATAATAACCCTTTTTGTCCAACTTGTCTGCCGATTCCTGTAGCTTAGACAGTCTCTGAACAAAAATCATGGCATAAGGAGTTTCTGTCTCCGCTTCAAATTCAACCTCTTCTACAAAGTCGTTAACGTCATCGTCTGGATGAAAACCCATTAACCATATGTCTTTATCAATAAAAGCACCTGTAGCAATGAAGTCATTTAAATCGTCTAAATATTCATGAAAAGCTTCTGGGGGCTTGTCGTTGGCCAAATCAACTAAGATAGCCAAATCGAACTTATCGTCATACCGGGACACACAAGAATATAAGGACTGGTAATTCTCTTCATGCTTAAATAGAATGGCCACCTTTTCATCGGCCCACGCCTGTCGAGCATATGGGCAGGGAGGAACGCCGTTAAAATGCGGGCTTGGAACCTCCAAAACCTCTTTTGACCAGCGCATTATTTCTGTTTTTATGGATTTTTCTAGGGTAGCAGTCATGATTGCGTCACCGAACCGCTAGTTCTTTTGCGTCTTTCGCTCATAATTGCCCCACAACCACGAGCAACGGCCGTCCCCGGGGTGGATTTTCCATTAAACTTACGCTTGGGTTTTGTGACTTCTCCACCCAAGGCCATCCGAGTTACTTTCGCCGCTTTAGTGTTAGAAACAACTTGCTTGCCTTTAGAGCCCGCTTTTTTCTTTTTACGTGCAGTTGCAGCCCGCTCAGACTTACTAAGACTTTGAGCTTTAGAGCGAGGTAAACACCGATCAGGGTTCTTTTTATCTTTAGAAGTACCGCATTTGCCCGCGATATTACCTTGGCTATCAATCCTAACCCAATCTTCATCCACCCAATCCTTTAAATCTCCCATCACTTGCCCTTCCTCTTTCCGCCTTTAGACTTTTTGGCGTAGTTAGGGTCTTTACAATACTTAGACGCGGCAAGATTTGCATATGCGGAAGGATAAGTGTCAAAAGTGCGTTGAGCCCAAGCTTTACCCTCGGGACATATTTTACTGCCTTTACTTTTAGACGACGCTTTTTTTGACTTTTTTGAATAAGCCATGTGTCTACCCCATCAATTTACCAACAAAAGGTGCAATTAAGATTAAGACCGCCAAACCCCAAAGCTTTAGGTCAAACGCTTTTAACGCGCTTTTGTTCTCAGACAATTTCTCTTCAATCCGTTGATACCGTAAATTGCACTCTGCTTCGTGCTTTTCTAATTTACCCAACACTTCTAGTATTTTCATTTCTTCATCACCACGCTTTGCACGACCAGTATCGGGCGCTGAATTTGTCTTTTGCCGTGTCACAAGAGTGTCTTGCGCGGAAACTTTTTCTGTTTTTGGGCTGATCTTTTTTGATAGCCATCTTGGGGTCCCCGAAGCGGACCAGCTTAATTTCTGTGCCTTTTTTAGCAAGTACGGCGCTTTTTTTCGCTTTCCCCGGAGTTCTTTTGGGTTTGTTAAATCCGGCAAAGGTTTCGCCCCTATACTTTATTCGACCCGACGGGGTTCTGGTTACATCCTTGGTTGTTGCCATAGTCCCTCACATTAATTATAAAAAACCGTTATGTTAGTCATGTTGGTCAATACGGCATAACAGCCGTCGCTAAACAACATTCCCTCGTCCGGTATATAAACATTGTCATCCGTATTGGCGTGAAACGCTAACGTTAGTTGCGTTGTTCCACCCGTACTTCCGTTTTTTAAAACCAGAGAAGGACCTGACCCGGCGTGAGTGTGGTAATGTATCGCTTTAACGCGAGCCCGTCCGGCGAAGACCGTGCCAGTAGCAGTTAAGTAGGTGGCCTTTACATCGGACGCCATAGTAATCCCCCTAGCTGTAAAACACCGTCACCGACGTACAGGCGGTAAACGTGGCTATATAAATATCGGCAACGCGAATGCCCTCATCCGGGATGTTTACGGAATGAGTGTCTGAAGCGTCTAAGTCCATGTCTAAAACAGTGGTGCCCCCGTTTCCATCTGAAATAGTCAGACGCGGTGTTCCAGTGGTTGTTTTAACCTGAACTTGACGAATACGCGCAGGACCAACACCGGCAGAGCCCGTGCCTGTCAAACGTTTTGCTCTTACATCAGAACCCGCCATTATTTAATCCTTTTTCTTAGGAGATTTAGCACGTTTTGCCGTGGAAGGCGCTTTTTCCCACGCCTCATTTACTTCCGGCGTAGACGGATCATCAGCTTTAAGCGTTCCATCGTCGTTTCGTGCGCGAACTTTTTTTACACCAACCCCGCGAGCAGCAAGCTCCTCGGGAGAAGCGGGTTTGAACCTACTCATAACCCACCTCTTATGCTGCGGCGATTGTAGCACCCGTGTCAGAACGTTTCCAATTTGTTCCGTCAGAGAAAGCTAGAATAGCAGCGCCTGCGGCACCGTTTGAAACGTACACGAGTGTTCCTGCGCCCGCAGAAGATGCGGATGGTGCAGATGCTACGGTGTAAGTAGGAACTTGAATATCACCAACAAAACCGTTGGTAGAGGTCACTGGACCTGAAAAAGTGGTCGAAGCCATTTTAGTACCCTTTGCATAAGGATTCGCCTTGTAGTCTATGCAACGTCAGGAGGGTAGGAACCTGTCTACAAAGCTAATATGTTGTACCCTGAATAAAGTATAAAACAAAAAACAACAAAAAGAAAGGGGCCTCTTTCGAAGCCCCTCCTTGCAGTACAGAATGAGGTTCTGTTCTTATGCTGCGCCGGGTGTACCGTAAACGCTACGCCAATCGGATACACCGAATGAATAACGCTCACGCGCCTTAAAGCGCATGTTGCCTGTATCAAAATCACCTTCCATTGCCGTTTTAATTGGCGAACGGTTGAAGTATTTGAAGCCGTTAGGCGCATCAGTTTTGATGAAGAAGGCGTCTGAGTCTGTCAGGAAGTGGTTAACCACGGCTCCGTCTGGAATCATACCCATGTTTTTCATCGCATTGTTGTCGTTGTCGGCAGTGCCGGAACGTAGATTGGAGTTAAGTACCCGCTCTGCAATAAATTGCAGTTCTTTCGGGATAATCAACTTCATGCCACGAACAGCAATCTTTAGACCACGCTCATCAGTCAAACCAGCAATGTCGATCAACATCTGTTCCAACGAAGTTTCGTTGAGGTCGGCAGCAACTGCCAAGACGTTAGTCTGATTACCAGAAAGTGATGGGTGAGCGGCTGAACAAAGTGCTGCACCGTCGCCAATCGCAGAAGCACCAGCCGTGAACGCGTTGTTCAGGATAGAAGCTGCTTTGATTTGCTTTGTCTGAGCCATAGAACGGGCCAGAGCTTTAGTGTAGCGAGATGCCAGACGATCATAAAGGTTATCTTCGATAGCCTCCTCAGTGATCGAAAACGCCAACGCAATGGTTTCGTGAGTGTAACGAGCGGTATATGTTTCCTGCGCATCGTCATAAGTGAGGGAACCGCCCTCGCTTTTAACAGGTGCTGTGGAAAAACCACCGAGCATAACTTCCTCTTCGAATGCTCTGTCAGAGCTTTCTTCTTCGAAGATTTCACCATGCTCGTTTTCGTAACGATTGTATTCAAGGCCGAACAAGGCGTTAAGGCCGGGTTCTAGCTCTTTCGCTAATTGTGCGCGAGAAATAGCCATTAATTAAGCCCTCCTTATAAGCCCGTTGATGTCGCAGTAGTCTGCGAATCAAAACGGCTGGTTGGTGCATTATAATGAGCGTTCAAGCGGACGATTAGCGGGATACCAGCGGCTGCATAGTCACTGTTTCCTGCGTCATCCATGATGCCCACAATACGCAACGGCAGAGTAGCTGTCGCAGCAATTGTGGAAACGCCCAAAGCGGAATTGGAACTACCAGTATCGGTAGAACCGGTGCGGGCAGATGTACCCAACGACGCGTTTGCAAATACATGCGCGAGAGCCGTTGCACGGTCAGTCAAAGTCGCGTCAGACGCTACTTTAAACAACTGATTTGGGTTGTCTGCTACAAACGCCTTTACAGGGTGGTTTGTATCAACGCTTACTGAACCGGAACCGGGCCAGTAATTAATGAAGACTGGTTTCTTTGAAACTGAGTCAACGTATTCTACGCCCATCAGGACACCTAACGCTTGCGTAGTACCACCATTAGTAGCACCGGCTTGGTCAATAACACCAGCGGCCGTAGGGACGCAGATAGAATATTGAAAAATAGCATTAGTGTTGTTGGAAGCGATTTCATACTGGGTTACACCAGTAGTATTAGCCGCAGCGCCAACTAGCCCGATAGGACGAAGACCATAGGCAGTATTAGAATTTGCCATAAGATTTCACTCCTATTGAGGTAGCCCTATTTCTTGGGGCCACCGAAGGTTACACGAGATTGACGATCAGGTTTACTGATTGTCATGGTTGAATGTGCATTCTCACGCATCATATCGTGATCCACAGCTTGCATTTGATCCATATTTCGCTTGTTGAAATAATCAGTTCGTTCTGCAATTGTTTCTTCCGGAATCCGAGCGAGAAGCAATCCGCCAACTCCAAACACACCTTCATGTTTACCTGATTCAACAACGGGGGATTCAAAGTCTGGGTATTCATCCTTACGAACAAGTTCCCAACCTTCCCTCATTTTAGCACTGATGTTTTTCGTATCATCAAAGCCACGCGTTTCGGCGCGTATCCAACGATGCTTAAAGCCATCAGGGGCAGGTGGTGCGTCTAGCATAGACGGTGGGGCCCACGGCTTACGAACAGCCTGTTTGTCCCGGGTTTGGTTAGCGCGAGAAGTACGGTTAATTGCCGAACCACCGTTTTGGTTGTTTTGGTCAGTCATTTTTCTTACTCCTTCACGTATTTCGCATATTCTTCTAGCGGCACACCCAGTTTTTTCGCTATTGCGACTTGGCTCGGGGTGAGACGAACCTTTCTCCCAGTGCGCCCAGATGGTGTTCTTGATGCGCCAACAACCGTCTGAGCGGGCCGTTTGTTCGCGGTATTTCCGGCATTTACGAACTTGCTCGAAATGCGCCGGTCAAGTTCATTATAGTAGTCATCGCTCGTCGGGTCAAACCCTTCATCTTCAACAAGCTTTTTATGTATTCCAAACGCCGCGTAAGTCATGGCCTCATCTTGGCCGAACCAACTGTTTTTCATGGCCCAAGTCTCTGCTTTGGGGTCTGGACGTTTAGGTGCTTGAGCGGGCATTGGCTGACGCGCTTGGTGCTGCGCAGCGGCCTGTTGTTGCTGTTGCGCACGATCTTGTTGCGCTTTAGCCTGATTTGCACGATCCTGTTGGATGGCTAATTTTGTCAGGTTCCGTTGAGCCTCAACAAGTGCCTTGCTGTCACCAATCTCACTTGCACGTGCAAGTTCATTTTCAGCTTGCTGCATTTGAGTGTTAACGCGGTTGGTATACTCGTTAACATAATTTGTGTCCAAATTGGACATACGCTGTTTCAGGCCCTGAGACTCATTCTGAACAGCTTGCGCGTACTTAACGGCCTCTTGTTCACGCCGCTCGGCCTCGCGCATTTTTTTCGTTAAACGGTCAATCCGTTTTTGAGTGGACGTTTCAGCCTTAGTAAACTGGTCCTCGGAACCGTCGTCGTCTGACGCGGACACCTCCACCTGTTCGACCTCAACTTCCGTTTCTTCGTTTTCACCAACGTCTAACTCGACTTGGTTCTCTTGATTATCAGCCATATCTTACCTCGTTTACAAATGCTGGATGTCTTCAGGGTCCAAAATAGTCGCCAGTACCTCGTCGTCATTGAGAATACGGACTTCTCCCCCATCGATCTGAAGGCGCGAACCAGCATAACGAGCAAATAATACCCACTGCTTTTCCGCGCACCACGGGCCGTCAGGAAATTTATCTCGGTCTTTATAAGCAAGAGGACCGACTTTTAGGACATAGCCGACCTGCGTGGATATCTGGCTTTTCTCTTGGACTTCGCTGGGTATAAAGATACCACCGGCAGTCTTGGCCTTGCCTTGGTACGGCAAGATGAGAATACGCCATCCAGTAGGGGCGGGCATTCTATCCAGAAGACTAGCATCTAGCGCCTCTGGGTTTAAACGGGGTTTTTCGACGTAAGCGTCGGCAAGGTTAGGCTTTTCAGCGGCCTTGTTTGTTTGTGCAATCGCAGCTACGCCTTCGGCAGCGGCGGACAAATCTATTTTTGTTGACTGTTCAGTCATTGGATTGCTCCTGTTTATCTAGCAGGCCCTTGAGTTCCTGTTCCACGTGATTTAGGCACTCCATGTTGCCCATAAGCTCACGATATTGCTCCATTGATTTGACATTTCCGTAGATCATCAAATCCGTAACCCCTTGCCGTCTTTCTCTCAAGATACGAAAAACCGCCTCGGCCACATAAATCTCATCCATTCCCACCTCGCATATTATCGAACATTGTTCGATATAATCCTAGCACAACTTATATGAGATATGCTAGGACTATCTGTAAACTTATGCGATTTATTAGGTGGTTGCCAACCACTTGTATATTTTATTAGTTTCTTTGATGCGGTGGTCTAGCCCGGTGTACCCTCCATTTATTTTGCGAGTAAGGCGTTTAATCGTGTCGTCATTCACGCCTTCGTCGCATATTTTCCAAAGGTTATTTGAGTCAAAAAACCAAATAGCCGTCTCAAAAGCATAATCTTCCTCTAAAAGAGAAGGGTCTTGAATGACTTCGGGCTTGCCCATATCCGCAGCAAAAGCTTTTACATTATTATAGCCGGTCAATTGTAAAAATCCGCGGCCTATGTATAAACTCGCTTTTTCCTTGGAATCATTGCCCATCCTACCAAAATATACGTTTTCAGCCAGTGCTTTTGGGTTGCGAGAATAAGGCTTGGCGCTCTCTTTTGTCGGAAAACGACTAGGCCAAACCTTCATCATAGCCTCCACACTGTAGTTCAAGTTTTCCTTGGTGTACTTAAACGTACCACTTTCATGCACAACTTGACCCAAAAGATGCGCTCCGCGCTCCGGACTCATTTCATAGTGCGATACTATCCCTCGGGCAGTATTTGGACCGAACGAACCGTCTGCCGTACACCCGCATTTTTCTTGTAGTATTTTCAGCGCATTACTCATTTGATTTCGCTTTCATATTATCTGCCGCCTATCATACCCGTATGATCTCTATTTATATATTTTAAATCGTTTTCCATAACAGCCACACGTTGCTTGATACTGTTGATAGCACCAATGGTCGTCGTCAGTCCTGCAAGTTCATCCCACAGATCATCAATCTCTTCAAACGCGTGATTTAGCTCAGAAGCGTTGGCTTCAACGTCACGCTTTAGATTAATATTGTCTTCAATAGCCATACGAGAGCCTAGCTGACTTACAGTCTCTTCTAGTCCAGAGATGGTTGATGCCTGTTGAGATACCCACCAGACGCCCCCTGCTAACTGAACCGCCATTGCCGCGACTAAAGCTATCGGTAATTTAACATTTTCCATTATTTCCTCTTAAACATAGCGGTTGCCCCGCG
>WLWF01000582.1_pt1 | contig 34172 bp, 32 predicted proteins | sample 6718331 | NCBI WGS metagenome assembly WLWF01 (sample SAMN12718692, study PRJNA515312) | sponge metagenome | isolation source: marine sponge | host: Mycale hentscheli | place: New Zealand: South Island, Marlborough, Capsize Point | collected 2003-05-01 | reverse complement strand
TATTTTCTGCGGTTAGTGACGGCAGCTGGCCAAGGTAATCTAGACATATTTTTTAAATAATATATAAAATTGTTATAAAGACATGAATCTTAAAGATAACTATTGGTATTTTACTAAAGCATTACCAGATCATTTTTGCGATAAACTTATTGAGTTTGGTAAGTCTAAAAAAGAACAGTTAGGTATAACAGGTGGTTTACAAAGAGATGCAAAAAAAAGTAAACATTCACAAGTAATACATAAAGAAGAAGATTTAAAAGAAGAAGAATTATTAAATCTTAAAAAAAGAAGAGATTCAAATATTGTTTGGTTAAGTGAGAAATGGCTTTACAGATATTTACATCATTATGTTAGAGTAGCTAATCATAATTCAGGTTGGAATTTTGAATGGAGTTACTCTGAAGCCGCTCAATTTACAAAGTATAAACTTAATCAATTTTATGATTGGCATTGTGATAGTTGGAAAGAACCTTATGGTGATAAAGAAGGGCCTGACTTAAAAGGTAAAGTAAGAAAACTCTCGATGACTTGTTCTTTATCAGACCCTAAAGATTATAAAGGGGGAGAGTTTGAATTTAAATTTAATGATGATGCAAATGGAGATACCTACACTCAAATATGTAAAGAAGTGCAACCAAAAGGGTCTATAGTTATTTTTCCTTCTGATACATACCATAGAGTTAAACCTGTAACGGAAGGAATAAGATATTCATTAGTGTTATGGAGTTGTGGTAATTCTTGGAAATGAACATTTATTTTTTAGCAGGAATGCCTAGAGCAGGAAATACTTTGTTTGGTTCTTTAATGAATCAAAACCCAAATATTAAAGTTAGTCCTAATAGTCTTAATGCTTTATTATTAAGAAACATATTAAAAATTAAACATGAACAACTGTTTAAAAATTTTCCAGACTACAAAGGTATAGACAATGTTATAGATAATTTTTTTAATAATTATTATAAACATTATAACTGTGAAAACATTTTAGATAGAGCACCTTGGGGTCACCCTGAATATCATTTATTTTTACAAGATGTAATTAAAGATAGAAAATATGTTATTTTATACAGACCTTTTTTAGAAATTCTTTCTTCTTTTGTTATAAAAGATAAACCAGATGATATAGAAACTTATTGTTATAAAATAATTCAAGGACAACATGCTTCGGTTATTATGGATAATTTAATTTCTATTGAAAATATAGTAAAAACAAAACAAAATTATGTTTTAATTCATTATAAAGATTTAGTTAATGAACCAGATGTACAGTTAAAAAAGGTTTGTAATTTTTTAAAAGTAGATTTTGTCAAACCTGATTATAACAATATAAAACAATTTAGTATTAATGGAATAACATATGATGATTCTATGTTGTCTGGTGTTTTTCACACACTTAATACAAACGGTATACAAGGAAGTAAAACTGTGGTAGAAGATATCTTACCTGAAAGTATAATAAATAAATTTAAAGATTTTGATGTCAGATTTTAAAATTAAAAAATACACCATAATTAAAAATGCTATACCTAAAGAATTGGCAGAGTTTGCTTATAATTATTTAATTTTAAAAAGAAAAGTAGCTAGAACTTTATTTGATGATAACTTTATACCACCTTTTGAAACTATGTTAGGTGTTTGGAATGACCCACAAGTATTAGAAACTTATTCTAACTATAGCGATATTCTAATGGAAACTTTATTGGAAAAAGTCAAACCAATTATGGAAGAAAAAACTGGATTAAACTTATGTCCTACTTATTCTTATGCAAGAATTTATAAAAAAAATGATGTCTTAGAAAGACACAAAGATAGAATGTCTTGTGAAATATCTACAACAATGAATTTGGGAGGAGATCCTTGGCCAATATATTTAGAACCAAATAAAAATGTCGGCATACCAGATAAAAATGGTTGCACATTTACAAGTACAAATCCTGGAATAAAAGTAGATTTAAATCCAGGTGATATGTTAGTTTACTCTGGTTGTGTGCTAGAACATTGGAGAGATAAATTTGAAGGTAATAATTGTGGTCAAGTATTTTTACATTATAATAATGTTGAAACACAAGGTGATAAAAATAAATATTCGCTTGCTCCCATGACTGATAATGATAAAATGAATGTCAAATCATTTATTACATTACCAAAATCAACTATGCAATTTTCAAATATTCATTTACCAAATACAAATATTTACGATAAATCCAATTTAAATTTAAAATATTTAAATTACTGGAAAGTTTTTAGAGAAAATCAAAAGGTTGCTACAACTTTTATAGATAATATCAATTCAAATACTATTGCATTTGACGAAAATAATTATTTAAAGTATACTACCCAATATATTCTCTCTGACGAAAATGATGATCCAGACAAATTAGAAAAGTATTTAAATATTATTACACCTAAAACTAGAGTTCTCTTTAATCTTATTAAAAAATACATAGATGGAAATTTATCCTTTGTATCGGTTGTTAATTATCTACAACCATTTCTCATTTACTTAAATGATATTTCATTTAAACAATATGAAGAAATTATGGAATATATTGAAAATAAAATTCTTGAATACAAACAAGGTTTCATTAAAAAGAGAGATTTATTTTCTAAACTTTCCACCAAATCAAGTAATTATTTCGTTTATGAATCCCTATTATATAAAATTTTAAAGGGAAGACATGATCTTAGCGACTCTGTGTTAGAAGAATATGGTTTTAATTCAGCTGGTGATAATTTATTTAAAGGCAATCTTCAAGATGTTACTGTTTTATCAAATAGTGAAATTATTATTAAGATGATGAATATAGATTATACTAAATTTTATAACACCGCTATTTCTGCATTAAATAATGATTTACTAACACCATTTGATTTTGACGAACTTCTTAATCAAAAAGAAGATGAATTTAATAAAAATATTGAAAAGGAAAAAGCTAGTAATGAATGCAAACAATATGTATTAACAAAAAGATATATTGATCTAGATGAATTAAATGCTGACAATGGAAATACTGTATATTTTGATAAAAAATATGATCCAACCGTATATGATATTATTAGTGAATATGATAATGAACAAACAACTATGGAACCTGTTGCATTTAAAACATTTTTAATTGATCAATTAATCAAAAATATCGGTCTTAAAAGACCTGATGCTAGATACGAAGCTGTATCTATGATTGAAGGAAAAAGAGCTGTACAAGATGGACAATATGCCGTGTTAGAAGTTGATAATATCGATACTATACAATATTACTATTACAAACGCGAAGATAATCAATGGATTAGAGATGAAAGTATTCCTGACAATTCTTTCTTTGGAACAAATAAGTTATTCTGCAATATTCAAGATAAATGTATTAAAATTGATAAAACATGTTCTGATCCTTCACTAGCTACTGAATTAGTTAAGAAAAATCTAGTTACTGAAATGTATAATGAATTTGATGACAATTATAAAGATACTCTTGAACAACATAAGAAAATGATTAATAATAAATTTAAGTATCAATCTCGCAGAATAATAAAATTAAAAAGAATCAATAGATATATTTTATATAAATATGAATTAGATCATTTAAAAAGCAGTTTTGATGTTAAAGATGATGATGAACTTATAATATCACCACATAAAGTAAAATTAAATGCTATATTAGGACAAAGTGACATTATCAAAAAACAAAATAATATAGTAAAATTTGTTACTACATTTACTAGACCTGCAATGGCTGATAAAGATGAAAAACTACATTGGTTATATTGTATTGATACAAATACTCCAATATTACCTACATTTGTATCTAAATTAGCTAGTGTATTTGTATTACAAGGTGACTATATGACAGCTATTAATGATATTAAAACACAACAAGGTATTAATTCTGATGACAAAATTGTTGATAAATATAGTGGATGGCCTATTGAAAAAATAGCATTAAATACAGATGATGAATATGATACTGCTACTGGTTTTAAAATACAGTCAAAAGAATTGTTAGAAATGGATGCAGGAGCAGCATTATTACAAGATGCAACGGTTGATCCAAAAAAAGAAATTACCGAATTATTATCAAATCCAAAAGGAAAAATGATTAATAATGTAATTACAACTGTTACTAATTATATGGGTATTATTATTGATAAATGTCGTGTTGATATAATTAAACATACTTTATTAGCTCTTGATAAAACAGTCGATTCAAAAGAAGTATACGATAAAAAAATTGAAAGTTTAACATCATCAAAAAAGAAACCTAAAACATATGAAGAGGTATTTTACACATCATTGCTTACATTTACTTTATCATATATGGTGTTATTTATTCAAACAGCTATTCCATCAATACAATCTAAAAAAACATTTCCTGGATGTAAAAAATCATTCCATGGATATCCATTAAGTGGTGATGAAGACATTACTAATATTGAATATATTGCTTGTATATCTTCTAATATTAAATCTAGTATTCAACCATGGAAATCACTTCCAAAAAAACAGGATAAAATTTCAACTTCGATTAAAAAAACACTGGATAATGTTATATTAAAAGAAACAGAAATTCTTGCACTTATTGAACAAAAGAGAAATTATTTATTATTAAATGAAGATGATAATATTCCTATTGAGTTAGATATTAAAAATTGGATTAATTTTTTACCACCATTACAAAACATTACAAATAAAACACCTAATAATTTATCACCCGAATTCAGAACATCATTTTTAGATAATATTAAATCTGGGTCCAAAACCCAATTTGAGCAATACAATATTATCAAATCTAAAGCTATTTACTTTTCAATGGCTATTATACAAGCTATACATAAAATTGTTGAAAAAGAAAAATTATTACTCACTAACAATAGTAACATTCCATTTTTACAAAATGCATGCTGCAATACTGGAGATTATAAAACAATAGATTACTTTATTAATAAAGATAGTAATATTATTAATTATAACAATATTGTTTCATACTTATATGATGTTATTTTTGATATGATAAACATGTCACAACCTACTATGTTATTAGATCCCAAGAATACAAAAATTATATTTCCAGAACTATCTAGTGAATTTTCCGAAAACACTATGTATCGTGCATTTATTGAATATTGTAATTTTAATAGTGATATTCCTATCAGTGATACTTTATTATCTATATGTTTAAATAAACCAGACGATTACGATAAATTTGCATCTCTAGAAGAGAATATTAAATTACTTAAGAAAGAAGGTAAGAATTATTCGACAGAATCTTTTAATGAACTTATAAATATTGTTAATAGAACAAATATAGTCCCATTAGACTTAGTAGATAGGGAAACATCTAACATACATCAAATTAGAGATTTACTTACACACATGATCGATTCAAATGATGAAATTGGTATTGAGTTTTTAACATTGTTTAAAAATACTATTGATTCATATGATATTTCAAAAACCAATGAAACAGGTGATATTAGAGATTTAAGAAATTACATGGGTAAGCAAATAGATATATACACTAAAACTATTTCAGATTATATTAATAAATATGCCGATAGTAATGCTACAGAAAAGGCAAATACAATTAATTGTATTACTGGTATTATGGATTTTCATGTTATATCTAGTAATGGAATTATTAATGATAATGATTCTACCTTATATAAAAGTATTACTTTTATCAAAGATGCTATATTTAGTTTTATAAATGTGTTTACAAATATCATTAAAAATAAGGTTGATTATGAAAAGGTTAAAATTCCGACACATTGGAATATATCTGATATACATGTTTCCGATGTCAAATCATTAATAAATCTCTATTACTTACCATTGAAATCATATTATGGTGATACAACTATTTTATCGTATCTTAATAAATTTGAACATGATCTACAAAATTTATATAAGCTTATTTCTCATACAAATCTATATGCAAATATTACTACTAACACTGGTGATGATATTAATTCTATATTAGACAATAGAACTATTAAACAGATGTTTGAGTTATATTTCTTATATATGATTGATCATCTAATTAAACTGACTGATGATTTATCATTTATTGATGAGATTATTTCAACACCAAAAGAAACTGAAAATATTATTACAACTGATGTAGAGTTACAAGAAGATGCTACTGGTGAATTACCAGATATTGATATTACTAGAGGTGAACAAAGAAAAATAAAGGACAAGATTGCTGACTTAATTACTACATTCATGCATATTATTTGCAAATCTAAGAATAAAATAAATTATTCATATGATATGATTAAAGAAAAAATCAATCGTGCTAAGGATAAAGAAAGAAGCGAAATTACAACAACATTAGGTAGAATGGATAAAGAAGCCAGACAGATTGAAAATCTATTTAAAAATCATAGATTAGAAAGATGGAATAAAGGCTTACAAAAAGGTTTAACGCAATATGTAGCTAAGACATACGACGAAGAAAGAGAAGAAAAAGAAAGAAGAAAAATCATGGAAATGCAATTAGAAAAAGAGTTATTAGATCAAACAATTATAGCAGATAGTGAAATACAAGAAAGAGAAGAACAAACTATTGTTGCTGACCGCATTGAAGAGGATGCATATAGTATGTCAGATATACCTGATGATGATGAAATGGGCGAATATGATGATATTTACATGCTAGAACATCAAGATGATAATTAATATATCATAATTTATTTGTTATATCAGTTTATATAACTGAATTAATATATTTTAAATTATGATATGGATTGAATAGAACATATTCTTCTATATTCATTCTGTATAATAATAGATCTGGAAACCACATACTTTTAGAATCTGATTGATATACACCATTTATATTATCGGGTAGTAAAATACATAAATTTGTAAGCGCACTTTGATCGAAAATATAAAAACTTATTCTGTTATATTTTTCTTTAATAGAAATAGGAATATTAAATAATGATATTTCATATTTTTGCATACTTTCTGAAAATGATGTTAATTTATTATTATTGTCATTTTCAATTTCAATACCCATTACTGTATGATAATATAATATGTCTCTATCTATTTTAGATATTATAGATTTCCCATTTCTCATATTAATTTCCACAAAATTATTATCAAGTAAAAATTTGATCAATACTAAAAATTCATATTGTTCTTTGAATGTTAAATATCCATAAGCAAATGCGAATTCATACCATGATGCTTCTTTATAATTCATTTTTAAATAAATATGATTATATTCATTTTCTTTTGCCTTTTTTAATATTTTCTCTCTGTTATTGTTATTTATTTTAATAAATGGAGTAATTGTCTTCTTACTAGTTAAAAATAACTTCTTGAAATATGATTCGTTTTTCTTATCAAAAGTAATTAATCTGGTTTTATTTATGGTTTCCCATTTATATATTTTTGTATCATCGGTTTTATAGTTTCTTGCGACAGCTAAAGTACCCAACCATGTTAAATTTTCAGTAATACATCGTTTGTGATATTTTTGTTCAAGTGAATGTGCATGTTTTAAAATTGCATCCCCGTCATATTTTTTTGACGCATATAATTTATATTTTTTTGGTAATATTTTTACATTATATTCTTTGTGTTTTCTTGTTTTATTTATATGTTTTCTTGTTTTTTTAATAGTTTTCATTATATAATTTATATAAATATAATAAATAATATTGCTGACTTAAAAAAAGGCACTATTATATAAACACATAAAATCATCATCGATTTCGGACAAATGAACAACCTGATTTTTGCATTTTGGAAAATAAGAGGATCAGTTTTATGTAGGCAACACCTCACTACATAGACTATTTATAACTGGTAGAAAACATAAAATATTGTAGGTTCATCAAGGCAATTGCCTTCATATGAAGAGAGAAAATAAGGATGAAAATAAATGGAAATCATTAGATATATGAAGTAAAATACATTTTTTTGTTTTTTTATATTTGATTTTGAATTTTGAAAAATTACACAAGGTTTTTTTGTGTAGATTTTTGATTTTTGGATTTAGAATTGAAAAAAGTTGCAAAAAAGTGATTTAGAGCATAATGCTCACATTTCCATTTCAATAAATTTTTATTTGTTATGATAAAAATATTTTCATTTTTGAGAAAGTATTTAGAGATAAATATGTGATGCTATATATATGCTATATAATGCTATACCAGAAAGTTCCAAAAAGTTCCATTGTGAAACATGCCTATATTCATGTAGTAGAAAAAGTCAATATGATAGACACATATCCACTACAAAACATCAAATTGCTATAAAAACGCTACAAAATGCTATATTTTCGGGACCAAAAAGTTCCGCACCTAAGCCAGTTACAAAACAGTATTATAATTGTATGTGTGGTAAGAAGTTCAGTCACAACAGTTCTTATTATAGACATAGAATTAACTGCTACAAATATCAAACAAATATAAATGACATAGATGGAAAAAGTTCCACTAGTGATGTAGAAGAAGCATTTGATAATTCTAATGACATAGAAGAACAGAATAAGTCAGAACTAATTGATTATTACAACGCATATAATAATGATAATCAATCGGGATTTAAAGAATTAGTATTATTGCTTCTAAAGGAAAATAAAGAAATTCAAAAGAATTTTGTAAATTTACTTCCACATATCAAGGGAAATAATACAAATACTAATAGTAATAATACAATTCATAATACAACAACAAATAATAATCAATTTAATGTGAATATGTTCTTGAATGAACACTGCAAAAATGCTATGAATTTAACCGATTTTATTGATACATTACCACTTACACCTGAAACATTTGATAATACTATAGAAAACGGCTTAACTAAAAGCATTACTACTATGATTACAAATGGATTAAATAATATGGATATTTTAGAAAGACCGATTCATTGTACTGATCCAGCTAGAAAAACAATGTACATAAAAGATAATAATGTTTGGGAGAAAGATAAAGAATTAAATTTATTATTAAATGGTATTACAAAAGTAGCTTTAAAACAGCGATCAAACATATCAAAATGGCAAGATGCAAATAACGGATGGGCAACGGATGATGATTTACAAACAAAAATGACAAATTTAGTATTTAATTCCATGACACAGATAGAAAAGGATGACAAGGAAACCAATAAAATAATAAGAGCAATCAGTAAAAATACATACTTATCTAGTGAAATAAAAGATCAATATAAATAATATTTTGACAAGTTATATTATATGTTATTACAATTGGAAATTTTATTTGGGAAGTTGGGTAAAATGGAAAAGTTCTATAAATTAATGCTATTAGTAATCATATTTTCATTTATTTTAATGTTGTTTCCAAATTCTGATTTCACAGGATTAAATAAAATTGAAAAGCAAGTTACAGGGACGCTTACATCAGAAGATACAGATGAAACTATACACATAAATATACATGAATTATTTGATAGATTTTATTTTTCTCTTATAACAGCAGTTGGTATAGGATACGGTGATATTGTACCGAAGACATTTAGGTTAAGATTTGCAAATGCCGTATTTATATTTTTTGTAATATATTTAACATTACTTTAACTTTAACTTTAACTTTAACTTTAATAAATAAATGATAATTTATTATTTATTAAATATTTACATTTGATTTGTTGAACCTACACACATGGAGTATAATAATCTATTAATAAAATATGTTAGGAAAGTAGGTAATGCAACTAATATAATATTGAAAATACCATCCTTTTTCTTATCAAATAAAAGAGTATATAAACCAGCTAATAGTATATACATAAGGATGATAAAGTTAATAACAGATAAGTAAAAGAAATAGTCACAATAGACTCTTCCTAAAGGAGCAAAGGGCTTTGAGAAAAAATCATTTTGTTGATTCATTTATATTTTATGTAAATAAAATAAAATTTATTTTTGTTGAAATATTATATATAATGAATAACGCATTTATCAGAAAAAATATAAATACATTTTCAATAATTATATTTTTACTATCATTTATTACATTAAATTATTTTAAACCAGGATTTCTATATAATTCCGATGGAAGTATTAGAACATTTGGTTTAGGACATAAAAGAAAAACGATATTACCAGTTTGGTTGATAAGTATAGTTTTAGGAATAATGTCTTATTTGGCTGTATTATATTATATTACCATTCCAAAGTTTAGATAAATAATTTACTCATATGTTTTGTAAACTATTTGACTATCTGATTTTTTCTGTTTATCATCACTAATTTGTTTTTCTTTTTCTAAATATTCATCGTGTCTTTTTTGCATTTCTTCCACTGATTGACTACAACCAGAATTAACAATAGAATTATAACTGACAGATGTTACTAAAACCCCAGTTAGTGCATACCACATAAACTCGGCAATTTCTGTTTTTAACTTAATATATCCCATTAAATCTTTATAATGTGTATTACTAGCACCTTGCTTTAATAGACCACCTTTTGACATGTTTTCCCACCATAATGGGAGATTTGTTAAAGTCATAGAATTAATTAAAAGTGATTTATCTTCATATACATTATTAATAGCTGTAAGCATATCTGCTTGTTTTGGTCCTAAATTTAGGGTTTTCCTGTCTTTTAATATGCTTTTGAATAGCGAATTTACACCAGTCACATATGCAAAAAAGTAACCAACAGTATTAGAAAATGGTGACAACCATTGGGGAAATACATATAATAATAAATTAACACTACCAAAAATGAATACCCATGGTATTAATGTTGTTCGTAGTGCAGTACCATATTGAGTAGATCCACAAATTTCATTGGTCATTGATACATTTATAAAAAATTGGACAACTATTAAAACTAAAAAGTAAATAATAGTCCATATCTTCATCATAGCTGGAGATTTAGTATAATATTTGAATATAGAATAAGCTAAAGTTAATATTAAAAAAAATATAATTGAAGCACTAGGATCTACGGAAGCCATATAATAAATAGGTATAATTTATTTTGAAAATATAACATTATATTGTAATGGAACGGTTGCAATTTATAAGACCAAGATTAATTGAACCAGGTGTTAAATATTTTATAAATACAACATTAGAGCAATGTCAAATGTTGAAAGTTAAATATTATAATTTCCTTTATAATTTAGGACTATTAGTTTTATTTGCAGGAATATTATCCATATTTCTATATTACAAATATAAACAAAAGAATGACCGTCTTGCCCAACAAGAAAAAAAAAGGCAACAACAAGAATATATTATCAACAAACTGCGATTTATGCAGGACTATCGAAAAAATCAAGTAAATAATCTAGTTACAGATTTACCAACATGGCAAAATAATCCCGAAGTTCAATTTTATAATAGAAAAATATTCTCTTAATTTATATGAGTTCTACAGATACTTCAAGAGATATAATGACACGTTCTAAATCATTATCTACCAGTAACAGTCCTGATACTATTACTGGTGATGAACCAGAAACCCAAAATACATTTGATGATGTGTTTGAAAAAATAGATGAATATTATAAATTAAAACGAAAATATGAAAGTACTCTTTCGGATAAAAAAAATAATATTCTTAAAAATGATGAACTAAATATGAAACAAAAGCGCGATAAATTTGAAAAGCTTAAAATAAGATGTATCAATTGTGAAAAACCGGTTAATACTATTTTTTCTATTAATGATGGTGTTTTATCTGCAATTTGTGGATCTAAAACAAACCCATGCAATTTAAATATTAAGCTAAATAGAGGCAAGTTTATAGATATACGAGAATTAATTAGTGTATTTCAAAATAGCGTTGATGATATAAAAGACTCTATTATTAGTACTAAACTAGATTTATTGTTTGGATTTAATACAGAAGATGAAACCCTAGTAAAGTTCAAAGAATTAAAGGGGGAATTAACTAATGATCTAGAAACATTGGCTCAAGATAAGGTAAAATATATTAATATTGTTGGTAATTTAAATAATAAACCCTTATTGTCTTCTAATATGACAATATTTTACCAATTAGTATCTACTATTAAAAATTCAATTAAAGAATATAATGAATCGGGAAATATTAATTTAATTAAAGATGTAATTTCTCTCTATCAAAAAGATTTGAAACCTATTTTAGAAAAGATTTCATCGCTTACATATAAAGAAAGATCTGTCGAAGTAGACACAGACAATAATAAATTTTATTTGCATAGAAAACCATACTTATTATCAGATTTATTAGTACCATTTTCCAATCCAGAAATAGAATCGTTTGAAATAGGTAGAGTAAGCACCTCCTCTACAACTGGAAAGAAAGTGATACAAGAAGATATTGAGGTTGAAATGGATGATGAAGATATATCTTCGCCCAATACTTCTCCTTCGCCATCTATTGATAAATTAACCATTAAAGATGGAATTATTAAATTCGGCGATAAGGTTATTGCAAATAAAACTGAATATAAAAAAAATGCAGAATTGCAAACAGAATTACAGAAAGTTACTATTGTAGAAGCAAACGCCAAAAAATATCAATTAGAAATGTTATATGTAGATCCAAATAAACCAGTTTTATTTGCAATAGATACTACTACTGGACAATTATATATGGTCGAGATATAATGTAGTAGAGAGAAATTATAATTAAAATCTAATAAATTTATATAATGAGATTAATTAATTTTCCTGTATTTATAGTAAGCTTTATATTTGGTATGTTATATGTATATTATACTGCACCAGAGAAAAAAGAAATAATAGTTTATCCTACAGATGATAACAAACATTTATTTCAATTTAGAGATAAAATAAATAATTGTTTTGAATTACAACAGTCTATCATAGAATGTAACAAAGATGCTGAAATAATTCCATTACAAATATAGTAATAATATATATTATATGGAATTAAAAAGATTTTTTAATACAGAAACTGGAAAAATAATTATGTCTATACTATTAGGTTTAGGATTAGCAACTATGTTTAGAAAAACTTGTGAAGGAGAAGAATGTTTAGTATTTAAAGCTCCTAGTTTAGAAGATATTGATGAAAAAAAATATAAATATGGGAATAAATGCTTCGAGTATAAAATGAATTCTATTATATGCGATAATAAAAAAAAAACTGTTAATTTTGCGTAATTTTTGTATATCAATGAATATATGTATTATATTAGATATGAGTGATACTACTGCTTTAACTGACCTACCTTCAGATCCCCACGTGTCTAGTGGTTCTGAGAACGTAGTTTTACAAACAACTGAAATGAATACGCAATATTCACCTAATGTTGAAACCTCTTCTGCACCTGCATCTAATATAAATGAGCAGAAAGTAATGAATGAATTTGTATCGGGTATTCAACAAGCAAGTGCTAGTGGTGCGACAGCATTACCTTCTAGAGATATTCCACAAAGCACCGTTCATTTCGCTGATCAAGAAACAAAACCTAATTATGTTCCTGAACAACCAGAACAACAAGACTATATTCAAAATTCAGATAATGAACAAGAAATATTAACTAGAAGAATGAAAAATCAAAATTCAAGAGATTCATTAGAAATATTATATGATGAATTTCAAATACCTATTATAATTGGATTATTATATTTTATTTTTCAACTACCTGTTGTAAAAAGCAAATTTTTATCTATATTACCATCATTATACAATAAAGACGGAAATCCTAATTTAACCGGATATGTATTAAATAGTTTATTTTTCGGGTCAATGTATTATGTTATATCTAAGCTACTAAATAATTTACAATCCATATAAAAAATAAAATTGAAATAATACTATTATTAATTGTAATAAATAATATTATTATTATGGAAAACATTGATTTGCACACATTTACTATGGTATATGACTGTATGAATGCTATTAAATTAGCTAATTGTGAAAATACAGTAAAAGGTTTTGACGATTCTAATGGATTTATGTTTGGTGGTGAATCTATTGGTAATCAAATTTCAAAGTATATGACTTATAATGGACATAGTGGTTGTTCGTATGCTATTACTATGCGCAATTGTCAATACTATTTAAATAATCCAGATATTTGGAACTCTCTACTTACCAATTATAGATCAGAAATTGCAAATATGAAAACATACACACCTACTACATGTTGGAATTAAAAATATTAAGTAATAAAAAAAATTGATATAAAAATACCACAATTTAGTTTTTAATATTAAAATATGAATATTTCAAATAATATGAAAATACAATTACCTAATGTAAATACTGATTTAAATAGATTAACTAAATTTGATGTATTTAAATTAATAAATATATTAAATTCTAACTTCAGTTATAGAAATGATACACGGAGAAAAGATACATTACAACATAATGATATAGGAGATATTATTTCAACAAAAATATATGATTGTAGAGTTGCTGGACCGAAAGTAGGATGTAAAAATAGAAAGGTAAAGTTTGTAAGTGTTAAATTTTATTTAAGAGAGGAATATAATTGTCTAGAAATACCATTAAATAAATATAGACAAATATTGCATTAAATTTGTGATAAATTAGTAATATTAGAAACATCTTTAAAATATACAACTAATGGATCATTTTTATAGTCATTAATATAATAAATATTTTTTATTCCAGATGCACATAATATTTTCATACAATTAACACATGGATAATGAGTTATATATGCATCACAATTATTTGTACTCACTCCTCTTTTTGCACAATCTGTGATTGCATTTTGTTCAGCATGTACAGTAGCCTGTTCATGATCATTTACTACTTTTGATTCATGTGGAGCTCCTGGTAAAAATCCATTATATCCTTGTGATACAATTCTATTATCTTTTACCAATAAGCATCCCACTTTTAGTCTATCACATGGGGATCGTTTAGATGTAGATATTGTAATTTCTTTAAAATATTCTTGCCATGATGGTCGTTCGGTATTCATTATATTGTATGTAATATAGTATTTAAATTTTAAAAAATATGTAAGTTAATATGTTTTAAAATAAATATATTGAGAAGATAATGACAATAAATACATTTATAAATTCTTTAATAGATAATATAGATGATAAAAATATTCCAAGTGAATTAGATTTGATATTAGATGGTGGAGCATTTAATGGAATTTATATGTTAGGGGGACTATTTTATTTAAAAGAATTAGAGAAGAGAGAAAAGGTTAAAATAAAAAGAATATCAGGATGCAGTGTGGGTGCGATTTTGGGTTTATTATTTATTATTAATAAGTTAGATTTAGCATTAATCGTATGTAATAATTGTTACACATTACTTCGAAAAAAGAGAGATTTGAAAAGTATAGTAAGTAATATTGAAAAATTGTTAAGAGATGAGATTACGGATGAGGATATTCAAAAATTGAACGACGTCTTTTTTTTAACATATTTTGATGCTTATAAAGGAAAACAAATATTGAAAAAAAAATACAATAGCAAAGATCATTTAATAGATTGCATATTTAAAACAATTCATATACCATATTTATCAGATGGTTCGATGACATACAAAAAAGGATATATTGATGGCGCATTTCCATACATATTTAAAAAAAAATACAAGGATAGGAAAATGGTATTTTTAAATTTGCAAAGTTTTGATAAAATAAAAAAAATGATAATGATAAAAAATGAAAAGAATATTTATCCAAGAATATTTGAAGGATTATTTGATACACACAAGTTTATAGAAACACAGACACCTAATAATATGTGTAGTTATGTAGATGATTGGGGGTTGAAGGATATATTATTATTTAGATTGAGAGAAATAATATATACAATATTAATTTATATATTTAGTTTTGGTCTACATATAGATTATTTAATACCTTCATCATGGAAGAATGAAAGTATTGTAAAAAGGTATATTAATATTTTTAGAAATTTATGGCAAGATATTATGATATATTTAACAATATAAATGAGTATCTTATTTATAATCTAAAAAGGAGATGATTCATAAGGTTGTGCGGTTTTGTATGGGAGAAGACCGCCAAATAAATAGCAATAACATTTGCCGTCATCCATATGATATGAACCAAAGTATCCTTCAGCACAACTGCAAAATGCAGATCCATTTTGTGTTTGTACAGGTGTTTTTGAACAAAAATCCATAGGATATCCATCTTCAATGCAACCATTGTATGTTGTAAAACCTTCCATGTTAATTTTTGGTAAAAATAATGTAATTATGAAAACAAATATAGCAATTATAATTTTATAAGTCATATATTTTAGTCAGAGAGAATAAATTAAAATAATTTATTTAATAAGTTTTTCTTAGTTTTCTTAGATTTATTTTTATGTTTTCGTTTGGTGGTAGTTTTTTTAGCCTTATATTCTCTCTTTTCTATTTTATCCATATGTTCTTCGAATGGTATATATCTTAAAAACCAAGATTCATATTCAGTAGTATTTCGTTTACCCTTTAATTCTTTATATTTTTCAGCTTTTGTATTACGCATTTCTTCTAATGTATGTTGTTTACCATAACAATTGATACTGAATCTTTTAAGTAATCCTTTTTGCTCTAATCTATTTTTTTGTTGAACATCAAATAAGTACTGAGCCATACATAATATGCGATTTTCATCATAATATTCGCGATCGCTAAAATAAAATGCAAAATAGAAACTTAACATAGTATCGATTGTTGCTACTCGAACAGATTTATTTCCTTTTTTAATAACATTGTAACTATGACATGCTAAAGGCTTATAGATGAATGCAACAGTTTCTTCTATATTATTAATTTTGACGCGAATAGAATAATGTGGTGCGATTAATTCACCAATACCTTCATGTTTAACAATTTTAATACCTTTATAATCGAAATCTTCTAATCGTTCTTTTAACATAACCGCTGATTGTTCGGGTTCTTCAGATAATACATCAAAATCGGGTGTTTTTTGGAATAATTTCTGTTGTTTTTTGGGCATATAAGATGAATATAAAAAGCTGGCATATCCACCGAAAAATACTAATCCTTGATCAATGAATGAATCTCTAACTGCATAATATAAGTTTTTCTCATCTTTATCATTATTATTTAATTCAAAATTTCTTGTAAATAATGAAGGATTACAATGTTTACCTCTAAGAGGGTAGTTTTTATTTAAAAGAATTAGTCGTTTTAACACCTTTTCCCATCTACTAATATCACCAGCAGGTCTAGATAATTCTAGATACATATTCATTCTTAAAAAATTAGGAGGGCAATACATAATACCATATACACGAATCCCATCTCTCTGTACTCGTTTAAATAACGATTTTTCTAGATATGTAATGTCAGCAACAGGGAGAAAATTAACATATACTTTATATGTACCATGATGAACACCAGCCTTTGCCTCAACTTCTTGAAATCCAGATTTAAAATAAATATCAGCTAATTCTTTGGCATCATCTAATGCATTAGGTGAATAAAAGTCATAATCTGGTATTTCAATATTTTTATCATAGAATTGATCTTCTAAAGGAAGAATGTTATTAATAGCAGTTCCTCCATAACAAACTAATTTCTTTTTTTTAAGAAATTCTTCTAATATGCCAATAATTTGTTTAACATCGGGATCACTTACAGTCTGTTTACCCTTTCTTTTTTCAGCAATATCGACAGCATTTCTAAGTATTTCAACCTCCTTTTCTTCTAATGTAGGCTTTTCTTTACAATACGACATTATATATAATATTATTAGAGAAAGTATTATATATAAAATTTAAATACTAAATGTGTAATAGTCAGTACTAGTTTTTCTACTGGTAAATGAGTTTTCAGGCTTTTGTGGAGTAGGATTTGGTATAGTAACAGGTACATACCTTAAATTTTCAGGTTTCAATACAAATGCATGACCAACTTTATCAAAAAATAAATCGTAATATTCCATATTAGAATCAAAATTTTGGAAACACATACCAACCCACTGACATCCGTATTTAAAATTTAATGACGCTTGAGGATTCTCAGCATATGGACTTAAATCAGGCATAGACATAGTCATATTTTTTTTATTATATGTAATTAATTCCTGACTATCTGGTGTATATTTAACATCATATTCTCTAGATGCTCTCAAGAATACGGAATTAGAAGCAATATTTACATATTCATCTAATGGTGTAGTTGAAAACATAGGGTTAGATCGATCAATAGATATAATAACTTTACCGGCAAAAATTTTAAGAGGAATAGCTCCTAAATTATGTCCATAATACTCATAACTATACTCTTTATCTAATATTCTATTTTCTAAAGTATTTAAAATAGTGTCAGCCATAACCTTATATATTTTTTCATTTGAACTTTGAATTCTAAAATGAAGAACTAATGGGTCGTTCGGATTAGGACATGATCCACCACTAAAAGCATAACTATTAACAATATTCATAGCATCTTTGAAATCGATATAATTATAGGTTTCTTTGACATGATAATCATTAATTGAAGATGTTGCAATAACCGGTTTATCATTTATGGAATAAATTTCAAAATCTAACACTCTAGCTCCTTGATTTATACATGTCTTTAATGCACAAATATTAACAAAATCATTTTTAAATTGACCGGAACAGCAACAATTATATGCAGTTTTTACATAATAATCGCGTAAATTGTATTTGTAAGAGTCATCATTATAATTGATAGATGATATAGTAGGAAATGACTTATAAATTTTTTTTAGTTTGTCGCAATTAGCGTCATTTAATCTCATTTTAGTAACTGCATATCCAATTATTCCAATAGTTAAAATAATAATTAAACCATAAGCCATATATTTAATCATTTTTGCTTTATGTTGTTCTAAGCTTAATTTTGAAAACATTTTTTTAGCTTGTTCCATTATACTTATATTAAGTTATGAAAAAATAATTAATTGTTAATGTCTAAATAAAATATTATTTAATACAATAAAAAGTTAAATAATATTGTATGATAAATATATATGCCAGGAGGTTTATTAAATATTGTTGCTTATGGAAATCAAAATGTATATTTAAATGGAAATCCATCAAAAACCTTTTTTAAAACCACATATAAAAAGTATACTAATTTTGGAATGCAAAAATTTCGTATAGATTTTGATGGACAGAGATCATTGAGATTGACAGAATCATCTAAATTTACATTTAGAATGAAACGGTATGCTGAATTATTGATGGATACATATTTAGTAGTGCAATTACCTACAATATGGAGTCCAGTTATTCCCCCAACCGATTGTTCACATAATTGGGCACCTTACGAGTTTAAATGGATAGATAATCTAGGTACACAAATGATAGAAGATATTGAAATAAGTGTAGGTGGACAAACATTAAATAGATATACAGGTGAATATTTATTAGCAATGGTTCAACGTGATTTTACAGGTGAGAAGAAACACTTATATGATAATATGACTGGAAATGTTCCAGAATTGAATGATCCTGGTAATGCATACGGACGCATGAATGCATATCCCACTGCGTATTATAGTAAATTTCAACAAGGACCAGAGCCATCTATAAGAGCAAGAAAGTTATACATTCCAATAAATTTTTGGTTTACATTAGCTGCTAAAATGGCCTTTCCATTAGTTGCATTACAATATAATGAATTAGAAATTAATATTACATTAAGACCTATTAATGAATTATTTGTTATTAGAGATGTAGAAGATACTGAAAATCTGTTTCCACATATTCAGAGTAATCAAAATATAGCATTACAACAATTCTATAGATTTTTACAACCACCACCAGATATTTCATTAAATACAACATCATCATATAGCGATAAAAGAACAAATTGGAATGCCGACATTCATTTAATATCTACTTATGGATTTTTAACAGATGAAGAGTCTAAAATATTTGCTGCAAAAGAGCAGAAATATTTATTTAAATCTATATACGAATGGAAATATTTTAATGTAACTGGTAATCAAAAGGTTAAATTAGATAGTACTATGGGAATGGTTTCCTCTTGGATGTGGTATTTTCAAAGGAGTGATATTGATTTAAGAAATGAATGGAGTAATTATACTAATTGGCCATATAGTAATACTATTCCACAACAAGTTGATTTTGGTGACATGATAGGTGATGTAAAATTGCCTTGTAATCCGGTTACACTTGCCGGTTTCGGTCCAGGATTAAATCCAAGTAATATGGAATATAGTGGTATTACTACTACAGGAAATTATAATGTACAAAATCAAAAAGATATTCTTATGAGCCTAGGTATATTATTGGATGGAAAATATAGAGAAAATAATATGGATTCAGGAATTTACAATTATATTGAAAAGTATACTAGAACTAATGGAAATGCCCCGAATGGATTATATAATTACAGTTTTGCAATCTATAATGATCCATTTGACTTTCAACCATCAGGAGCTATGAACTTAAGCAAATTCAATGATATTCAATTTGAATTTACTACATATGTCCCACCTTTAGATGCATCAGCTCAATTTTATACTATATGTGATCCATCTGGTGCTATTGTTGGTGTAAATAAACCTTCATGGAGAATATTTGATTACAATTATAATTTAACAATTCACGAAGAAAGATATAATATATTAACATTTGTTGGCGGAAATTGTGGATTAATGTATGCTAGATAAAATATATTTTAATTTATTATTTAATAAAATATATTTCCTATTATCGCAACATACTATTTCCTACTCCAGAGAACCCTGTTTTTCTTGTAGAGGTATATTCGATCTCTCTTCCTCTTGAAACATCGTTAGACTGTTTTGGTGTTTTTGTATTATTTAATTGACAATTTAAACCCTTGTATGGATCTGCTGTCCATGCATTATTAGCAGAATAAACACCACAGTCAGAAAACATTCCAGTAGCACTTTTTCTGCAATCATAATTTACGGTAAAATTATATTTATTCGGATATTCAAATTCGGTTGTTGGTAAAGGATACTTTTCCTTTAATACATTCGGAAAATCACCCATAGAGTGTTCGGAATCAGTTTCCTTATATGGTTCAGGGTTAGATGCTTTCAAATTATCTATTGTTTTACTATTATATCCATTGCTTATAACTGTTAGTTGTGTAGCTTCTAATAATTTTTTATCAGTAGTTCCAATTGGTATTGAATTAGGTTGTTGTATAATCCTGTTTACATCAAGAGGGGTAAAATTTTCTTTAATTACAGATGGAAATAGCAAATTTTTTTGAAATTTGTATTGTTGATACAATAAATATATAAATACTATTACTCCAAATATCAAAATTATATTATCAAACATTATATAAATTATAAAAATATTTAATTTATACAATAAATATACACGTAGTTCTTAGTCCCTAAATAATCGACTACTGTTTTGTTCCTTTATTTTTTGTTATGATTGGATTTTCTTCTAGAACCTTTATGTTTTCTTATAGATTTGACCTTTTTTGTTTTTTTCCTTTTTGTTTTTTTCCTTTTTGCATTTCTTTTTCTTTTTCCGCCTGCAATCGATTGACTTCTGTTTATGAGTTTTGATCGCTGAACCATTTTTAAAAATTTATCTTTACATTCTATGATGGGTGGTTGGTTATGTTTAAATTGAAAATAATGGTCAGCGAAAAAACTATATTGTGCATTAGGCATATCACAAAACAGATGCTCTAATGCTTTATATTTTTCAACTAATACATCTCTACCATAAATATTATCTAAATTATTATTAAAATAGTCAGCGAATATATTTCGATCAATACTATAGTAAAAATGATTTGCCATTACTATATTACTTAGAATTGAAATATTTTCAACATTGTCTTTATTTTTTAGTAATGTAGAAAAATCTTGACACCAATCACCATCCCAATCAATTAATCGTACTTCTAATGTATCTTCATTTATTACACAATTTGGTGGTTTTATATCAAAACAAATAATTCCCAACAGTTTATGTGACTGATTTAGTAAATCGATTAGCTGAGAGGCGATATATTTATCATTTCCTGTCAATGAAGATTTATTATCATACTCAGATATTCTATTATTATAGTAGGTATATAAATCCATATCATACCCTTGACTAATCATACATAAATATACTGATGTTCCTTCTGGTTTCTTTTGTTTAACATATCCATAAAAAAATAATATTGGAGATAAATTATTATTAGATGCATTTATCCAATTATATTTTGATTGTTTTATTTCAGATATAATTTCTTCATTTAACTGTTCACCTACACTTTCCCCTGGCTTAGAAATAGTATATGTTGCATCTTTGGCTAGTCTAATTGATAATTTACTATTATCAGGACCAGTATATGTGTATACCTTATTAGCTGAACCTTCTCCATAGCTAGTTTGTTTAAAGTCAGTTGGTATAAATGTTGTTCGCACTTCATCAAATGTCGGCATATCTGTTATAGGTGTGTTGTATTCATTTGAAGCAATAGGTGGATTATTCATAGAATCATGTGCTATTTTGCTTAAAGTTAATCCCCCGCCTTTTTTACTATCAATAGGAATAAGTTTCATTATATAATAATAAAGTATTTTTTTTTATATACTGGCTATTTCTACACCAATATCAACCATTTCATCCACCTCAGATTCAACATCAGATGTTTTTTTTCCTTTTCGTTTTCCCCCCTTTCTTGTATACGATTTTTTCCCCTTTCGTGTTTTATTTTTTTTTGTGTATGATTTTTTATCCTTTTTTGTATATGATTTTTTACTTTTACTTTTAGATATTAATTTATCTTTGTAAGTAGATTTACAATGTTCATATAATCTATTATCTGTTATATATTGTTCTATTCCAGGCGTAGTTAATTTTTGAATATTATTTATAGATGAATAGTACACATCTAATTCTTCTCTAACTCTATTTCCTGCATAAGCTTTATAAGATTCTGGTACTAAATGTTTAGGTAAAAATAATATTTGTTTCATTATTAGTTTTTTTAACCCTTCAAATTTACTAGCATTATTATCATGTGTTATATAACCTTCAATTTGTTTATTGGAAATTTTTTTTTCATTAAAGTAATTAGATATTTCTTTTGGAAATTTAAAATTAGCTTGTTCTAATAAACTTTTTAAATCAATACTTTTATAAACATAATTGTCAGATTGATTAATACCAATTAATTTATCGGAAAAAATATCATAACATATAGTTTTACAATCAAATAATAATTTTAATGAGTTAGTCCAATGACCTTTTACTCGTTTTATAACAACATCAATACTATTAGATAAATAAATATTATTAAATGACTGTTTTTTAAAATAATCTTTTAATGAGTGTAATGTTTCAATATGTGATTTAACTTTTTTCCCTAATTTTATTTCATTATCATTTACGATAAATTTAATATTAGACGATACATTATATTCTTTATTAATATAAGTTACTAAATTGTCTAACATTTTTATTCTATCTGATTCTTCTACGCATCTAACCCATGGTTTATTATAATACTTATTTGTAGGGACAAAATGAAATTCTATTTTATGGTTAGGATATTTAGTTGCAATATATGATGATATATTATAAGCTAATTTACCAGTAGCTCTTGTTGGTGGTGAAAATACTCCACCATCCCATATATATATTGTTTGGTGTTTTGACATAAATACTTATATTATATGAATAATTTATTATTGTATATATTAAATTATTTGTTAAATATATATATATAATGAGTTCTACTGATGAAACTGATAAAAATAAAGATACAAAAACTGAGAAAAAGAATAATTTTGGAAAATTTATAGGTGGTGTTATACAAGCATTTATTTCTATGATTTTAATTGGACTGCTTGGAGCAAATTTTGTATATTTAACAAGAATTAATACAGATTTATTTTTCCCAACTGATCCAACTCAGAGACCATATACTGATAAAAATAAAAAGGGTAATTTATTACCTCCCTTATTTGGAAAAAATGCAGGTGATGTTGTGGCGGTAATGAAAGGGGGAAAAGGATCAGGAGGGTGTGGTGAATCAATTGATATAACAAAAAGTTCATTATTACAAAATAAGTATTTTAGAGGAACATTTGATTATGGATTTCCATATAGTATGAATACATCAGAAGATACAGTGGGTGGGTTTTTCACAAGTTGGTTTTCTAATAAGGTAGAATATTCCTATATATGGCTTCGAACCGTGGAAAAGGCAATAATTAATTTTTCTGAATCATTTTGTGCACTTACCCCTGAAAAAGCGAAGGATATAGTCCCGTTTATTTTAGGCCCTTTAATTATACAAGTTATTTTTGGAATAACCACTTTTTGGTTTATTCCCGGGTTAGTAAGTGCATTTTGGAATGAACAATCTGGAAATAGTAATGATAAATGGAAGTTAGTATTTTCCGGATTTGGGTTGATGTTTGGATGGACATGGGCTACAGTAATAGGAACATCTTTTGTTCAAATATTTTCTGCAATGTTTAAGTTTATTTTACTACCATTAGTAATGAACGCAAAAGATATTATAAATATAATGGGTCGTCCATTTAATGCATGGTGGTTAAAAATAATATTTTTAAGTCTGGTTATGGCTTCTGCATTTAAAAATCTAGATTTAATTATTGCTATTATAATGTTAATTGTATTCATACCACATTTCATTCCTCCTGGAATGAATCCAATGAAAAAAAAGGCAACACCTTAATAAAAACATATTGTAAATTATAATATAAATAGTTAGTTATATTATAATTTAAAATGGGAAAGAAAAATAATAAAAAGGGAAATAAAAGTAAGGGAAAAACCACCAATAACACTAATAACACTAATAACACTAATAACACTAGTAATAGTACATTACCTTTTGTAAGTGTTTGTACACCAACTTATAACAGAAGACCTTTTATAGAAGGTATGATAAAATGTTTTGATCATCAAGATTATCCAAAAGATAAAATGGAATGGATTATCATCGACGACGGTACAGATAAAATAGAAGAATTAGTAAAGGATCATCCGAATGTAAAATATTTTAGTTATGAAAATAAAATGAGTTTGGGTAAGAAAAGAAATTTAATGCACGAAAAAAGTAAGGGTGATATTTTAGTTTATATGGATGATGATGATTATTATCCTCCTCAACGTGTAAGTCATGCAGTTGAAAAATTACAGGGTGATAAAGAGGCCTTATGTGCTGGATCAAGTGAAATATATATTTATTTCAAACATATTGATAAGATGTATCAATTTGGACCATATGGAGAAAAACATGCAACTGCTGGAACATTTGCATTTAAAAGAAAATTAATTGAGAATAAGTATGATAATGAAGCATGTTTAGCTGAGGAAAAATCATTTTTAAAGGATTATACAGTACCTTTTGTACAATTAGATCCAAAAAAGGTCATTTTAGTATTTTCACATGAACATAATACATTTGATAAACGAAAATTATTAGAAAATCCACATCCACAATTTGTAAAACAATCTGATAAAAAAGTTTCTGATTTTGTCAAAGAAGACGAGCTAATGAATTTTTATATGAATATCAATTCTAAATTGGTAGACTATGCACCAGGAGAACCAAAAATGAAGCCAGATGTATTACAACAAATGGTAAAAATCGAAGAAACACGAAGAAAACATGCAGAATCAATGATGATGCAACAAGGTGCAGGTGGTCAAATAATGATTCATGGACAAGATGGAAAGCCTGTACCGTTAAATAATCAACAAATAGTTGAAATAATGAAAAAACAACAACAACAATTACAAATGCAGCAACAACAATTAATGCAAATAAAAGCAGCATATGAAAAATTAGCTAGAGACCATATGTCAGTAAAAGAAGAATTGACAACCAATACTAAAACTATAACCGAATTACAAAAAATTAATACTCAATTATTATTAAAAAATATGAATGGAGAATCTTCTTAAACAATTAACTAATACTATCATTATCAATTATATAATCATAACAATTTTCACAATAACCATTATTATTATATAATTCTATACAATTATTGCAAAGTTGTTTGTAGCATTTATAACAATTGCCGTATACATTTGTATGATTTACCCAATATCCACAATCATAACAATGAAAATGACAATATTCTGGTAATATAAATGGTTTATCATTTACTAGTTGTTCTTTATAAATTTTAGAAATACAATCATTATTTATATCAATATGTTTAAAACTATGGTCATTTATATCAATTATTAAAATATCACTTCTGGTATGATTATACAACCATTCGATTGGAATGATATTATCGTTTTTAAATATATAATTATATGTTGGGTTAATCAATAAAAACATAATTTATTATAGTAAATTATGTTTAAATAAAATATGTAATATCAATTGTATACATCCTTGAATATTTATAATACATCTGTTATAGAGTCATCATCTTCTACGTCAGTTTCATTGGTATTACATTGTGAATGTTTGTCAATATACCTATATATTCTATTAATATCTAGTTTATTAATTTCATAATTTTCTAAGTAAGACAATATTTCTTCTTCATTTTTTTCATTTCTTAAATTGCAAAAGAATGCAAATAGATCCTTTTGATCCATGTTTAATGTAAAACATAAATTTTGAATAAATAAATAATTATTATATTCAGTACTATATTTTGTTAGAACTTTTGTAAATCTTACTTCACTGGGATTAAACTTTGGTTTTTTTTTGAAATGTTCGTGATACAATTTATTATTATAAAATGTTTTTGTAAGTGATGACATCTCATTAAATTGCCATATTTGTTTTTGGAAAGTAATTCTATCTATATAATCAGAAAAACATATATTCTCTAAAATATCGTTATAAAATGGTATAGATTCTTTATTTGGAAATTTACCTAACACATCAACTATATTTTCATGCCATAATAATGCGACAATTGTTCGATCAGTTTCATTCATGATGTGATTATGTTTGTCTAATGGTGATGAATTATTAATTAAATTTTGTGTTATTTTTTTACTATCTTCATTATAAGTTTTTGGTTGAAAAATATTTTGAATAATTTCATTATTTAATAAAATATTTTGTTTATTATAAATTCCCATAATAGAGTCTAATTTTCTTAAATCTCCTTGTATATAATTTAATAGATTAGTTTTTACATTTACTTCTACAGAAGGCATTAACATAGTTAATAATCTTTCCATTTGTTTATTTGTAGGATTTTTTAGTTCATAAGTATCACATACTTTTATTAATTCTTTAATTTTTTTATCTATATGATAATTTCCAATACATATAATAGGATTTAATGTGATTTCTTCCAATTTCTGTTTTTTTGTTTTTTTTGGTCTAATTAATTTAATTAAAGAATTTATACCTCCTTTATCACCATTATTCATACCATCTATTTCATCCATAATGATTGCTATTTTTTTTACATTTTTTTGTAGCATCGATAATACATTTCTATCAGACATATTATGCTTTGTAATAGTTTCTACAATTAACTTATTTCGAATATCACCTGCATCATACTTAATAATATCATAGTTAATATCTTTTAATAGTTTTTCAACAAATGCAGTTTTTCCTGTGCCTGGATTTCCATATATATATATGCCTCGCTTACATAATAGATTATGCTTATTTGTTTCAAATTCTATTAGAAAGTTTTTTATTTTATCACATATCGTATTTCTATCTAATATCTCATTGATGTTTATTAGCTCCATATTATATTTTTATATAATTTGTTTTTATGTTTATTTTTATTATACTTGTTATTTTCAGATATTTCGTTTAATATCTCTCTACATTTATTGCATTTATTTTTAACAGATACAAATTCTAAGAGAGAAAATAAATTATTAAAACTATTATTTTCAAAATAAAACTTTTTTTTATAAAACCATTTTGATGTATTTTCTCTCACTAGATGCTTATTTAAAAGTGCATACATATTATTTTTGACAATGTTTATAAAAAATTTATCTTTATATTTATCCTTTATTTTAACATCCTTTTCCACCAATTTATAATTCCTTTTATTTAATAACATCTTATCTTGAATTGGTAAATATGACAATATATAAGAAACCAAATTTTTTTTCTGTGTCATCAATTTGTATTTTACTGGTAAATAACTGTATATTATACCTAATACATCATTATTTAATATTACCATTATTAAATAATGAGATTATTTTTTAAGCATTTCCATAGTCACTTATGACACCTTTTTTCCTAAGATATGTTGCTTGATAATTAAGATGAAGAAGATGATAAATCACACACATCAGGATTATTGGTAATTCCATCCCATGTTAGGTCACATCCTGTAGCCCATTTGTATTTTCTACAGTCACCTGTACTACCATCCCATTGATCGCCAGTAAAATCCATAGTTTTAGAACACGAAGATTTTCCTAAATTTTTAATATTATAACAAGTTTGAGAACCAGCAATTTCATCAGAACTAGCACTAGGATTAGTTACAGAGGTTTGTTTATCAATCCAATAATCAGGACATTCAGAGACAACAGGAGGAAATGTAGAAGAGTATTTACCCTTATATAGGACTGAACCTATGAATATCAACATTATAATAAATATAACGATTGCAACCATTAATACTATTTTTTGAAAATTAGACGCCATTATATAAATTAAATGTATATAATTTTTTATAATTAATTATATATATAATGAATTGTACATCTACAAATGGAAGAATTGATATTTCAGGACCTAATATGAACCAATTTGATTTATTCGATAAAATACCAACCGATACAGGTGCATCTACATTTCATGATGCAATGATTGGAAATTTTACAGAAAGTAATTTATCAAGGGCATATTTCTCTAAAGATAATATTCAAATTATACAAAATGGAATAAGAGCTGGAGTATATGAATTATCAAATAAACAATATATTGTTGGTAATCAAAACTATGATACTCTTAAAATTATTATGAGAAGTGTCTTTTTACAAAGTTCTACAAACTTACCTAATCAAATTACACAACAAATTCAAGCATTGAATGATTTAGTAGTTGAATATTGTGTTAAGCAAGTATTTAGTGAGGCACAATCTTACATCACATACAAAAAAGATGTAAGCACAATGTACACACCAATTGATAGACCTACACAACCCGATTTTAATAACAAAACTTTAGAACTAAAACACTTTTTTTAATTTAGCAAAGTAAAAAATTTATAATATTTATATTCTATTTAAGTAACTATTATTTCTTTTTCTTAATTTTAAGTTTCATCTTAAGAGGAACATCTAAACATTGTTTCAATTCTTCTAATTCTTTCATCCACATATCCTCAATCGCAGTTCCTTGAATTTCAACAAGTTCCTTTGATTTATTGTCACGATCTTTCAATAATCTATCGGCATTTTCTTCAGATACACTATCCATAGTCATTTTCAGTAGATATTTGTAATCAGTATCATTATCTAATACATCGAATTTTTTGTCACCTAATAAAGATAGGATTTCCTCTTTCTTTTTTCTACGCAAATCAATAGTACCGTTCAAAGTTTCCTGAATATATCTAGCTTTATTAGATAATAACTTGAACTCTTTTTCGAGACTATCAATGATATGGTCCTTTCTCTTTTGATAATATTTCAATCTTACTGGATAGAATCCATCAATGATTTCTTTTTCATTATCAAATTTCATCAGTTTTTCCTCCTCATTAAACAAATGCATGTTATTAGTACTTAAACTTGTATATAATTTTAACATTTTCTCTAAATTATTATAGTTATTTGAACCATCAGTCTTTTCATCGATTGTTTCGTTAAATGTAATCTCAATATCTACACGAGTATCTGTACTCATATCATTATAATCTTTTACAAATGCCTTACCCTTTTTATTTTTATCCGCCTCCATTAAATTCTCAATATGTTGCTTGAAATCATCAGTCCAATAACCAATTGGTAATTCAACAACTCTAATTTTTTTATCGTTAATTTTCTCATATTTACCCTTTACAATATATTTGTTATTTTCAATTTTGTCACAAGAACCTGTAAAGCCTTTATACGATGGAGTGAATTCAATATCATTGGTTGACTCCTTTTTTAATTTTGATTGAATATACTGAATTAATGTGGATACAGAATACGATAATACATCTGTACTAAATCCGGTTCCAATACCCTTACCTCCATTTACTAGAATCATAGGAATAATTGGGACATAAAACATTGGTTCTACTGGAAAGCCGTCATCCTCTAAATAATCAAGAATAGCGTCATCTTCCTTTCTGAAAATATATCTTGTCACTGAGCTCAATTGAGTAAAGATATATCTTTCACTCGCTGAATCCTTTCCACCTTGCAATCTGGTTCCAAATTGTCCATTTGGTGTTAGTAGATTGATATTATTACTACCAACATAATCTTGAGCCATTCCTACAATTGCAGCATTTAGACTCGCTTCACCATGATGATATCCTGATTGTTCGGATACATATCCAGTAAATTGTGCAACCTTAATTTCATTCACTAAATTCTTCTTAAATGCGCTATATAAAATCTTTCTCAAACTAATTTTAAGACCATCCATTAAGTTAGGAATTGACCGTTCACAATCATATTTCGAAAAGTGAATTAGTTCCTTATTTATGAAGTCTGTATAACTCACTGTCTCATTATTTGTATCTAAATAGCTATTGCGATCATAATTAGACAACCATGTTTTTCTCTCTTCTGATCTTTTTTTATTAAATATCATATCTACTACATTATCACTTACTTCACCTTCATGATTAAAATATACTATTTTTTTATTTGCAAAATATTCCTTGAACTCTTTTCCAGTACTTGTACCAAGACCCTTATAATACTTTACATTCCAACCTTTTGTATCATTTTCATCCTTCCATTTTCTATACTCCCCATCATTATAGAACAATAATTCTTTACCTCCTTTTTTTGCTTTTAAGATTGGAGTATTCATAAATCCAATAAAATTATCCAATGTAGATAATGAATTCCATTGATCTTGAAACAAATTCAATCCTAGACCCTTGATATGAGATCCATCTAAATCTTGATCTGTCATAAATAACACTGAATTGTAGCGAAGACTAGCACTAACAGATTCTTTGGTGTATATCTTTCCAGCCTCTAATCCTAAAATCTGCTTAATCTCGATAATCTCTTTATTTTCACTAATTCTTTTTAATGTTTCTCCACGAGTATTAAATATCTTGCCCTTCATAGGATAAACACCAATAGTATTTCTATCATCTTTTGTTAAACCGGAAACAATACCCGCCTTTGCTGAATCACCCTCACATAATATGAGAGTACATTTGTTAGATTTAACAGTCCCTGCAAAATTTGCATCAATTAACTTTGGAATTCCACGAATGCTCTTGCTCTTAGACCCATCTGTTTTCTTTGCGGCCTTGTTTTCTTTTACTTGTGTTAGAGCACACGCAGCATTCATAACACCCATTTTTGCAATCTTTTCAATGAAATTATCACTTACATTGCATGTAGAACCAAATTTAGAAATAGCTGTTCCTAGCTCATCTTTAGTCTGACTATTAAATGATGGATTTTCAATATCACATCTCATAAATAACATTAATTGCTCCTTGATTGTATTTGGTTTTACATCAACCTTCTTTTTTGTTTTAATGTATGCACATAATTTGCGAATGATTTGATTCATAATATATTCAACATGTTTGCCTCCTTTTGATGTATAAATTCCGTTTACAAAACTTACTTGTTGAAATTCATCTTTAGGAGCTAAACACACTGCATATTCCCATCTATCATTCGGTTGTTCATAAATCCTTTTTGTTTCTGTCTTTGATCCAACATATAAATCAATATATTGTTCTAAATTTTTACATGGAACTAATTCGCTATTTAATTTTACCTTAATACTTTTATCAGTTACGGCTGATACATCATATATTCTTTTCTTAAATAATGCTTTCATATCATCACTTAATCCATCAATTCCTAATCGATTATAATCAGGTCTGAAAGACACTCTAGTGTAAGGCTTCTTTTTACACTTAGTAATTGATGGACTACATATTTCAGTTAAATTATTTTTAAATTCTTGAACATATTTTAGTCCCCTAATATGATCAACTGTTTCCACTTTACCCCAGGTAGACCAAATTAATACCAATTTAAATCCAAAACCATTCTTTCCACCTACAATTTTTTCCTTTTTCTTTTCGTCATAATTAGTTGATGTTCGCAAGTGTCCAAAAATCATTTCTGGAATCCAAATTTTATATTCAGGATGTTGTGCAATATCAATACCATTACCGTCATTATACATATGAATTGTTCCATCATCATCTAATGTAATGTCAATATTAGATACAGGAATAGCATCCTTCACATTATCTTTTACAGCTTGTGCCTGTCTAATTACATGATCGCGACAATTAACAATTCCTTCATCAAATAATTTATACAAACCGGGAATATATTGAAATTCTTTTGCCACAATTTTTCCATTGTCAAATATGTAATCATCGTGGTCAGTATTTTCAATAGAACCTATGTATGTATCAGGTTTTTTTAAGATATGTTCCCGGTCGGTTAATTTTTGGTATTTAGAAAGTGCAGATTGATTCTCCATATTGCTTTTAGATATATGTTTAATTTATATTTATTTAAATAGTTTCAATTTTATTTTAATTATGTATTTATTATATAATTATGTCATTTACTTTTGATGATGTTAATAGTTTACAAACTGTTGATATGACTCAACCAAGTTCTCCTCAACCTGTACAACCTGGCTACCCCCCCACACCCGGTCAAATTTTATATGATTCCAATGGAAATGGTAATCCTTTGGGATATCCTTATCCTTCTCGTGTTCCAAATGTTTATGGTACAGTAAAAACTTTACCAGACGCAGGGGCTGATGCTGCACAAAATGTAAGTTATCCAGGATGGATAAGTTATGTACCTGATGGTCTTGAAACTTATAATAACATAGATGTATTTACATCTGGAGAAGGTGGTTTAAATTTGATTAATAAAGCATTGTCTATCAATAACAATCCACAATACCCCGATGGCTACCCAGATTATCAATATAAAGCGTTTATTGTTGTTTTAAAACCCGGAGCAGATAGAAGAAATATAATTAATTTTTATCCAATTAGAGCTGCTATAGGTGGTCCATCTATACCTCGACCTCCCAATCGAGAAGGAATAAGTTTTAATTTTTATGATAATAGTCCGTATATTGTAAGGGATGCTAACCAATGGAGATTGACAAAAAGCTTTACCGTAGATGGAGGGACTATTTGGCCTCCATACCAAGATCCAAATAACCTTGCTTTAACTACCAATATTATGGGTAATAATGTTGCAGAAAACACAATTGTAGGAGTATTATCTACTTCCGAAATTACAAGTACAGATTTTATGTATTCCATCATAGCAGGAGATGACAGTGATAAATTTTATATCAATGGTTCAAATTTATATGCTAATCAAACGTTACTTGCTGGTACTTATACAGTTATTATTGAATCCACTCTTAATCCAAATGCCAATCCAAATAATTCATGGGGTCAAACATTACCTCCAGATCCAAATGGTTTTTTTGATGTAAGTAACACATTTGTAATTAACATTTCTAGTGGACCTTACATTACAGGAATAGATTTAACTGGTAATACAATAACCGAAAAGCAGCCATCAGGAACAACAATAGGATTAATTGTTCCTGCATTGTCCCAGAATGACTGGTCGCCGCCGATCTCCTACACCGCAGAAATAGTAGGAGAATCCTCTAATTTTCAAATTGTTAATAATAAATTAAAAACTCTATCAACGCTAAATTATATAAATGCACAATATTATACTATAACTGTTAAAGCAACTGTCAAGGAGGAGAACGCTCCATATAATATTGCAAGTTATATAGAATCATTTTTAATAGATGTATTACCACAACCGCTTAATTATGATTTATGTATGAATTCTCATTATTGGAGTAGTAATGCAAATGTAAATTATTATGAAGATGACGGTAAAGGTGTTGTTCAAATTTTACCTGCTATGGGAACTGTAGAACTACAATTCAAAAATGACATGCGGGCAGGATTTATTGCAGTTGGAGCAGGAGGGGGAGGAGGCGGTGGGCAACAAAATATAGATACTAGTACAAAGTCTATACTTTCTGGTGGTGGTGGTGGTGGTGGAAGTATATATAAATTGGAATTAGATCTATTTCAAG
>WLWF01000581.1_pt1 | contig 34196 bp, 48 predicted proteins | sample 6718331 | NCBI WGS metagenome assembly WLWF01 (sample SAMN12718692, study PRJNA515312) | sponge metagenome | isolation source: marine sponge | host: Mycale hentscheli | place: New Zealand: South Island, Marlborough, Capsize Point | collected 2003-05-01 | reverse complement strand
ATATTTTTGCACAAGGTAAGCTACAAACTTTTTTCATGTATGCTTTGACTTGTTCAGGTATCATATTACCACCACCTAAATGACCAAACGGAAAGTATCCTTGCCATCCATCAACGGCTACTGCAAACCCTACAATCTCTCCTTTACCTAAAGCCCAACCAGCTCCAAGCTTTTCATTTATACCATCGTCTCTAGTTTCTAAGTCAATTGCTATCTCAGTTGCACCAGATAAATCTTTATATTCTGACGGTGTGTTCCACATTGATTTTTTAAATGTTAACGTAAGTTGTAGTCCGTTCATTTTTTTTCTTCTTTCAAATGTTGTTTTTCTAGTTCACAGTAATGAATAATCTTATCTATATCTTCTATTGTTTTACCTTTGAATAAATACCTACATACATATTTAATAACATTTGCTTGAAAAGGATTGAGACCATTTTTCCTAATAAAAGTCCATGGTTGAATAATAAATGATTGGTAGTGATTCCCACCAATTTGCTTTTCATCTGCGTCTTTAGCTTCGTCAAACATTGTTTTATTTGTCATTTTTCTCCTGGACATAAATTAAATAGTCTGACCCAATTGGGTAATTAAACTTATAGTCTGTTCTTAATAAATGTAAAGTTTTTCTTGCTCTTGTTGCACCGGTATACCAAACCTTACGTTCATCACTTTTTTCTTGTTTGTTTTTATTTCCATAGTCAGATGGATAATTGCCTTTACTATAAAGTACAACATGATTTGCTTCACCACCTTTGACACTATGAATTGTATCTATTGTTATTATTGGATCTTTATCTAATTCTTTTTGTCCATATCTTCTTAACAATCTTATAAAGTGTCTTACTTGTCTTGGTTTAAAATTTCTTCTCAATATCCAATACCAAGGTTTATTTTTTTGTGTATCTTCTAATGCTAAACCACACCACTCTTTTAAAGTTTGAAAGTCATACTCTCTTAGATCTGGTTCATTCCTCCAGAATTTATCTAATCTATATGCAGGGTCTTCAAGTTCTCTAATATATTTAACCATGTTACGTGCTGCTCTTTTATCTATCTTTTTATTATTACTAATTGTTGTCCAAGCTTTAATAGCTTCCCATTGTTTCTGATCAAAACATTTAGTACCTCTATTGTCTTTGTAATATAAACCTGCATCCTTAGCTAACATTCTAAGTTCATTTACAGTTTCATTAATACGACCTAAGATATACCAATCTTCTTTTAATGTTTCGAAAGGTATCTCTTTGAATGACAAATAACTTTTAACAGATCCTTTTGAGTCTCCTGGTTGATACTCTTTTTCTTCACTATCTCTTATCCCTCTTCTAATTACCTGAGAAAATCTATGTATGGCTTCACCAAATCTTTCTGTCTTTCTTAATTTTACTTTTCGACCTGGAAAGAACTTTGTAAAATATTTTGGATCTGCTCCATTCCATTTGTATATGGCTTGGTCATCATCTCCTGCAAGATATATCCTATCTACTTTAGGTGCCATCTTATATAACACTGACCATTGTAACGGGGTACAATCCTGTGCTTCATCTAATATTAAAACTTTGAGTGGCGGAAAATTTACTTCTGTGATTGCTCTTTGAATCATATCATCAAAGTCTATGAATGATCTCTCTCCTCCACCTGTCTTATAGTGTTCGTAAGTATCTATTTTTCTTTTAAATACTGTAAGAGAATCTCTTTTATAACTCTCCATCTTATATGCTTCTTCTGGATCAATTAATAAATTCCTAGCTTTACTGTAGACTCCTAATGACCAATCTTTATACATAAAGTTATCATCTGCTAATCTTTTATCTGAAGACTTAATTACTTTAGTCTGTAGTGCAAAATCAATTGTGCAGTCTTTAGGATCAAATACTTCTTCTGGAAAGTATCTCCTACAATAAGTATGTAGTGTTTTGAATCTTGAAAAATCTTCTGTAGAATAATTTGGAAAAGACTCCATGGCTCTTCTAACTGCAGTATTAACAGCTTTGTTAGTAAAAGATAGATAAGCAATATCGTTTGGCCTTACACCTTTTCTTAAATAACTTTTAAGAACCTTCTCAATCAGTGTGTATGTTTTACCTGTACCTGGAGGACCAAAGATCTTTACTGTTTTATGGTAAAGATCTTTTAATATTTTAAGTTCTAAACTTTCCTGTGTGGAATTCGTCATCCATCTCCGTTACAGTTTTCTTTGTTTCTTTTTTTTCTGCTACTTTGTAATCAACAAACTTAGGCATCATAACTGACCACACATTCTTAACACCTTCATGGTAATCATGTCTATCACAATTAAGTAAATTCAATGCTTCACTAGCACTCTTAAATGTTTTATCGCTACCTAAAAATTTTTCAAAAGTAATTTTTTTAAAGTAACAAATGTTTGTCTTGGAATCCAATATAACATAATTGTCTTGTAGTTTCTCAAAGTCATCTTCTTCAATATGACTCTCAAAGAATTTTTTAAGAAAATTATATTTCTCTTCACCAAGTGTATCTTCAAATTTCATCTTCTCATTCTCTACTGCTTTCCTAACTAATGTAGCCATGAGCATTTCAAATGGTGATGGTCCCGACTTTGGTTTAGGTAATGTCATCCAATAGATACCGTAACGTAATAACTTAACTCTAAAAGATTTTTCATCTTTCATATCTTCTGGGTTAATTATTATTTTTTCATCTTGAAACTTAAATGTATATTCAATTGATTTAGTAGATCTAATAAACTCTACATCTTCAAAGTCATCAATCATATCTGGTACTTGTGAACCGATACCAAGCTTTCTTAATTTACATAGATCTTTATTACATAGTGGTGCAATTGCATTTGTTTTAGGTGGACACTTGTAAGCATAATCTTTTTTAGATATAGACTTTGCAAGTGTTTCTACTTCTTTAGGATCTAATGGTGTTGTAAATATTTCATAGTTCCTTCTCTGTAAAATGTTTTGTATCTCACTTGCATTTAAGCTGCCATCAGCTTTCTTCATTTCAAGTACACCAACATTAAATAACAATTCGTTTCTGTGATTACCTTCCCATTTTTCTGAAATCATTTTCTGAACACAAGGAGGATAATGTTTCCAATCACTCTCTGGCTCATACTCTTTTACCTTAATATTATTTAACTGTTCTAAAGTTACAGTTTTTTTAGTTATCATTTCTAAAAAATTATTTATCATTACTGGAGTGTTGTTATCGTTGTAAGCAAACTCAGTAGTTTGATCCATGTTGAAGTATGGCATGTTCAAACATTTGTTCATCGGAAATACTTCTTCCGAATAGAAAAAAGTTTTATTCCATTCATTTAAAACTTTAAGAACTTCTTTGACAGGGTACCAATCATTTAAAAATAAAAATAAATGTAACCCACCAGATTTAGATCTTACTGCAATTAATGGTAGTTGATTGTCCCTTATAATATCTACAATTTTCTTTTCTGAAAATGTAGTGTAGTTACGGGGATCAATATCGATACATCCCCATTTACACACGTCACCGTTCTCAGGTTTTATCCCAATCCGTGTCTCTCCTTTTAGATGTTGTTTCCATAACTCAAGGGTAACAGGTTCGTGGACCGTGAGTACTTTAACCTGCTTCTTGCCCCGTTCATCAACTTCCCCCGTAAGAGAAGTTGTGATGAACAGTTCAGAATTACCCTCAAATATCTTTAAGAGTTTTTGCTCCATGACAAATTAAAATGGAGTTGCTTCTTTAGTGCCTTGATTATTTCCTGGAGATTGATTCTCTTGAGAGAAATCTACCTTTCCAAAGATATCACTTGTCATTGCACTTTTATAAAATGATTGAGTGCTTTGTAATGTTTTCAAATTTTTATCGGTTGATAAAATTTGTTGAAACTCTACTACCCAACCACCCCAAGTGTAATCTTTACTAGATTCTCTTGCGACAGATAGTTTGTAAACTTGAGAAAAACTAGGTGGATTAAATAATCCTTTTTTACCTTGCATCCTTCTCGACTGTATCATTGAGTTCCACATTTTAGATTTTTTCTTTTGTGTAGATTTCATTGTGATCAATGCTTGTTCCTCTACATTATAATCTTTATCTAAAATCATAACAAAATGATTTCCTGTGTCTTCAATATAATTACCATTTGGTAATCTATCTTTACCACCTGAATCTCTTTTTGTTTCACCCATGATTGCTGGATCTGTATGTATATTTACAGGTCTTCCTGTAGACTCACCCATGTCTTGCCACTCATTAAAAGTGTTTATGTACAAACATGGTGTCACTAGAAAGCCATCTCTAGCTTTCCATACTTTACCAGATGTTTCACTCCAAATATCATATAGACCAGCTCCTTCAACAAACCTAGGATCTTTATCATCTAGGACTGGAGAGTTTTGATATATAATTTTAATAATTGGTAGTTTGGTATCTCGAGCTGTAACAAACTCGTTACCTTGTCCTTCCATCGACTCTAAATCTAAAGTAGTTGGTAGGTTTTCTTTTTTAGTCGTCATTGCGTTTTCTTTTATTTTCATTGTTTATCCTTCGTGGTTATTTTAGTTTTATTTGCAACGTAGGTTCCAAACAAATCAGCAGGAACATCTTTACCCAAATCCTTTATCTGTTCTTTTACAAAAGATTTTAAACTACTTGGATGTACAAATGTTTTCTGTTGAACTGGTAGACCTTTGTTTTTTAACTCATCTACAATTGCTTTAGCTTCATTGTCTTGTTTCATTTTAAACTCCATTGACACTTGGTTTTTAATCAAGTCTCCATGACCGTTTTCACGAAGCCAATCAAAAGCTTCTTCACTTCTAGATGCTGGTATTTTAGCAGAGTAGTACGGTTTAACCTCAACGGAAATACCACCTTCGAGTTTAATTAACTCTACACCTGCTTGTTGCATTAAGTTTGGAATTGTTTGCTCAGAAAGATTAGTCTCAACTTCTTTTAACTTTTTCAGTTCTTCTTCAGCCGTTTCTATTTTTTTCTGAGTTTCCAATAACTTTTTGCAAGATTCGGTAATGTCAGACGACATTGCCATATCTATCTTTACAATAGATTCTGCTTCTAAGTCCATAAGAACCTCCTTTATCTCATCAATATATTATTTATTTGATCTTTGCAAATAAATAATTTAAATCATTCTCAATGTATAAATACAAAACTAATCCTTTTAGTCATCAAAGAAGATCGTTAGTAGAAGGGGCAAAACCATACAACTTTGCATACTTCATGGAAATGGGAACAGGTAAGACAAAGGTTGCTATAGATAATGCAGCTTATTTATTTCAAGATAAAAGAATTGATTTTGCATTTGTAATTGCACCAAACTCTGTATACCAAAATTGGAAAAAAGAAATTGATATTCATTGTCCAGAAAATACTAATATTTATACTTGGAAAGTTTCAAAGGACAAAACATTTAGGATGGATCCAGATAAACTTACATTTGTACTTATGAATGTTGAGGCGTTATCTCATGCCTCAGGTAAAAAATGGTTAGAGTCTAAATTACAAAAGCATGGTATGAGAAGTATGATTATATTAGATGAAAGTACTTCAATAAAAAATTTAAGAGCATCAAGAACTAAAGCTATAATTAAATTAGGTCAACTTGCTAGATATAAAAGAATATTAACAGGTTCACCTATAACTAAATCACCACTAGATTTATTTTCTCAATGTGCGTTCTTAGATAAGAAGTTATTAGGATACGATAATTACACAGTGTTCAAAGCTAAGTATGCAGTTATGTTTAGTATAGAACGAGGTGGGTATAACATACAAATACCAAAGTATTATGTAAATCTTGAAGAATTAGAATATAAATTAAAAAACTTTTCTTATAGAGTAAGAAAAAAAGATTGTCTTGATCTACCAGAAAAAATGTATGTACAAAGATATGTAGATCTACCAGATGAACAAAGAAAAGCTTATGAACAATTAAAAGTCACTGCGTTAATTACTCTTAGAGATGCAGAAGTCTCTTACAATAATAAACTAACTGAGCTACTAAAACTACAACAAGTATCAAATGGTTTTGTTAAAACTAATGAAGGGGACATTGTTGATTTTAAAAGTAATGCAAAGCTAACAGAACTTATGAATATTATTGGGGAAACAGAAGACAAGTGTATTATCTGGGCTAACTATGTTCATAATATTGAAAGCATTAAGAAAAAATTAGCTGAAACTTATGGTGTAGACTCAGTAGTATCTATCTATGGAAAAGACTCGGTAGATGTTCGTAATCAAGCAGTAGAAAAATTTCAAAACAAAGAAGAGTGTAGATTCTTAATAGGTAACCCAACGGTAGGTGGATATGGTCTTACACTGACTGCTGCTAAGTATGTTATTTATTTTAGTAACTCTTATAATTTAGAAGTAAGACAACAGAGTGAGGACAGAGCCCATAGAATAGGGCAGAAGTCTCAAGTAACCTATATCGATATAATTGCTAGGGATACTATAGATGAAATGGTATTACACAATCTTGAAAACAAAATTGAATTATCTGCTAAGACTCTTGGTGAACAGGTTCAGAAGTGGCTTTAGTTTTGTGGTATCGTTCTACTCTCTCTAACCATTTATCTTCATACTCTTTTAATTTATTCTCATTCATTTTAAATTCTTGATAAACTTTATCTTTAGTACAAATACATATTAACCCCTGTGTTATAGGACCATACTGTTTCTTATGTGCTAACGAGTATGCACAGATTTGATAATAATAATCTTCTACATATTGTTCTCTTTTAATTTTATTGGATTGTTTAAAGTCAATGATAGTAGGTTGATCATCATATAAACCAACTACATCTGTTGCACCTGCCCATCTGTCTTCGTAAGCAAGACTAACTTCATTTCCCCATACTTCTTTTAACTTACCTAGATTGTCTACAATCTCGTGAGCCATGAGTCGTGGTAAGGCACCCTCTGGTGACAGATTTATGTAACCTCTTCCATCAATATAATTCTCTAATACATAGTGCATCTCAGTTCCCCGAGTTGCAGCTTGATTAGTTATACGTTGCGCTTCTTGATATCCTACTCTTTCACGCCACGCATCTAATCCTGCTTTCTTATCTTCTGATTGTGTAGCCGATAATATAGTTGTGACTGATGGTATCTTTATATCTCCAACATTATAGTGCCGTGAGCCGAGGTCGTTGTCTCGAGTATACTTAGCATACTCATATTTCTTTTCGAGTTTTAAGTCGGTAATATAAAATGAATTATTTTCTCTAACAAGACGCACAAGGTCTTTTAGTTTAATTTCAAAATAAGAGCAACAATTATTCCTAACATTGTTGTCATTAAAAATCCTGTAGATGCTATCATTATTTTTTCAAGTCTATGTATATCTTGATGAACATCATTTATTTTTCTATTAGTTTCTTCTTGCATAATTCTACATAACTTCTCATGGTCATCCATTCTTTGATGAGCGAGTATATCTTTACTAGAAGCTTTTCTTGGCACTGACTATCCCTCCCTTATTAAAAAGGTTTAGGGCCTGTGCTAATTCTGTGTTTGATTGTTGCCCACCCATTGGTAAGTTTGATGGTACTACATTAGGTAATGGAATAGTTGGACTATTAGGTGTTGTTGCCTGATTGCTTACACCTAGTCTTGGTGCATCGGCTCTTGTATCAATTTCTATAGAAGGTGCGCTTGCTGGGTTATCTTGGTTTACTTCTATATCATCTGGTAGTTCACCTTTAAATACCTTTTCATAATTAGCTTGATTGTCTTTAATTTGTCTTTGAACAACTTCATTATCTTCTCCAGATATAATACCTTTTGAAACTAATGCAGATCCAAGTTGGTTAACTAATCTTGAAAATTGTTCAAAATTTTTAGGTTGTCCTTTTATACCATCTGTAATAAGTCTCATTATTTGTGGACTTGCGAATACTCTAGATAAGGCAGCAGGACCTAATATAAATAAACCTGCACTTCCATAGTCAAAAGTACCAGAGGCTAAACCATAACCTCCTATTAATTGTGAAGCTGCACCAGAAATAGCACCTGCTTCTTTTAATTGAATAAATACAGTACCCCTGCCTTTACCAATACTACCTGGAGCAAAAATACTACCTTCAGCATATTGTAAAGCATCAATCAAAGAAGTCATTTCTTCTTTTTGTGTTTTCGATACAAATTTTGGGTCATCAATAAATTTACTAAAATTATTTTTAAATTTTCTTGCTGCCGCAGCTTCTAAATAAATATATTGATCTTTTTCTTTTGTTGCACTTTTAACAAAATCATGAAAGAAATGACCTCTTATAGAATCTTTTATTTTATCTGCTTGTTCAAGTGGAATTAATCTATTTCCTTGTGGAGTTTTTAAATCTAATTTTCTAAAAAAATCATCCGCAACAGTTTTTTGTCCAGATACCATAATCTGTCTATATATTTTTTCTTGGCCTACCTCTGTATTCATTATTTTAGCTAAAGAGCCTCTGTTAAATTCTTTAGCACCTAATTTATTTAAATTAGATAATTTATTTCTCATTTGTTTTAAACCTTCTGGAAGTTTAGCATTGTCTAAATAAAAATACATTCTGTTTAATAATTCACCTTTTACTTGTGAGGCATCTGGAGAAACAACTCTCATTTTTGCTATTCTTCTTGTCACTTCAGCTAAATCTGAAAATGTTGTTCTATTGCTAAGACCTCCTGCTATTTTTAAAACATTTAAAGCTTCTTCTGTTTCAGGTGTACCAGGCAATCTTTTAAGTTCTCCCATGGTATCATCAACATAATCCATTAAACTATTTTTCATTTTATAAGCACCAGTTTTAGGCTGCATTATTTTCATTTTATCTTTTTGATTTAAAATAATCTCAAAGCCTTCTTTTGGTAGTCCTGGTTTAATTTCCGTTGCTGCTCTTACAGCAGGATTTAAATTTGCATATCCATCAGCTAACATATTATCGAATAGTTTACTACTATCAGTTAATCCATCTTGAATTAATTTACCTAACAATGCTGGATCTAAAGCTTTTTCGTCTACACCTTTAGTGACTAGTTCAACAAATTCATCTAAACCTGCAACTAACCCTAACCTTGCTCCTGTGCTCGCAGCTCTTAATGGACCTGCACCAAACAAAGAAGACTCCCCGATTGCTTGTAATTGATCAACTATTGCGTTGTCAGTAATCATGGCAGGAGTTAATGTTCCTTTATTTATTCTTTCTAAAAAATCTGTATTGTATTTATCTTCAAGCTTTCTTAGTCTCTCTGATGCTATTTCTGGTTTTTTTAAAACCTCAATTTGTTCATCAGCTAAATTAAATTTGTTTTTTAATTGTGCTAGTTCTCCTTCGGTCAAAGCTTTTCCAGCAGCTCTTGTTTTAGATAAAGCGTTATAGTATGCTTTTTGTCTTTCTACAATTTTAGTTGCTGCTTTAGAAGTTTTAAGTTGTCCTAGTTTTGTACCTGCAACTTTATTGTAAGCTTTACCTAATGCACCTGCCATTCCAAATCCAAGCACTTCACCAAACCCACCTTGTAAAGCACCTCTTGCAACTTCTTTTACTATATCTTCTTTAGGGTCAAACGATTGTGCAATAGCAGCACCACTACCACCCCCAACTGCCGCACCAAGTGAAGCTCTTCCAATTTTTCCAACAGTGTTAGCACTAATATTCAAAAGGGGTCTAGCTAATCTAGCTATCCTTGCTGCCGAAGTAGCTGTTAAAGCTAATGATGATCCACCAGAAAAAGGTGCTAAAGCTGCACCAGCAATACCACCAGCAATTGATAAGCCAACTTCAGTAATTAATCTTTTAAAGGTAGGAGAAGATAAAAAAGATTCAGTATCTTTATTGTATTTACCTTTTTGTGCTTCAGTTAAAACATCTTCAGGTTTAATAAAAATTTCACCTTTATCTAAAATGTCTACACCAGTTTCTTCATCTTTAAAATTACGAGAACCTAAAAAAGTTTCAATTGCTAAATCTTCTTCAGCGGTAGGTGCATTTCCTTTTATTTTAAATTTTTGTCCTGATACAACTATTTCACCCATAACAATCCTTAATTTTGTGTTAAATCAACTATATCATCTGTAACTATATATTTAATAGGAGCAGAAAAATCTACAAATTGAGCGACTCCACCATTCTTTTCTAATATTTCAATTGCTGAAGTTATATCTCCACCAGTTTCTTCTGAGATATTTTGAGCTGCACCTAAATATTTTTCAAGTGATTCTAACTTTGCTTCAAATACTCTTTCAGTATCTCCTACTTGTGGAATTAGTTCTTTAATTCTTTCTCTTTCTTGGTCAGATACTTGAGCACCAGAAATAGCTTGTGTTAAGAAAATTGTTGCTTGATCTATTTTAGTTTTAAAACCTGCATATTTTTTTCCATAATCTGATCCAGAATATTTACCAAGAAAACCTTTAATTCTACTTAAATCCCCAGGACCAACAGGTTTGTCTAGATTTATATAGTCTTTAGCTATATCTGATAACAAACCTCTAGTTCTTTTATAACCTCTTAGTTCTTTCATCTGTTCTGCAGAAGGTTTAGATACAACTGTAATTTTACCATCACCGTCTATTTGAGCCACAGTACCAGATGGTAGTTTGTAGTTTTTTAATTCTGATTCAGTTAAAGTTCTAAGACCTTTGCCAGAACCCTTTGCCTTTTCTACAGATAGAATAGTTGCAGGTAATTTAGCAACACCTTCTCCTAATGCTGATAGTGCAGGAGCAAGGCCTTTACCTTTTGCTTGAAGTAATGGTGCAGCCAAAGTTGCGGCATATATAGCTTTCTCTTTTGGAGATAATGAACCTAGACCACCTGCTTGAAAATGTTTAATAGTTGGCTTCAAAGATTTGAAGTATCTGTCTTTAAACATTTTTCTTGTTAATACTTTATCCATGATTACCTCGGTTGCATCATGTTATAAGCTGCGTATCCACCTAATGCCGTTCCTGCTGCTTGTCCTATTGGGTTAGACCCAGGAGCTGTGGTTGCTGTAATACTACTTTGTGTAGTAGGTAAATTAGTCATGATGCCTTTCATAAATTCTACTCTTTGATAAGGTTCATATAATCTTTGTAATTCAGTTTGTCTTTGTGCATCTAGTGCTTGTTGACCGATACCTCTTTGAAGTGCACCTGCTTGCATTTGAGCATTAATATCTGCAAGACTCATTGCTTGTTGTTGTGCACCTAATTGACCTAAGGCTTGACCTCCTGCAAGTTGTTGTTGTCTTTGAGTTTGTGCTGCACCTAATGCAGTTTGAAAACCTTGTGCTTGTGCTTGGCCCATAGCTGAAAGTGTTCTTCCTTGAAGTTCTGCTTGTTGAACTCCTTCTCTACCACCACCAAAAGCACCCGCACCAATTGCGTCTGCTCCTATTTGGTTTTGCATCATTTGACCTTGTCTTGCAATTTCATTTGTTACATAAGACTGATAAGGATTTAAAAATTGTCCTATGTTTGGATTTGCCATACCTGCTTGTAGAGATCCTATACCCTGTGAAACTGTTCCTGCACCTACACCTGTTTGACCTGCTTGAGTAATTCCAGCTTGTTCTAACGGTGAAAGACCTGCAACTTGTATACCTGGTAAATTAATTTTATTTTGAGCTAACTTAGCTGCCTCATCATATAAAGCTAATTTTCTAGCTTCAACTCCTGGTGCTTCTCTGGCAATAGTTGTTTGTGTACCAGAGCCACCTCCACCGCCACCACCAAAATATTGTTTTAGTCCTGTAGTAGGGTTAATGCTTCCTTGACCACCAACGCTTTTTAAAAGTGTTGATTCAAATTTATTTATATGTGCAAGTTCAGTATCTCCACCAATACCTTTACCAGCTATATCTTTATATAACTCAGTAAATAATTTTATCTTTTCTTGTACATTTAACTTTTTAATATTTATCATAATTCTTTCTCTACTTGAACATGTGTAGCCACATATCCTTTTTGTTTAAATAGAGGGACATAACCCGGTCTTGAAAAGATTTCCATTTTTTTACAACCTTGTTCTTTAGCCCACTCAGCCAATTTATCAACTTGATCAAACCATTTTTTATATTGTTTACCTGTAACAATTTTAGTATCACAGACACTGTAATTAGGATATTTTCTAATTTCAGTAACACAAACACATAAAACTTCGTTGGTGTTTGTAATAGCCAACCAAAGCTGCATTGTCCCATTTTTACAATGTTCTTTAATATGTTTTTCACTTATAAATCCTCCCGCTCTGATACAAGCTTTGTGAACTAATTCTTTTGCTAAAGGCCATACTTTATCAATCTCCTCTTTACTGAATTGTATTAGTTTGGTTGTCATTTACTAAATCATAAATTCTTTTTAATTTTTTTTGTTGGTCATAAAAAAAGTCAGCTCCTGCTTTTCTCATACTCTTATAACTTTTAGGGTTTCCTCCTGATAAGATACCTGCACCTAATACTGCATCAGCCCTAGACACAAACTCTCCATCAGCTAATTGTGCTAACATTGTATCTTCATCTTTATTACCATTACCTGCTCCATCTTCAACATAACCTTCAGCTCTTACATAGTTATTGTAATCGTTTTCGTTATGATCTGTTTTTGATGGTAGATAATTTACACCACCCTTGTTAAATTTTGGTATGGCTGTAGCTAGTCCACCTTGATTTGCATAAAACATATTATCTCCATAAGTTTCATCTCGAGTTGGTCTTGCCTCTTCATTTGATACAGGCACAAACGAACCATCTAATTTAGCGGCTTGTTCTTCATATGCCTTTTTATAATCTTCTTCTGAATAACCTGGTAACTGACCATCACCTTCATCCTCTGAAAGTAAAGGTAAAATACTTGATGCTAAGAATACAGATTCAAGAGGATTGTCTTTTACTTTTTTTAATAAATTAGAAGTTATTCCTGGTTCTGCTGCTTTAACAACATTTAATCCAGATAATTCTCCACCTGGAGATTCAATTAATTTTCCTAATCTTTCATATCTTGGGTTAGTTCCTATTGCAGTACCTTTAGGCATATTAGCTTTATTTAAAAAACTTGTTCCTAAATTACCTTGTGGCACTGGCGTTGCAGCTTGCCCTATACCTAAAAAAGATTTAGCACTTGATAAAGGAGCACCTGTAAATGTTTGTCCTCCAATTCCTGCAGCCCCGAGAGCGTAGGCTCCTCCACCAATTAAGGCAGCACTTTGAAGTGCTTTCTTTGTTGATTTTCCTCTAAGTTTTTGTACGCCAAATGTGGCTAATGCTAATGTAAATGGGTCCATAGTCTAATTAATTAATTAAGACAATATTACCATTTTACTTGGTTGGTTTCAACTCATCAGCAAAGCGTCCCTCATACTGATGTTCACCTACATGTATGATTGTGTCCCCTATAAAGGCGTAACATTTACCACCTATATCCTTCCATAACTTACAGAAAGAGAAGTCTTCTCCAAGGTAGGTTTTAGTCTCTGGATCATGTATACAATCAAAAAAATTCCACATATGAGGTTTATCTACATACTCTCCATTTATAACAGTTTTTTGTACTATACCTTTATCTGGATATGCTTTTATCATTTTGTTTATCACATCTCTTTTAATAAGCATGCATCCTGTAGGACTATGAGTTACTTCCATAACACCCTTATTTACTTTTATATCTTTATCATCTGCTACTCTCATAGGATAAGTATTAAGAGATTTTTTTAAATCTCTGATATTTTTTATTTGATTATCATTAATTCTATCCATTGCTTTGTCCCACATCATCGTCTTTAATGGATATGGTATTGATATTACATCTTTGTCTCTTTCAATCATTTCTAAAATAGACTCTGCTTGAACATATATATCTGAATCTATAAATAACATATGTGTAAAGTCAGATTCTAAAAATCCTGCAACACATAGATTTCTCCCTTGTGTAACAAGTGAAGACTTCATTAATTGAAATTTAATTTTTATTTTCTTTAGAAAAGCAAGTTTTTGTAATTCAAGTAATGCTTGTGTATAATGAATAGAGCATTCACTATGTACAGGTGTAGCAACAAAAATAGAAAATGGTTTTATCTCTTCTTGAGAAATTTTATTTTTCCATAAAGGTTCTATCGCTTTATCAAATGGTTTTGAGTCTACTTTTAATTCTTTGAGTGTTTGATAAGTATCGTTATTTATTGTTTCTTTCACTTATGGCTCCTTTCAAAAAGTTTGTCCATTCCATTCCTTTTTTTTGCCAACTATAAAACCTCTTATAAAACTTTTGTTGTTCCTCTAAATGTTCTTGTATAAAATCTTCATGTAAATAACTTGCTGCAACTTCAATAGCATTACCGGTAGCTATTGCCATACTCTCATAATCAGTAGAGTAGTTGACATATACAGGCCACTCAGCACATGTTTCATATAGAGCTCCAAAGTTATTTGTAATTACATGAACTCCAGAAGCTAATGCTTCTAAAGCTGAAGCACAAGAAGTTTCTTCAAATATAGATGGGTATACAAACATATCATAGCTTGGCATCTTTTCTAAAATATATTCATTTGGTTTATATCCAATATAATTTACATTAGGTAATTTTTCTGCTTGTTCATATAAGTGTTTAAAATGATCTTCATTACGTTTTTTAAACTCGTCTCCATAGACTTGCGAAGAACTATAAACATCTAATATAATATTAGGGTTTTTTATTTCTTGCATTGCACGTAAAACAACATTTAAACCTCTCCATGGTGTACAGTGGTGTATAAGTTTAATTGGATCATCTTTTTGATATATTTTTCTTTGAGGAAATTTATCTATACCATTTTTGATAACAATAGATTTTTCAGTAGGTATATCAAAAAAGTATCTAAACTTTTCATAGTTCCAATGACTGTTGAATACATACCAATCATAATCATAATGTCTTGATTTATCTCTAAAAAAAGACTGTAAATTATTTTGATCCCAAGAATTTTTTTGCCAAAGTATATTTAGCTTATTAGGGTCTATTGGAACTTTACCTGGAATAGATGTACAAATCTGTACTTGATCTAATAAATCTTTAGAAACATGCTTACTAAGCATTTCCATTTGAATTTCAGTAGCACCCCGTGGCTTCATTATTTTTTAGTTAGCGACTCCATAGAAACTTTAGTAACTTTAATTTCAAGGTCTTGTCTAAAGTCATCCACAGTAGTATCAGTATTGGGATCAGCAACATCAGCATCAAAATCATCTTTGCTAGCATATATTTTTCCTGTTCTCTTATGCTTGACAATTTCGGTTGCTGTTGCAGGTATTTTAATTGTATCACTCATTTTTGCCTCCTTCCTTGTCTATTATACTTCTTATTGTTTTGCAACTTCTTTTTTTTATTAGGACTCTTACAATGTCTTCTAGGTCTTTTTCTAGGTTTATCTCTTTCTACAAAGTCCTTAAATTTTCTAGCCATTTTCTTGTGATCTATCTATTTGAGCATAACTAATTATGCCTTGTATTTCTCCCCCTGTCCCTGCAGTCATTTTTAAAATATCTCCTTCTTCTAAAACTAAAGTTTCTGTAATAATATTTTCTACTGCATTTGCTGCAACCGCTTTTCTAGATATTGAAAAAGTAGATGAAGCTGAAGTATCAGTAACTTGCACTGATAGATCGACAGGACTTGCTGAAGAGTTATCCACCTGAATTTGTTTTACCAAGCATCTTGCTGAAGTTGGAGAAGTAAGCACTGATACTGTGCTTGTATCACCTAAATTAATTCCTGCGTTTTTATATTGTATCGTCATGATATAAACCAAATAAGTGTATCTTGTTCATTTTTTAATTCTTGTTGATAAGAAGTGTTTAGCTTATCTTGCATTGTACGTAAAGACTGTGTCACCTGTCTTTGATTCTCTTCTGTATATGATGATGTCGGTTCAGGAATTATTATATCTACTCTAGCCATTATCTCATACCATCTTCTTGAATATCTGCTCTAAATGTGCCAAATCTCCAATTTTCATCAGTAGAAGTATTAGCAACCTTTATACTTGCAAATCTTGATCTAGCTCTTGTATCTACCTTATCAGTAGAGCTTGTGATAGTAAAAGGTCCGAGAGGCGAGGATGATGAACTATCATTAGGATACCTTCTTAAATTAATAGTTATTTGTGCATTTCCTGTGAGTAGTTTAAAGTCTGGTATAAACCTACGCATACTCATAAACATTTGCCCCTCTCCTAAATCAAAATCACCTGATTGAATAAAAGCCTCAATAGCTGTTTTATTTCCTAAAGAATCTACTTCATTATTACCTACTTCGTGAGCGTAGTAAGTTGAAGCCCCGTTAAGGTTTGTTACACCTTGTGTTGTTGGAAAAGTTGGTGTGCCTGTAGGTGCAAATTCTGAAGCATAAGGATTAGAAAATAAAGTTGAATCTTGCCAAGAAGTTCTAGCTAAAGAACCTGTTGCCCAAGTATTTTCTGTGTAATTATAAGTTACTACTCTATCAATATTAGTAGAACCACTTTTAGGATAAAACCAATTAACTTCTTCATATAAATGATTTAAACCCGCATAGATCTGTTCACCTGAATTATAATTTAATCCTAAATTATCACCATTATTCGTAAACACAAAATCTTCTACTAAACATGGAAGTGATTTAACAGTGCCATCAAACACAAAAAACCCACCTGCTTGACCCATCCACCATACTCTTCCATTAGCGTACTTTATTGCATGTTGGCCAATTAACCCACAATTACTTCCTACTTGTCTTATAGAAAAAGTAAAAGGAGGTCCTACAAATTGCATCACATACGCAGCATTATCTGTTACAATTAATATATAATCTTTTGCTTTTGCAGCTCCAACAATTCTAGTACCACTATCTAATCTAAACGTACCTGCAGTGTTAACCGAAGTAGGAGTATAATCTGATAAGTTTTCTTGATCACTAAATCTAATAAACATTGGGTCTTGAGTAGATGGAGTTCCAATGGTGGTTTCAGTACCAAGAATAATTAAGTGTCTATCTCTTTCGGATACAATTGACATAGTAGATTTTGTTGGTGCATTTGATATTTGTGTTGCTCTAGTTGTTAATGCATTAATATTACTATTAATAGGGCTCCATGAAAAAGTTTTTCCATTTTTCGCTGTTGCAATTAATACTTGTCCAAAATGATCTAATGACCAATTAGAAGATTCTAAAAATACTGTAGAACTTAAAGATTCTTCTCCCCATGCTGTGTAGTATTCAATTGATGCACCACTAGAATGAGCCGACCTTGTGCCTGCAACATCTCTGGTAATTCCAGTTAAAGTTGTTGTTGTGGTTCCAGTGTAAGAAATAAATTCTGCCCCAACTTTTATCGTACCTGTTGAGGGGAAGTTTGTAGTTGATGCGACTGTTATGGTAGTTCCTGATCCACCCGTTCCTGCAGTATCATCATTGAGTGCACCGTTTAATGTAGTCGTTACTCCAGAAGCTCCTCCCCATGTAGATGTACCCCAACCAAAACCAGCAGTTTGATTAGCGGGACCAAGTTTTAAATAAGGATTAATTGTAGCTGCACCACTAGCAGCGACAGAAGTTCCAGCGTTTGTTGCCATTGTTATAGTAAAAGTATCATTTGTAGGAACTGATGTAACCTCAAAAGCATTATCTGTAAAATTCGCAGCAGTATAACCTGCTCCTACTGGAGGTGTTACTGAAGTAAAAGTAAATAACTCACCAACTGAAAGTCCATGCAATACTTTATTTACTGTTACAGTAGGTGAAGTATTAACCGTGGTAAAAGTTGCTCCACTAATCGCAGCCTCTAGTGGGGTTATATCATAAAAAGCACCTTCATAATAAAGAGCTAATAATTTACTTGTACCTAAAGCAACATAACGTCTTGAATCTAAATCAGCCCAAACTAATTGTTCTCTGACAGTACCTGTTAAAGTTGAACTTGTAAGTTGTTCCCATCCACCAATTTTTTCAGGTAGTCCGTATCTAAACCTTACAAAATCACCATCAGTCCATTGACCTTCTGCTCCTGTTTCGGTTACTTGTTTATTAAAGCCGGGGGCTATTTGTACATTTGTTAATGGCATATGGCTATTATACACTAAAAAAATCTATGCTTAAATACACGCTATTTATGTATTATTAAATTCCAATCTAAGTTTTTCAATAATTCATCTACATTAAAATCTCTTTTTTCCCCAGATTTAATATATTCATGAAGTTCCTCGGTATCAAATATAATCCAGTGATCTAAAGCTTCAAATACAATTTTATCTGCTTTTGTATTAAAATAACCTATTTTTTCTGACTTATCATTATTGACAGGTTTAATAGGTCTTATATCAAATCTAAACTTTTGATTTCCATTTTTCAGTCTTCCTTCAACATCCCATATCTCATTACGTCTTTGTTCTTCAGTTGCAAAAACAGGCTCTTCAATATTACTTATAAAAGATTTCATTTATTTGAAATTGTATTTTAAAAGGTATATACATTGCTTATGGAAGATAATCTAGCTTACTCTTATACTTTAAAAGAGTTACCTTATACAACTTTAACTAAAATACATGATTTTACTTATGCAGATGAAATAGGGTTAAAATATTTTGAAGATAAAATAAGAAATAATTTAGGTCCTAATAATTATAAAACAAATGTAAAAGGTCAAATGACTTCATGGGGATTGTTTTTAAAAGATCCTGAATTTGAACTTTTTATAACCAAAATATTTTATCCCACTATCTTTAGACATAAAGGCATATTAACAGGGGATAATGAAAAGGAGATACTTATAAAAGACGCTTGGGGAAATTTGTTAAATAAGGGAGAAAAAGTCGGAAGGCACCACCATAGAGATTCTTATTACAGTACAATTATTTATTTTGATAATGTTGCACCACTACAAACTGATATTGGTAGCTTCCCAACTCATAGAGGAAAAGTAATAACTTTAGATGGCTTTTTATATCATTGGGTAGACCCTGTCCCTAAAGAAAGAATAAATTTAGTTTTTAATTGGAGTAGTAAAACTGGTGAAAATAATTGATAATTTTATAAATAAAGATTTATATTTACAAATTAAAGAAACGTTGTTTGGTGATAACCTTGCTTGGTTTTTAAAAAACGGAACAGTCAAGGGTGAGAAAAAAGATATACAATGGTTTTCTCATAGTGTTTATAATAATCTAAAACCAAATAGTGACGTATTTAATTTATTGCAGGAGTTTGTTGAAAAGTTAAACATTTCATCAATTGTTGAAATAAGAATAAACTTATCTTTTAAAACTAAAGAAAACTTTAAAACCTCGTGGCACAAAGACTACGGCTACAAGAATTTAAAAACTGCTATATTTTATTTTGATACTGATACAACAGGAACTTACTTTAGAGTAGATAATAAAGAAAAGTTGGTGAAAGCAAAAGAAAATAGAATAATTATTTTTGATTCTAATACTGAACACTGCGCTATGTTAAATAATAAAATAGATAAAAGAATTGTCATAAATTTTAACTACTATGAAAAAAATTAAAAACATTGTTATTGTTGGTGGGGGATCATCGGGTTGGTTGGCTGCGGCTTACTTGAACTGGAATTTAAATAATTTAAATATAACTATTGTAGATAAAGAAATAGGTACACCGGTTGGAGTCGGAGAAGCCACACTTTTAAATTTTGCCCCCTTTTTATCTAGTTGTGGTTTTATAAAGAATGAATGGTTTTCTGAAATGGATGCTACAGAAAAATTAGGTATTCATTTTGTTAATTGGCTTGATGAAAAAAAAGATGTCTACCATCCTTTTTACAACAACCTAGATACATGTAAAGATTATGAAAAAGCAATGACGACTAAATTTGATAATCTATCTAATGTAGCCTACCACGTTAACTGTGGAAAATTAGTTTTATTTATACAAAATAAATTAAAAGATAAAGTTAAGTTTATAAAACAAGATGTTAGTAAGGTTGTTTATAATGATAGTGGAGTAGAATATTTAAAATTAAAGAATAACGAAAAGATAAAAGCAGATTTATATATAGACTGCACGGGCTTTAATTCTATTTTAAAAGATAAAACAGAAAAGATAATGTTGAGAGATAGATTGATCTGTGACACAGCTGTTGCTGCACAAGTTTTTTATAAAGATGTTAAAAAAGAAAAAGTGCCTTTTACTAGATGTGAGGCTGTAGATGAAGGTTGGGTATGGTCTATCCCTGTTGCTTCACGTATTGGTTCTGGTTTTATATTCAATAGACAAATAACAGATATAGAAGATGCAAAAGATTTTTTTGTAAAACATTGGGATAATAGAATTAAAAAAGAAAATTTAAAAACAATAGATTGGACACCTTACTATGATAGAAAAATGTGGAATAAAAATGTTGTGTCTGTTGGATTATCAGCAGGTTTTATTGAGCCATTAGAAAGCACAGGATTAATGTTAGCTATGGAGGGTATATATTCCTTATGTAAAAGAATTTATAAAAATTTATACAACGATAACGATCAAGATTATTATAATAACCATATGAAAATGTTTTACGAAAATAGTATTGATTTTGTAAATATGCATTATTTAGTTTCTAAAAGAAAAGGTATTTTTTGGGAAAGAGCAAGACAGTTAAAACCATCCGGAAGATTTAACATATATAAAAAAAATATATTAGACAAAAGCTATCATGATTTAAAAGAGGCAGATGTTTTTAATGATACCGATTGTTTTACATTTAATAGTTGGTTTTGTTGGTTAAAACAAACGTTATGATAATTCAACCTATCTTTAGTACATTCTTCTGCAAAACAAAATTAGATGTGGATCATGCTGCTATCCTGAAAGAATTAGAAAATGTTAAATACAGATCTGTAGAAGATGCAACACAAACTTACATGTCAAAAAGTATAAAATTATTAGATATTTTGAAAAAAGGAAAACAATTTAAAATAGCTATAAATAATATTATGTCTAAAACAATTAATGAACTTGGGTACAATATTAAACACCAACTAGTTAATTCTTGGTCAACTAAAACACCACCGAATACTGAAGGAGAATACCATGTACATAATAATTTTTGGCTATCAGCTGTCTATTATCCTCACGGAAAGCCTTTAGATAATTATGAAATACAGTTTAAATCAAACTTCTCTCATTTTGATATACCTGTAAATAATTATAATACTATTAACTCTAGCACTTGGAAATTAAATGTAGAGAAAGGGGATTTAATTATTTTCCCTGCATTACTTCAACATAAAATTAAAAAAAATATTTCTGCAAGATCTAGGTATTCTATTGCAATGAATTTTTTGCCTTTAGGAAAAATAGGTAGTAGTGATGGTTATATGGAGTATAAAAAATTATGAAACAAATAAAATTTGAAAAACATACCTTTATGGTTGGAGCTTACATAGATCTTAAATTATGTGATAGGATAATTGAATATCATAAAGCATTTAGACACAGATCCTACCAAGGAACTGTTGGTCCTGTACGTGGTGGTTTTGTAGATAAAAGCACTAAAGAAAGTTTAGATCTTCATATAAATAAAAATATACCTTTGTTTAGCGAATATAATAAAGAGTTGGGAAAGGTAATGTCTTTATATGAAAAAAAATATAAATTTATAAAAAACTTAGAAAAAGTTAACAATGTTCAAGAAAATACAAATATACAATATTACAAACCAGGAGGAGGTTTTAAAAAATGGCATGCAGAAAGGCAAGGATTAAATAGTTCAAAAAGAGAATTTGTATTTATGACGTATCTAAATGATGTGCCTAACGGAGGAACAGATTTTTATTATTATCCAGAATTAAATTTACAAGCTAAAAAAGGTTTAACAATCATATGGCCATCCGATTGGACACATACACACCGTGGTGTGATTTCTAAAACACATGAAAAATATATTGTTACTGGTTGGTTTAGTTTTTATTAAATATCTTCCCAAACTGAAGTAGATGCATTCCAATACTTATCAGTAGATGGCACATCTGGAGTAGAATATGCTTCCCATCTTAAATTATTTTCATTCCAGTGCACAAGTGCCAAACTTCCCCCGTCAGGTTCAGCAACAGGAGGCTGCCATACAAAATTTTCATCTAATGTCCAAGAGTCAAAAGGTTTTGGTAGATAAATAGTATTTGAATTAGAATCATAATTATATCCCACAGATGTTCCTTTTTCACAAAGGATATAATTTGAAGAAACATCCTCTATTAAATTTTTACAGTGATCAATACCTAGATTATAATCTTCATCAGAAAATCTAGTTACATCAACTACTTTATTATTTTCTATTTTTGCTAAATATTTAGTCATTATTGAAATATGTACCTTATAATTACTCTTCCATCTCCGCCTTGACCACCAGTAGCATCGCAACCTCCGCCGCCTCCGCCACCAATTCCATCTTGGCCATTTTGACCGCCGCCACCAAGGTTTTGTCCACCTTGACCACCGCCACCAGATCCACCTTGGCCTCTAGTTCCGTCCCAAGAAGATCCTCCTCCTCCGCCACCGTATGTGACTGATCCTCCTGTAATACTGCTTGCAAAACCTTGACCGCCTTGACCGCCTTGGTTTCCACCACCGTTATTTCCTTGGTTACCGGCTCCTCCTCCAGAACCTGAACCATTGTTTTGCGCATTACCATTATTACCAGCGTTACCACGTGCTGTTCCACCGGTGTTTGATTGGTCAGAGCTACCTCCATTTGGATTAGCTCCTCCACCTCCGCCACCGCCAGATCCGCCTGTACGTCCCGCAGCGTTAGTACCTCCACCGCCACCTCCGCCTGAAGCAGTCACAGTTGTGTTTCCTGAGAAAACTGAATCATTGCCATCTCCACCCGCACCATTAGATCCGTTTCCATTTCCGCCTGTTCCTATGTTTACAGCATAGTTTGTTGCTGAGTTTAAATCATGAGAACCATCAATAACACCTGCAGCTCCTCCGCCACCACCTTCTGGTCCAGCGTCACCACCACCACCTCCGCCAGAGACTAATAAATATTCAAAAGATTTATCAGTTCCTAAACTTTGGACACTAAATTGCCCACTGTTATTGAAAGTATGAATTTTGTAGTTTCCAGATGTTGTTACAGATCCACCAGTAGCAGTTGTAAATGTTAAATTACTTGATCCTCTAAACACACCCATTGAAATTTGTCCAGAAGTTGGAATAGGTCCTTCAGGAGCAGGAGCAGCATTGGGAACATTAGCTCCACCCTTATAATATTCTGAAATTGAAATAGGGTTACTACCTCCAAATTCAGTTTGGATTTCTGTCATTTTCAAATTAGTATTTGGTAATGCCATTACTTATTCTCCTTATTACTTAAAACTTCTATTTTATCATTTAAAACTTTTACTGCTTCAATCAATAAACAAGTAAGTCTATCGTATTTTACAGCTTTAATTCCATCATTTCTTTGAGCAACTGCTTCAGGTAGAACTTTTTCTACTTCTTGAGCTATCACTCCAACATCTTTTTTTCTAACAAAGTAACCGTCTTCTCCACCCCTTTGATTTATATATTCTTTTTTCCAATCAAATAAAACTCCGTTTAATTTTTTCAAAGATTCAAGTGGGTCTGGTATGTTTACTATATTTTCTTTCAGAGCAACGTCAGAAGAATAAAAAGCAGTTACGTCATTTGTAGCTCTTATTTCTCCTGTTGTTCCTGAAGCTGCAGTTCCAACTCCAAAAGAATCAAATTGAACATCGTTAGATGTCCCTAAAGATAAGGAGTCTCTTGCTGTAGAACCACTTTCTACGATAAAGTTTGAACCATTTCCAATGACAAAATTACCATCTGTAACAGCTAAATCAGATAAATCCTGTAAATTTTGTGTATTGTTTATTACTTCAATAATATTTGTTCCATCAGAATAAAGTATTGCAATTGTTTTTTCTGCTGCTCCAAAAGTAAAACCTGTTCCAGAAACAGTTTTAAAATTAACTGTATGAGAACCTGATGTTGAATTTTGTATAATATAAGTTTTTTCAATTGAGTCTGGAATTGTAACAACAATATTTCCAGTTATAGTTCCAGATAATTTTATAGCAGCATTACGAGCATTAGATATTGTTCCATCTGTCATAGCTAAAGTTGTAGTACCTGTTCCACTTACAGTTACAGATTGATACCCGGCTACTGCTTGTTGTATTAAATTTAAATTTACATTAGTTTTATCGCCCCAAGTACCAGCGTTTTCCCCTGTTACCATTAACTCTAACCCTAAATCTGAATAACTTGATGACATATTTGAATTATACCCTTTCTATGCAGCTAAATCAACTTCAGTCCAAACGTTGTTTACACCTGGGTCTATTTCAGCCCATGCCGTTATATTTGGACTTCCTGTGTTTGTTTGTAATTGTATTCCAGTAACATCTACGTTAGCGTCTCCTGTCATACTTATTGATCCTACAGACATAGACATTTGTATTCCTGTTACATCATATTTAGACTCTTGTTCTGTAGTTCCTAAAGAACTTGTTAACTGAATTCCTGTCAATGAAGCGATGGCATTTCCTGTAGGAGTTTCTTCTCCTATAGAACTTGTTAACTGAGAACCTGTTACTTCAGCAGTGAAACTGGCAGAGGCAGATTCCTCTCCTAGTGTCATAGTCATTTGACTACCGGTTACTGAAACATTAGCATGCCCCACTATGCTAGGACTTCCGACAGAAGTATTTAGAGTATGCTCTGTAACAACTACAGAAATATTTCCGTTAGCTGAAACTGAAAAAGTTCCAAGTGTTGTTTGAAGTAAGAAACTTGGAAGAGTTCCAGCACCAGTCGTTGCTTCAATAATAACGCTTGGTATGTTGAAAGTGCTTGGACTTAATGTTGCAAAAGGAGCTTCTCCAAAAGCAGTTAAAGTGTCTTGCGTAAAAGTTTTATTTGAAATAGATAATTCAGAACCAGTAACACCCACAATAATATTTATGGTCTCTTCTCCTACAGAAGAAGATAATTCAGAACCAGATACAGCGACTAATACCGAAGATCCTCCAACAGCTCCTGCATTTGTGATTGTAGCTTGAGAACCTGTTACACTAGTAGTAACATCTATTACATTAGATTCTTCACCAATTGAAGAAGTAATACTAATACCTTGTGCATAAGCAATTACATCAGAACTATCTGATGCAAAAGGTGCTTCCGAAAATGAAGTAATAGCAAAAGCCACTCTTAGGCTCCTGTTTTAAGTTCTTCTATTTCTTTTTTTAATTCCTTAATGGATTCAATTAACAAAGCAACAATTCTGTCGTATTTGACAGCTTTGATACCATTTTCTCTTGTTGCAACCACTTGAGGTAAAACTTTTTCTATTTCTTGTGCAATAACACCTACGTCATTTTTTCTAACAAAATATTTGTCTTCACCACCGTGTTGTTTAATGTAGTCTTCTGTCCAATCAAAGGTCACACCATTAATTTGACTAATTTTTTCTAAAGGGTTTTCTATGTTTTTAATATTTTCTTTTAAAGATTTATCAGAAGAATAAAAAGCAGTGACATCGTTAGTTGCTCTAATCTCTCCAGTAGTTCCTGAAGCAGCTGTGCCTACACCAAAAGAATCGAATTGTACATCATTACCTGTATCTAATGATAAAGAGGCTCTTGCTGTTGCGCCAGTTTCTAAAACAAAATTAGATCCATCACCAACAATAAACCCACCATTAGTAACAGCCAAACCTGCAACATCTTGCAATTGAGCATCTAGTCTTGCATTAGCTACAGTTCCACTACCTAAGTTTGAGGCATTTAAATCTGTAAGAGCACTACCATTTAATGCTGGCAGTGTTGCGGGAAATCTAGCGTCTGGAACAGTTCCTGAACCAAGGTTGGTTGCATTCAATGCTGTTAATGCAGAACCATTAGCTGCGGGTAATGTAGCAGGAAACCTTGCGTCTGGCACAGTTCCCGAACTTAAATTAGAAGCATTTAAAGCAGATCCATCAATAAAATTACTATCATTATTAAAACCTGAAATAGCAATATTACCTTTAGTTAATTTCTTTTGAGCATTAGCAGCATCTACAACTGCAAAAAAATCTCCGTCAGCATCTGACGTTGATGTTGCTAGTTCTGATAAATCTACATCTACTTGATCTGCTTGAACGTCAATTAAATTTCCTGCGGCAACATTTAAAGTTACATCACCTGATGTTCCACCACCAGTTAAACCAGTTCCTGCTACAACAGAAGTTATATCTCCAACTGTAGGGGTTGCAAAAGTAACTGCACCTGATCCATCAGTTGTTAAAACTTGGTTTGCAGATCCATCTGAGGTAGGTAGTGTATAAGCTGAAAGAGCAAAATTAGATCCATCACCTTGAATAATTTTACCTGCGGTTGTTGCTAGTCCAGCAACGTCTTGTAGTTGAGCATCAAGTCTTGCGTTTGCAACAGTACCACTTGCAAGGTTACTTGCGTTTAATGCTGTTAAAGCTGAACCGTTTGCTGCAGGAAGTGTTGCAGGAAATCTCGCATCAGGTACTGTACCAGAAGCTAAATTACTTGCATTCAATGCTGTTAAAGCAGAACCATTAAGTGCTGGAAGTGTTGCGGGAAATCTTGCATCAGGCACTGTACCTGAAGTTAACTGTGTTGCGTTTAAAGCTGTTAAGTTACTTCCATTGTTTGCAACAATATTTCCACTAGCATCAAGGATAACGGCTTTGGAAGCAGGTAAAGTACAAAAAACATTTTTTGTTCCTGCGCTAAAGTTAACTGCAGAATCACTGTTAGATGATGAGATAACTGTAGTTCTAGCTAAAGTATCTGGAGTTGCATCAGTTACAGTTCCAAGACCAACTTCAAACTCACCATTTTCATTAGCGATAGCATAATAAGTAGTATTAGAATTACCTATACCTGCAACAAATGTTTCAAAACCTGAAACTGCTCCTGCAAGATTTAAGGTTCCTGTACCAGTTGTGGTCGAAGTTTCTTTTACTCTATCGTTTACTACCAAAGCCATGTTTACTCCTTAAAATTACGCTATTCTTAAAATTGCTGCGGCTGTAGTGAATGCAGGGAACTGGATTGTAAATGTTCCAGATGTTGCAGTCTTATCTCCACCAAAATCTAATACACAAACTGCATCAGTAGTGTTTGAACCACCGTTAGTTGTAGTGTTATAAATTAAAGCTCCTCTTGCAGTCAATGTTACACCTGTAAAAGATAAATCTGCAAAATCAGTAATCGCTACTGACGATGAAACTTTAACACCTTGGTTAACTAGTGTTCCCCCACCTGCAGTATATCCTGAAGATGTTACTTCAGTATTTGATCCACCGCCTGGGTTAGTTGAATAATTTTCAGTTGATTTACCTAATGTTGCCGAACTTGTGTACATTGCTAATTTGTATGTATCACCACCGTCTCCTGAAGTATCAAAATCGTGAAACCCTCGAAGTAGTTCTTTTTTAAATGTACTGCAAATTGCGTTTGTTGTTATTGCCATAATATTTTTCTCCTTAATTAATTTTTATTTGGAGAAGGTGATGGTACTACCACTCTTGGTACACCGTCATCAAACTCCGCTCTTCTTCTTCTGCCCATTTGTTGTAGGGCAAAATTTTGTACTTCTTCATTATACTTCGTTTGGTATAGATTGTATAGACTGTCGGGTCCTTTTAAGAACCTAAAAGCCTCTGTGAGGACACCGTGTAAAAGCATAGACTCTTGATGTTGAGAAATATAAGTATTGTTAGAACTAGTAAAATTAGGTGGATCTTTAATATAATTTACTTGAACAGTAATAGCACTACCAGGGGTAGGTGCTACTAGAATAATATTTCCTGTTTGAACATTATCCTCCCAATTTGCATAATATTTTGGTGTTCCTGTTGTTGCATCATTGGGTGCATATTCTGATATAAAACTAGTATCTCTTTTTTCTAAAAATGTTCTGTTGTTAGATCCATCAATTATTTGAACAGATCTTATTATTAATGCATCCGAGGGTAAAGATACATATCTATTATTTGCTGTAAAGTTAGAAGTAGCATATTTTCTTAAATCATCATAATCAACTTTACCTGCAATATCTAATTCAACATTTCTTATAAAATCTTGAATAATTGCATCCGTTAAAACATTAGCGTCTACCTCAGTATAGTTTCTTACTTGTGTTAAAAAATTTGAATGTGTTATTGCCATTATGATATACTAACTCCCACTGATCCAATTGTTGAAATTAATTCTCGATTTCTATTTTGAAGTGATGGATCTTCTGGAACCATACTGTGAATTGTAGTTGTAATACCATTTGATGTCACATTAAACTCTTGTGTTCTAAAAGCAAAATCTCCAGGTAATGAAAGATTTGCTACTCCAACATGAATACCACCAGAATCTGAAATAGTTTGATCGTTTGAAAATTCTTGAGTTGGTTGTTGTACCGTCATAACTCTTGGGTTTCTCAATGCTACTGCATCTGCTTTATGGTAAGGTGGATCAAGTTGTGGATGTTTAGGTTCAAACTCAGATATGTGTACTAAAGAACCATTCCATTCTTTAACCATCTCCTTATAAGGAAATTCTTGTCCAGATCTATCAGAAATAGCTTTTGATCTTTTACCAGTTGCGAAAGACATTATACACCATCTCCAAAATAAGTTTGTGGAGAGATATAAACTGAAGTTCTAGAACCGTCTTCATTTAATGCTCTAAGTAATTCATCTTCATATAATTGTTTTAATAATTGTATTCTATCTGGTGCTCTTTTTTGTGATAAGTAATATGCAAGACCAGCACACATACAAGGTAAAAATCTATAAGCGACATCAGCTGTTTTTGTGAAACCACCTGCATCTTCAATTCTATTTATTGTATAAAATTTTAATGTTGTGTAAGTTGTTGCATCTGGAGCTAAATATAAACTTATAGTAGGTGTTGTTTGCCTGTCGACATAATACTGTGAAGGTTGGCCTGTTTGTAATTTATTTGGGATTGCAGCATAAGCAGATCTATCAATTTTTGTTAATGATATATCATTTGTTGATGAAGTATTACCTGAAGCTGCAGTTGTAGAAATATACGCTTCAAGAACATCATTAACATCTGTTGCAACAGTATAGGTTGCAGTTCCTGCAGTTAAAACTTGTTCATTAAGTTGGACTTTCCAAAGGTGTATACCTCTGTTACCCCATTCTGAAAATAAAAGATTTAAACTTCTTCGTGCGCTACGTAAGTCATTCCCACTATTAGTCCGCATACCACATCGTTCGTATGCTTCTTCAATAATGTCATCGATCTGAAGATCGAATGATGTAGTTCCTGATGTAGCCATAATTCATTACATTATATCTTTATAATAATCTAAAGACTTTCCTGGTATTAAGTTTTCATCTTGAAGACCTTCGCCTTGAGTTCTAGCTGCGCCATAACCTTTAGCCATATCACCTGTGTAAGCTTTCATCATCTTTCCACCCATAGATCTTTTTTTAACTTTAGTTTTCATTGCACCTTTTCCAATTAAAGATTGTTGTGCAATTTTTTCCATTAAATCAATATCTACATCTTTACCTGTTTTAGCTTTCATCATCTTGCCTTTGCTTGCTTTTTGTTGCCCTGTTTTGTTTTGATTTTTTTCATCTTTAGTAGCATCTTTATATAAACCCACTAACATTGAGTTAGCAGGTTTTGCTTTACTTTTTTTCAATAATTTTTTTGCACCAACTACACCTGCTGCACCTAAAGCTAAAGCTCCTAAAACAGCTCCACCTGGTTTTTTCATTAATTTAAAATCTTCACCAGATATTTTACCATCTTTGTTTTTATCTAATTTTGTTTGATTGCCTTTTAATGCCATAATTTTCTCCTTAAAATTTTATACGTCTATCATACCACCATAGTATCTTTTGGTAAAGGTGCTGATGTTAGTTGGTTTGCCTCCTGGATTACCTGCTTGTCTTTTCCTTGCAACAGCAGAACGCTTTTGCGAGTCTGTCATTCGGGCGGCTTTTGCAGCAGGCACGCATTTGGGGTACTTTCTTTTTGATCCACTTGCAGATTTTCTTCCACATTCTTTATATCCTCCCCCTTTTTTAGGTGATCCTATATCAACCCATTTTTCGTTAAACCATTTTTTAAGACCCATTAGAATACGCCTTTAAAACCTTTGCCTGTAATCGCAGCTCCTGTGCCTCTAGCTTCTCCACCCGTAGTAAATTTTTTTGAAAAACTAAATTCAGCAGTTTTTCTTTTACCAGATTTAATTCCTGTTAAACTGTAACCACCTTTTTCATCTCCACGTGAAATACTTAATGAGATATCACTATTTATGTTTTCTTTATCAAATTTACTAATGGGTTTTGCAACTCCACCCTCTACAGTAGTTTTACCTTTTGTAATACTTAATGAACCTCTGGGTACTGTTACAAATTCATCATCGTCTATTCCAGCAGTTCCACCTACTGTAATTCCTTTTAAAGAATTTTTAAGGTAATCAGGTAAAATTTTCTTTTTTGTTTTTGTTCCCATTAGAATACTCCTTTAAATTTAGTTCCTCTAATCGCTGCTCCTGATCCACGTACCTCGCCACCACACATCATTTTATTTGTAGAAGAGCCAGTAATGTCTGTTGTTGTATCTATTTGTAAGCCTCTAGGTAAATCTTCTAATCTATTGTCGTATTTATCTCTTGCCTTCTTTTTCTTTTTTTTAGCACCCATGTCTTTTCCACCACCATATTTAAGCTTCAGAGTGCTTAAAGTTTCTGCTTGTGCAGCATGTGTTTTTGATGCTTTTTTTAAACCTTTTATTACTTCATTTACTTTTACTTTAGTTTCTCCACCTATTTTTTTACCTGCAGGTTTAGGACCTTTAAAATCTTTTCTCTTAACACCTGATGGATCTTTAATTTTACCAGCACATATTTTTGATGCGTATGCGTTTGCATAGGCTGACGGATATACTTTGAATTTTCTTTTAGCGGCTGATTTGCCTCTTGCACATAATTTAGTCATGCAAGAAGTATATCATTTATTGACTATACAGTAAATGTCTTGGCTAGTGGGTTTTTCTTACGTTTGATAGCAAGTTTAACTTTTTTCTTTTTTTCTTTCTCGTCTCTCGCACCACGTAGTTTACCCTCTACTTGTTTTGATATCTGTGATCTTCCTATTGTCATGCTAAATCCTTTGCTTTTCCTATAACTGGTTTATACTTTGTTTTACCCTCAGATTTGTATGCATGCAAGAACTGTTTTCTTGGTTGATCTGTAGTATAACTACAGTGTATCCATCCCGAGTTTGGTTCCCCAGGAGTGTAGAACTCGAGAATCAATTGATCATAGTCTAGATTTTTATTGATCCAATCAGCTAATTCTGCATTGTCGGTTCCCATACATTCGAAGTCTGCAGCCTCAGCTTTTGCATGTTGGCTATTTATCGAACTACCTATTTTTAAGCAAAGCTGCTCGCTACGGAACCCTGACGTTACTTTTACTCTGCCGAAGTGGTCACGTACCGGTTGCAGTATATTTTCACATAATGCTTTTAATTTTTCTATCTGACCAGAATTAGGATTATTATTTATATCTAACCTAATTGCTGTATCTGATTTAATTAATTCTTGTAAACTAAAATTACGTGTTAATTCCATTATTACTCCAATATTAATTTTTTAATTGATTTTGATCCGTCTACGTTCGACTCAAGCTCAGCCATCGACTTGATACATTGATAAACTATATTATCTCTTGTATTTGATCTCATTGCAACCCGCTTCCCTTTTAAGCACATTGACATTGAGGGTTTACCTGATTCAGGATCAATTTGAATTCTATGTTCTTTGATCTCTCCGTTTACAATCATAAGTAGGGCTACAATCAACTCCATTAATGACCTCCGTTTTGTCTTACCTTATCTTTTAACACTTCGATATCAGCTAAAGCTTTATCTAGTTGTTCTCTTAAAAATTCTATATTAACTTTGTTTGTCATATTCATTTCTTGTGTCTCTTCCATTTTCTCGACAGACTTATAAAGATCCTCGATTAAAAAATGTTGCTCTTGATCCGTGGGAACTTGTTCACTTTTTTTTAACAAATCATTTTCAAACAACTCACGTGATGTCTCTAGCGATACCAACCTCGCAGTTAGCTCTGTGTATGCGAATACGCCCATTGCTACGAGCACGATCAGGCTAGCAACCGTCTTCATCGGCATCTGCACCCTTGCTTCTTCTCCGATATTTAGTGGTTTGTTACTCATCTAGGTATATATCCAGGTTGTAGAAAAAGGGCTATTAATACAAAAGCTACAATTAAAGCACCTGTAAAATAATAGTTCATCCTTTGATACTCCATAATTATTTCTTTTTCTTTTTTTTGTTAAAGAATATATTATCAATCCATCCTGCTGCTTTGTCTAGTGCACCAAAAAAATTATATATAAATTTATCAATCATCTTTGTTACTATCGTTTTCAAAGGATAAATCATGTGCATATTCCTTATATTTTTCGTAAGTTCTTTTAGTATCTTTTTTTTCATTTATATCGTAAAACATTTTATCGCTATCTTCAGTAATTAATCCTTTATTTTCAACATTCCACTCAGTACTTTGAACTTTATAGTCTGGTATATCGTTATTAGTAGTGTAGCTACTAACATTCCACAGAATACGATTATTAGGCTGAGCTGCATAATTGCCGTTAGTAAGAGCCAATATATGTGCACACTTATGTTCATCAGGCACTTCACTATGCTCGACATCTAAAATATTTGGGTCTGGATGTGCCCAATCAATTGTAAATAAATATTGTCCATAATAAAACTTTTTATCTATACCAAAATATTTACCTTTTTCTCCAATTAAAAAATCAAAAGTAGTAATACTAGGGTAATAACTGAAACTGTTCCACAATTCCAACTCGTGCGTCTGCATATTCGGCACATCGGCTCTATCATACGATTTTTGGAAAAACGCTGAGATAGGCAAACGCCAATAGCATGCACCATTTGGTAACATGATATTGAATAAGATTGCACGCCCTGGAATAGATGTAATGGCGAAGACAACACAGTCTTCACTTTCTCCCATATGTTCTTTAAGATCATAAAGATACTCCTTTCTTATTTTACAGTATATTGGAGGGATGTTTGAATTGAGATAAGCCATGTTTATATTTTTCTCTCCAATAATTTTTTCTTTCTAGAATTCTAATTCTTTTTTCTAAATCATTGTATCCAAATAATTTTTTAAGTAAATCTTTTAGCATTTCCATCTTCGTCTCGCTTGTCTTATTCTTGAATTAGGATCATTTCTTGTTTTAGCAGAAGATCTTTTTAATTGTCCTAATGATCTTGCACAATATGATTTTCTACGGTTAGCAGCTTTTGATCCTTTTTTAACCTTACCTGTAACTGCAGTTTTAAGTTTTGATCCAGGGTTAGCTCTTCTATAAGCAGCTACTCCAGCCTCAGTCATCCCTGCACCTTTTTCAGTAGGTCTATAGTTTTTTTTATTTCTAGGTGGCATACCACCTTTTTTTAATTCAATTATATCTGCGTAATAATTTAAATCCATCTTACGTAAATGTAATTGTTACTCCACCTGTTCCTGCAATAGTTGCATGAATACCGTCTTCAAATAAGATACCATTACCTGGTAAATACATATCTAAACCTTCTTCTCCAAATAAGTAAGTTGCAATAACATCTCCTGTAGCACCACCACTTCTAAATATGATTGAACCACTTGCACTATTACCTTTACCTTGAATAGAAGTTAATCTTGTTCTATTTGTTTTACCTGTACCACCAACGGCTACCATTTGAGCTGTAGCTGTTGCGTGAGCGACCGATTGGTCTGATGAAAAACTTGAGCCACCCATTATCCGTTACTCCCTGTTAAATTAGGACCAGAATATTTATCCGTTAACAATGTATAAGCTGATATATTTGTTTTTGTTTTACAAAATATTCCTTTTGGAAATAAAATACCATCATCAGGAAAAGAAAAATTAACTAAATCTCCAGTAGGTACATCTGCAATAAACATTGTGTCTCCAGAATTTGAAGTTGTTGTTAATTCTAATACTCCTGCTCCACCACCATCACTAGAAACAATAATTCCTTTAAGTCTTATTGGTTGTGAAATAATTGCGGCTGCTCCTGCAGCAGCAGTTGATCTTGTAGCTTGTATATCGCCTTTGAACATAAATCTCCTAGTTCGTGGCTCCCGAAGGAGCCACTAGTTTATTATTATAAGTCTA